>Ga0209495_1002014_pt1 | contig 13724 bp, 13 predicted proteins | sample EN1Hudsemesocosm_FD_184629 | JGI IMG/M metagenome (GOLD analysis project Ga0209495, IMG submission 184629) | Methane-oxidizing microbial communities from mesocosms in the Hudson Canyon - EN1E Hudson Canyon (SPAdes) (version 2) | ecosystem: Environmental > Aquatic > Marine > Cold seeps | place... | reverse complement strand
GTTTTAACTTAATTAATTTAAGCTATAACAATCAATCTCTCTCTTTAGCCCATATCTTTCCAGTTGGATCCATTGCCAGCTCCCACTCTTCGCCGTTACCAAGCACATCGATTTCATACTCAATATCTCCGTTGGGGTGTCTGATTTTTTCTGCCTTTTCAATGCGTAATTTTTTAAATGTTTGCTTTAACTTAGCAACCACTGCTTCTGGTAGCTCTGAGATATCAATATCTTCTTCGTAACCAAAGTATTTGCCTTGTGGAGTGTAAAGTAATTCTTGTTTTTCCCCATTAAGCTTAAATTTGACTTCATAAAGCTTTATAGCAAAATGTATCTCTTCTTCGACTTTGATAATTTTGGCATCAGGGTGCCTATCTTTTAAACTGTTAATGACCTCTTGGGGAACCTCGGATAAAGGAAGTTTTCCTGCTTGAGCCGAAAAAGCGGGTAAAACAAGAGCCGTTAATAAAGATGAAAGTAATATTTTTTTACGCATAATTATGTGCCTTTATTCAGTTAAATAACGCCATTATATAGCGAGGTATTTTGTTATTGTACATACCAGAGCTCATAAATGGCAGTTTGTATTTATTTTGTTAAAATCAAAAAAACTGGCTATCAAAAATACTTTATTTATTTCTTACTATGAGTTGCGCAAAAAGTTACAGCTGTCTATTTCCCAGTGCTGTTAACTTATGCATTCCACCTAATAATTCATAAAATGTAATACAATGTTACTATCAGTAACAAAACTGCCATCAAACAATAAATAATGCATTTTTTAGAACCAAACCAAGATTACCGAGACAGTACTTTACGAAAAGACAGCGAATTATCTGTTGATGAACTTAAAGCTGATGCTGAAAAGCATTACGATGATTGCTACCATGACTATTTATTTGCCTGGTGCAATAAGGAAAATCTGGCTTTGCATTATGGTTATTGGGATCAACAAACCACTTCGCATCACCAGGCCTTAATTAATAAAAACCAGGTGCTGTACGATGCAGCTGGGATTTCTCCTCAGAATCATGTTTTAGATGCAGGATGTGGTATCGGCGGCAGTTCTATCTGGATGGCCAAACAACATGGTAATCAAATGACTGCGATTACTATTAGTAAACAACAAACCGTTTATGCAGCTCAACATGCTAAACGCCAGGGTGTTGCTGATAAAACAGACTTTCAGGTCTCTGATTTTTGTAACACGCCTTTTGAAGATGAATCTTTTGATGTTATCTGGGGACTGGAAAGTGTTTGTCATGCCCTGAACAAGGGTGACTTCCTAAAAGAAGCTTTTCGTTTATTGCGTCCAGGTGGCCGTATTGTTGTTTGTGACGGATTCATTACCCGCCGTGAGTTTTCTGATGATGAATGGCAGGATATTGTGGTTTGTCTAAATGGCTGGGCTGTGCCTAACCTCTGTTCGCGTGATGAATTTAATGCTTTGTTAGAACAAAATCAATTTTCTGATATCGCTTATAAAGATATTACAGCTGAAACCTTACCTTCGGCTGACTATATGTTTAAAGTAGCTAATCGCTTAAAACCAGTGCAGTTATTGAGTCAATGGCTGGGCTTACGCACCAAAGCTCAGACCGCAAACTATAAAGTAGGAATCGCTCAACATCGTTTGTTTACAGATAATCTGGTTGAGTATGGCATTTTTACTGCGACTAAACCGCTATAAGCCCTATTTGTAGAGACGTAGCATGCTACGTCTCTACGTTATTTATTTTTAACCGTTTCAACCTGCATCTCTACACCAAAATATTGCATGACTCGCTTTACCCCGTGTAAAACTGGAATAGCGCCTCCCATGGCCACGGCATCAACCAAACAATACCAGGCCGCGACTCCACTTGGCGGGTTGCCCTGGGTCAACATTGATGCAGGATCAATTGCCGCCCAATTCCATGTACCTAATGATGTGCCGATTAATTCGACCCAGGTGGTAATAAAAAAAGCGCCTAAATACACCATTGGTGAACGACCTTTAAATAAAAACACTAAATAGATGAAAAATAAAACAGCGCCTATCTGATCTGATCTTCCTATCACGGCAAACAATGCCAAAATAGCCCATGCCCCGCCAACTAAAACTACAAAAGCGGTGATTGCTCTGGCATGCTTTAAAAATAGATCGGTACGGCCAAGGACTATGGCTGTTAAATAAACCAGTCCATGTCCAGCAGGAACAAACCACGGCAGGTTTTCTAAGCGATAGGTATAACCGGACATATAAATAGAAGCAAAATTCTCACCGATGGTTGCAAATGTCACCGCAACAAAGACTTGTGCTCTGACATATTTACACTCACCCATCAGTATAAAAATTAATGATGCCCAACCTGCTACACCCAGTGCATATTGCAACTCTATACTTGCCACTGAATCTATTAAAAAACATAAAGCCACTGCTGCAAAGGCAAAAGCAATAATATAATAATCGCGTTGCTTATGAGTAACTTCAATATCCACTGCGGGGAAATGTCTTAACATAGAACCTCTTTATAACTCTCTTCTAGCTGCAATAATACCAAGGTTAACCCTGTAATCATTGCCTGTTGTTCAAAATGGTGGATTGTACTGGCGCTTATCCACCCTACAAGTAATCGCAAATGTTGCGCTTACTGTCAAATAAAAATATACGCAACAAACATATATCTTATTGCCTTACCTATAAAAATTGCAATACAAGACAGTAAAAAGGGTAACTTTAACCAACCGCCCGCAAAACACAAACCATCACCGACTACCGGTAACCAGGAGAAAAACAATGTCCATATTCCCCAGCGTTTCACCATGGCTAATGACTTTTGTTTTTTCTCAGACAATACTTCGTCAGCTGGAAATTTCTTAGCTGCCAAGATCCCCAGCAACCAGGTTGTTAATGCACCTAAGGTATTACCCACTGTTGCAGTTAATACTAGGCCTTCTACATTATATAACTGTTCTGAGACTAGATATGCCAGTACAGCTTCTGAACCTCCTGGCGCTATGGTAGATGAAATAAAAGCACTTATAAAGAGCCCCCATAAGGCAATAAACTGTTCCTGCATTTGTTTTTCCCATAAAAAAACCCCTGAAATCAAATGATTCCAGGGGTTTTAAATGTACTATCTATTTATCAGATAATTCTATAGATTTTTTTGAAGAAACCATAGCAATCAGACTAGTAATTAATTTAAAAATCCAACCAATTACTTTAGCTAGCATTTCAAAAAAAGTGCTAACAACTTCACCAACCGCCATTCCTTTAAAACGACGAGCTAATAATGGAGCCAAAATTAAACCCGCAGCTAAACCAATAATCAAAATACCAGAAATAGCAGATTCATTCTCTGCCGCAGTTGCTGCTGCAACCGCCCTTTTTTCCTTACTAGTTAATGGTTTTGCAACTACTGGCTCAGGAATGCTATCACTGTAATCATCCTGTATCACATAAGCTGATACGCCTGGAATACTGGGTAAATCACCGCTACCTTTACCAATTTTTAACTGGGCCTTCATCCCTTTTTCCATATGCTGTGAAATATCACAATGGACTAGGTAGGTTTTATCATTGGGTGGAAAAATCAAAGTACCTGAAATTTTGCCAGGACCCGTGACCTCCAGATGAAACATACCTTTAGGGTACATATACTTCGGCAAACCATGCATCATCCATTGATGACGAATACTATCATCATTAATGAAATTTACAGTTAACTTAGTACAGGGCTCAAACTGATACTCCTGTTTATCAAATGCAAACATTGTACCAGGAAATTTTTCTGAATATTTGTGTCCAGCATGAACAGTAATTTCTTCCTCAGCAGCAATCTTGTCACAACCACCAGGCAAAACATCTGTATTCTGCCCCATGACCATACCGCCATCCATATCCATCAAATGACCATCACCATGGTTCATTAGATTGGTATGATCCAGAAATTCTTTTTCCGCCAACGCAACAGAAGAGACAGCGAATGATAATAGTGCACTTACTAATAACTTACGCATCTTATTTACCTCCTCTTGCTGAAGCAATCATAGCCATGACCTGCTCACGATTTACAAACAGTAGGTACAAAGCAACACCAAAGATCAAACCCCAGATAAAGTTACTGATTGAATTATCTTCAACAGTTATTAAATTATCATAAAAGTCCATCGACTTAGGGCCTTCTTCCACAGCCATTGGCTGAGCCGCTTCTGGTGCTTTATAGTCTTTACCATCAATCTCACCTAAGCTGTTCCAGGCATCAATATCCTGCCAGACGGGAAGTTTTCTGCCATGAAATTTTTTGGTAAACAAGTTTTCAATACTTTCACCAATCGTCTTAGGCAAGCCGACTTCATTCAAGTACTTTTTATACACCAAGGCACTAACATTACCACCAGGGTTCATACCATCCGTTAAGATACCTTTTTCTCTATGATCATGAAAGATCCATACACCCTGTCCATAACTATGCAATCCATCATCAACCGTACTGATTTTTAAATCATTACGCTGTGCCGGCGCCAAGTCATAAATATCACGCATAATTTGCGCATTAGGATTATGTTCCACACCATCATAATGAGTGATTGTCGCTTTATGTCCATGGGTATGCATTGCCAATTGTTCACCCGTACTATTAAACATTCTCAATTTAATATTTTGATCAGGCTCGGCAACAATGATGGACTCTCTTAAGGTATAAGGGAATGAACGACCATTCAATGTATGGTAGTCCTCAGTTGAATCATTCATATTATATTCACGATTCATCTTCTTAGCGATTAAGCGAGGATCGTTATATTGCTGAATAATATCGTGTAGACCTTTGTCCATCGCATGATAATGTAGATCATATTCACTATCATATTCTTCTAGAATTGCTTTTGAAGGATGTCTAACCTGTCCAGCACCCACATTGAATGTTTGTACCCAGTTGTTTGGACGATTTTCTTCAACCACAAACATACCAACTAAGCCCATTGCCAAATGTACATGTGTCTGCACATGACAGTGATAAACAAAAGATCCTGGTTGTCTAGGACGAATTTCGTAGGTTTTGCTGCTGCCAGGTAAGACAAACTTATCACTGGACTGAGGAACACCATCATTACCTTCACCACCACTATCAACCCAAGGGTGATCTACACCATGTAAATGGATAGTATGAGGAAAATAATGACTATTTTCTAATTGAATCCAGACCACATCCCCTTGCTCAACACGAATAACAGGTGATGGCGCTCTTAATAAAGGGTTTGCATCTGTGCCAACAAAACTATTGGTTGCCATACCTCTTGATTTAGGGGCAAAAACCCACATACCAGGCTGAATACCTGGTGCTATATCAAATGTTGGTACCAAACCGGCAAAATCGGGAGAATGACCATTTAACTCAGCCACCTCAAGTTTAATAATAATGAGATCAGGATCTCCATCCCCATCCATATCATTCTTTTTAATAATGGCATCAGCAGCGTAATAAGTATTCATCAATGTTTCCATAGATAAATTATTAGTACCCTTCACTTCTGCCGCTATTTGTGCAGGATTATCAGGACTACAACGCAAAGACTCCTGAATCTTTACGCCTTCAATTGTTTGCGCTTTACGCCATTCAGGTTCATTTGAGCCACAAATAGTCTCAACTTCACCTTTGTCTACTTTTACTGTTTTAGGTAAGCCTACCGCAGCCGATGCCAATATTGGCATCAGCGCAACAGCTACACCCAAAAGAAAACCTAGGGGTTTTTTCTGCATTTTATATACCTTTCAAATGGTCTTTATTTCATGCTTGTTGCATCTTTGAAATACGCATCAACTTTGCTTTTAAAATTAGCATTAGAAAGATAAAAAACATATATGCCAGCTATAGCAGCAAACAAATACATTAGTAAATCTGTTGTACTTGTTGGTGCACCTGTACCCGCTCTAAAGCTCATGTGTGCATCAAGTCTGTCACCATCACCTTTATGCAAAGTAATATGGATTAAATATTTACCTGGCTCTGCAACGCCATTTGGTAAAGCTAATACGACAGTACCTGATTTATGTTTCTTTGCGTCTTGAAAGAAAACGCGAGTGCCTTCTGGCTCTTTAGTCACTTCAAATTCAACCGCCATATTACGATACCTGATATCTTGATAATCGAATACTAGCTGAGTCATTGCATTTGTATCAGGCAGAGCTCCACAAAACTCATCACCTGGATAGGTTTGAGATTGGTAAGCAGTATAGTGAATCCAATGATCCGGCTCTAGCTCAAACTTACACTGATCTGTATCTGTACCAGCAGCCCCACCATGAGCCCACAGTACTGATGAAAATAATAAGCCTAGAAGACCGAGGAAACTCTTTTTAAAAATTTGTTTATTTTTCATGACACCTTCCAGTTTTTTTAATTATATTTTTTATAGTTTTGCTCATAAGGCAAGTAACATTACATTGGGTAATGAAACTCTATTATAAACAACTGTTAACTCTAGCACATCAAAACATGCAAAGAAAGATTAAAGAAAATGCATTAGATCATGCTAGAGACATTCTATATCACAATTTTAATTAATGCTAATATAACTTTATGTCAATTTTATTTGCCAAGTTAAGCGCCATTTCGTAGACTGCCTCATAACTTTACTTTGCTTGGACACTAAAAATGCCTTCTTTACGCGCCTCTTCTGAATGGACCGCCCTTGAACAACACCACAAAGAAGTTAGCAACCTCTCCATGAAAGAACAGTTTGCCAACGACAGTGACCGTCATAAAAAACTTTCACTCCGTTTCAATGATATTCTTTTTGATTTTTCAAAAAACAGAATCACCACTGAAACCCTTCCGTTGCTGTACAAACTGGCTGAACGAGCAAACCTGGATGAAAAAACTAACGCCATGTTTTCTGGTGAGATTATCAACACCACTGAAAACAGAGCTGTTTTACATACTGCGTTAAGAAATAGAAGCAATACACCAATCCACACTAATGGTAAAAATGTTATGCCTGAAATTAATCAGGTACTGGCAAAAATGCGCGTATTCTCTGAAAAAGTTAGAACCGGTGAATGGAAAGGCTATACCAACAAACCCATAACTGACATTGTAAATATTGGTATAGGGGGTTCCGATCTAGGCCCCAAAATGGTCACTACTGCACTTGAACCTTATTCCACACCCAATTTAATTACACATTTTGTGTCCAATGTGGATCAAACTGACATTATCACCACCTTAAAGCGGCTAAACCCTGAAACAACACTTTTTTTAATTGCATCAAAGGTCTTCAATACCAAGGAGACCATGACTAATGCACATTCTGCTCGCAAATGGCTGCTAAATTCTGCTTTTGACAAATCAGCTATCAAGAGGCACTTTGTCGCTATTTCTACCAATAAAGAAAATGTCGCAGCCTTTGGTATTGATACTGACAATATGTTTGAATTCTGGGACTGGGTAGGTGGTCGCTATTCCTTATGGTCAGCAATTGGCCTTTCCATTGCTGTTTCTATTGGCATGGATAATTTTGAAGAATTACTAATGGGGGCGCATCTTGCCGATCAACATTTTCGTGACACGCCATTAGAAAAAAACATTCCTGTTACCATGGCCTTACTGGGAGTATGGTATAACAATTTTTTTGGCGTTGAGTCTCACTGCCTACTTCCTTACGATCAGTCTCTTTATTTCTTTGCAGATTATTTCCAACAAGGTGATATGGAAAGCAATGGCAAAGCAATGACTGTTGATGGTAAACCAACTGATTACAACACGGGACCTATTATTTGGGGACAGCCAGGGACAAATGGTCAGCATGCTTTTTTTCAGTTGATCCATCAAGGCACTAAACTAATCCCTTGTGATTTTCTTGCTGCAGCTCAAGGTCATTATGACTCTCCCGTTCACCATGATATTTTAATGTCTAATTTTCTGGCTCAACCAGAGGCTCTGATGAATGGAAAAACTAAAAAAGAAGTTGAGAGAGATATTGGGACTTCTGAGCCACTTTTAACCATGGCTAAGATATTCCCGGGGAACAAACCATCCAATTCATTTTTGTATAAAAAACTCACCCCTCGTACCCTGGGTACTTTACTCGCTTTTTACGAGCATAAAATTTTTGTACAAGGTGTGATCTGGAATATCAACTCCTATGACCAGTGGGGAGTAGAGTTAGGAAAGGTTCTCGCTAAAGCAATTTTACCTGAACTTAAAAGTGGTGAAAACATCAAATCTCATGACTCATCAACCAACGCTTTAATTAATACATACAAAAAACTAAGAGACGAGCAGTACACTGTCTAATAACAAAAAAACATTAGGGCTAATAAATTGTCGAAAACATTACTCGCTTTCTTAATTGGCCTTATTGTTATTACATTGCCCGCTTGCGACAGCTACAATCCATCTCATTATGGCTTTAGTAAGCTCGAACAAATCAAAGCAGAAGGCTCTCTAAAGGTACTGACTCGCCATTCAGCAACTACATACTACGATAGCCCGGAAGGTCCGGCTGGCCTAGAATATGAATTAATAAACCTATTTGCCAAGCATTTAAAAGTAAAGGTCAACTTTATTGTTCCGAATACTTTTAACCAGCTGTTACAACAAATATCCGAATCAAAAGCTGATATCGCTGCAGCAGGACTCACTGTCACCCAGCAGCGCAAAAAATCCATGCGTTTTGCCCCTTCATACCAAAGCATCACTGAGCAAGTTGTTTATCGCTCGGGCAGAAAAAAACCAAAAACTGTAGCTGATTTAAATAAAGGTATTCTTGAAATAATCGCGGGCAGCAGCTATATAGAAAGCCTGTCTAAATTACAATCTAAACACCCCTCACTGCACTGGAATATCAATAAGCAACTAAATACTGCCAGCTTACTTTATTTAGTTAACGAAGGTCTGATTGACTACACCATCGCAGATTCACACCAGGCCAGTGCTATTCAACGCTTTTATCCAAAACTTAATATTGCTTTTGATATCACCAAGCCCAGACAACTGGCCTGGGCTTTTCCTTTATCAAAGGATGACAGCCTTTTTCAGGAAGCATCTAAGTTTTTTGAAAAAATCAAACAAGACAAAACGCTGGATCATTTAATTGAGAAATACTACGGTAACGCTGGAAACCTGAGCTATGTGGGTAATTGTACCTTTCGCTTACACATTGAAAGCAGGCTTCCAGAGTATGAGGCGTTATTCAAAAAAGAAGCCATTACACACAATATTGACTGGAGGCTACTTGCAGCTATTGGTTATCAAGAGTCACACTGGAACCCGGATGTCACCTCTCCCACAGGTGTAAAAGGCTTGATGATGCTGACACAGGGAACAGCGAATCAACTGGGCATTAAAGATCGGACAGACCCGACTCAAAGTATTTCTGGCGGTGCTTTATACTTTAAACAACGACTAAAAATTATCCCTGACCGAATTTTAGAACCTGACCGTACCTGGTTTGCCCTCGCATCCTACAATGTCGGCTTTGGTCACTTAGAAGATGCCAGAGTCTTGACTCAGCAACGCGGAGGTAACCCAGACAAATGGTTAGATGTAAAAACATCACTCCCTTTACTGAGTATAAATAAATGGTACAAGCAGACCAAGCATGGTTATGCCAGAGGAAATGAACCTGTCCGCTATGTAGAAAACATCAGAAGTTATTACGACTTATTAACCTGGCTGACTGAAGAAAACCAGATTGAAAAAAAGCTTATGTCATTAAAACCAGAAGAAGCCCGCGACACAGAAAATAAAGCTCTAGATTTTGAGCCGCCTACGCTTTAAAAGAGCATAGAAGCTTACATTGTAGAGTGAGGCATCGCCCACTAACGCATTGATTTTTTGTAACTACTCAGCGTATTATTTTTTTCACATCATTGATAGCAATGATACAACAAACTATATACGGGCAACTTTTTTAGCGAGCAATCTCTTGGCTTTAAAAAAATCAGTCAATAACCCAGCACATTCATGTTCCAGCACCCCACCTTGCCAAGCGACTTTATGATTCAAGAAATCAGCTTCAGCCAGATGCAAGGCATGACAAACAGCACCACGCTTAGGATCAAATGCCCCAAATACCAGGCGTTTAATCCTTGCCTGAGAAATCGCCCCCATACACATCACGCACGGCTCTAGAGTGACATAAAGCGTACTATCGATTAGGCGATAATTCTGCAAAACAGTGCCTGCCTTCCTTATCGCCATCACTTCAGCATGCGCAGTAGGGTCATGACTTTGCAACGGAGCATTCCAGCCCTCAGCAATACTCAGAGCATCTTTTACAAGAACGGCTCCCACAGGTACCTCTCCCTGTTCTTCTGCTCGCTGTGCCAAGCGGATAGCATATCGCATCCACTGTTCATCTATGCTATCCATTTATAAGCTATCAGAACTAGCTTATTCCCATTCGATAGTTGCTGGCGGTTTACCAGAAATATCATAAGTGACCCGCGAAATACCCGACACTTCATTAATAATTCGACGAGAAATTAAATCCAGAAATTCATAAGGTAAATGCGCCCAACGTGCGGTCATAAAATCAATGGTTTCAACCGCTCGAATAGCAATGACATAATCATAACGGCGACCGTCACCCATGACACCAACTGACTTCACCGGTAAAAATACCGCAAAAGCCTGACTCACCTTGTCATAAAGATCATTAGCATAAAGCTCTTCTATAAAAATAGCATCTGCTTGTCGCAATAAATCCGCATATTCTTTTTTAACTTCACCTAAAATTCTGACCCCTAAACCAGGCCCGGGGAATGGGTGACGGAAAACCATGTCTGCTGGCAGACCTAATTCCAAACCCAGCTTTCTGACTTCGTCTTTAAATAATTCACGTAAGGGTTCAACCAGCTTTAATTTCATATCTTCTGGCAAACCACCCACATTATGATGCGATTTAATTAAATGCGCTTTACCACTTTTTGAACCAGCTGATTCAATCACATCTGGATAGATAGTGCCTTGCGCTAGCCATTTTGCATCAGTTAACTTTTCTGCCTCTTCATCGAAAATATCAATAAACAAATTACCGATTACTTTACGCTTTGCTTCTGGATCAGTCACGCCTTCCAGTGCATCCAGGTAACGCTGTTCGGCATCAACCCGAATCACATTTACGCCCATATGCTCAGCAAACATAGCCATCACCTGGTCGCCTTCATGTAAGCGTAATAAACCTGTATCTACAAACACACAGGTGAGTTGCTTGCCAATGGCTTTATGCAATAAAGCGGCAACAACTGATGAATCGACCCCACCTGACAAGCCTAATACAACCTGATCTGTACCAACCGACTCGCGTACAGCATGAATACTTTCTTCAATAATATTGCTAGAGGTCCACAATGCATCACAAGCACATATCTCTCTGACAAAACGCTGTAAAATTCTTCCGCCTTGCTTGGTATGGGTGACTTCAGGATGGAACTGTAATCCATAAAATGATTTTTCTTCATGGGCAATACCTGCAATAGGCGCACCTTCTGAGCTTGCAATCAATTTAAAACCTACTGGCAATACCACAACCCGATCACCATGACTCATCCACACATCAAGCAAGCCAAAGCCTTCTGCCGAAGTATGATCTTCAATATCAGTCAGTAATTTAGAATGTCCGCGCGCTCTAATCTTTGCATAACCAAATTCCCGATGATCTGATGATTCAACTTTGCCTCCCATTTGCTCTGTCATGGTTTGCATACCGTAACAAATACCTAAAACAGGAACACCTAATTCAAAAACAATCTGTGGGGCTCGTGGCGTCTCTCCACTAGTGACACTTTCTGGGCCACCAGACAAAATAATGCCATTAGGTGCAAACTGCTTAACCTCTTCAGCACTGCATTCACAAGAATAAATTTCACAATAAACGCCAATTTCACGAATTCTACGTGCAATTAATTGGGTGTATTGAGAGCCAAAATCTAAAATTAGGATTTTATGCGAATGAATATCCGCTGATTGTTGTTTATTCACAGGAAAACTCTATCATTTGAATGCTTAAACAAATTGGGGCTCAAATGAGCCCCAATAAAAATTTTTATACTTACTAAAACGCTTAACTCACCTGATAATTCGGCGCTTCCTTGGTTATCGTTACATCATGCACATGGCTTTCTCTCATACCCGCGCTTGTCACTCGGACAAACTGAGCTTTATCATGCATTTTTTCTATGTCCTGACTTCCGGTATAGCCCATGCTCGACTTAATACCACCTAATAACTGGTGGATAATCGCTAAAACACTGCCTTTATAGGGCACACGTCCCTCAATACCTTCTGGAACCAGTTTTTCAACGCTATCTTCTTCCTGAAAATAACGATCACTAGAGCCTTGTTGCTGTGACATAGCACCTAAAGAGCCCATTCCACGATACGACTTATAAGATCGCCCTTGAAACAACTCAATTTCACCTGGCGCTTCATCAGTGCCTGCAAACAGACCGCCTAACATGATGGTATGAGCTCCAGCAGCTAATGCTTTAGCCACATCGCCTGAATAACGAATTCCGCCATCAGCAATCAGAGGTACACCCGTGCCTTTTAAGGCATCTGCAACATTACTGACCGCAGTAATTTGCGGCACACCCACACCTGCAACAATTCGCGTAGTACAAATTGAACCAGGACCAATACCGACTTTAACACCATCAGCACCCGCTTCGACTAAAGCTTTCGCCGCGTCTGCAGTAGCGATATTACCACCAATCACATCTACCCCAGGGTAATTGCTTTTAACCCAGCGCACTCTATCTAAAACACCCTGGGAATGGCCATGTGCCGTATCAACAATAATGACATCAACACCAGCTTTAACTAACGCGGCAACACGCTCTTCAGTGCCCTCACCCGTTCCAACAGCAGCTCCAACTCTTAATCGCTCCTGTTCATCTTTACAGGCATAAGGGTAATCTTTTGCTTTCTGAATATCTTTAACGGTAATCATGCCACATAAATGAAACTTATCATTGACCACAAGCACTTTCTCTATCCTATGCTCATGTAGCAACGCTATTGCCACTTTATGATCTGCTGCCTCATTGACGGTAATCAACCTTTCTTTCGGCGTCATTACCGATGAGACTTTCTCATCTAAGCGTGTTTCAAAACGCAAATCACGACTGGTAACAATACCCACTAAATCATCACCATCAACAACAGGCACACCTGAAATATTTTTGGCTCGCGTTAGCTCCATTACATCTCTAACCGTCTCATTAGGCGATACGGTAATGGGGTCTTTAATAATGCCACTTTCATATTTTTTAACGTGACTGACTTCTACCGCCTGCTCTTCAACCGTCATATTCTTATGAATAATACCGATCCCACCTTCCTGGGCAATGGCAATAGCAAGTCTTGCTTCTGTCACCGTATCCATAGCGGCAGAGACTAGCGGAATATTGAGTGATATATTTCGAGTCAATTTTGTTTTTAATTCGACTTCACGCGGCAAAACCGTTGAATGAGCTGGTACTAATAAAACATCATCAAACGTGAGTGCTTCCTGAATAATTTGCATGACCAAACCTACCAAAATCCTTAAATTAACCGATTATTATAACCTTCATTTCTAATAAAGAGAACTATTAAATATAATAAATTTAAACTGACTTCCACTTGCACACCATTACTACTAGCGAAAACCCCCGTATTTAACATTAATCGCCCTCGCTTACTAGGCAAGAGTCTTTAAAACACAAATAAGAAACAATCAAACATTTAACA
>Ga0209495_1002013_pt1 | contig 13733 bp, 9 predicted proteins | sample EN1Hudsemesocosm_FD_184629 | JGI IMG/M metagenome (GOLD analysis project Ga0209495, IMG submission 184629) | Methane-oxidizing microbial communities from mesocosms in the Hudson Canyon - EN1E Hudson Canyon (SPAdes) (version 2) | ecosystem: Environmental > Aquatic > Marine > Cold seeps | place... | reverse complement strand
AATTTAAATTATTAACTCCAAAATCAGATTTAAATTCGCCGTTTCACAACAAACACTAAATCGTTCGACCATAAGTATGTGCTTTCTAAGTTTTTACTGCTAAAAATTCACTAACATCATCAATTTTTAAACAGTGGAGGGCAGGTTAAAGTTGACCTAATTATCTACATTCTTATAGATTCAAAACAGCAGGCTAAGGAGTCAGCCTGTGTGAAAACTCAATCTTAATTGGCGCTATTAGCAGCGAGCACCAGAAGCCTTCCTGTCCTTTATAAGGAACCGGTTATTTTTATTGAACTAATGGTTTTCTATTTTAAATAACCTTCCATCAAAGCCTAAATGCGACTCAATGTGAAAATTTCAGTCAAATATAAAGCCTAGAATGACCGCGCCATCATAGCTTTTATTAACCCTTTCACTCCGAAAATCGAAATCATACGCTTAAGGTTATATGCCAGAATATGCAAAACATTTCAATGCTGACGCCCTTGAATCGTCTAGTCAGTAAATGTGTCGCCCCCATCCATAACTTGATCGTACCAAAGGGGTGCTCAACTGTTTGTTTTCTGGTAATCATACTTTCAGGTTTTGATTCTAGAAGTGCTGTCATCATGTCAATTCGATCAGCGTGCTCCCAACGCCTAAGTCGCCGGGGCTGAGGACTTTTAGAGCACTTGGATTTCATACTGCATGCTTGGCAAACCATAAGACTGCAGCAATATGTTCTATAGAGTAACCCTTTATCTGTGACGGTGCCTCTAGGTGTTAATTCTTGCTTAGCAGGGCAAATATACAGGTCTTTTTTGGTGTCATATTGAAACAACGATCTATTAAAATAGCCTTTTTTACCGTTGCCCGAAGTATCGAATCTTGCCACGAGCGGTATCATGCATGCATCTTGGGCATCCATAATATCTTGCCCGCTGAAGTAACCTTTATCTGCGAGGACTGTAATATCTTTATTCTTTAATGCTACCTGGGCTTGCTTTCCCATCCGACATAATTGATTTCTATCTGTGGTATTAGTGACGTCATGAGCAACAATCAGGTGATATTTACAATCAACGGCACTTTGAATGTTGTAGCAAACTTTCACTCCCATTCCAGCCTTCATTAACCTTGAATCAGGATCAGTGGTCGATATCTGTTTGTCTGGATGCGCTTCTACTTTATCTTTAAGTTCTCGTAATTCAGTCAGACGTGTTTTAAGACAAGCTATCTTTTCTTTGATGGGTGAAGTGTCTGTTTCTTTTTCTTTTTCATTCTCATCGCACATATCAAGCTGAGTCAGGTATTGATTAATATGCTTCTCAACTCGTGCCATTTCAGTCTCTAGCTTCCTTGGCGTATAGTTTTTTGCTTTGTTGTTTGACGCCTTAAATTTACTACCGTCAATGGCAACTACGGCATCACTGAACATATTAAGTTGGCGGCATAAACCGATGAAGGTTCGACAGCTTTGTTTGATGCCTTCACCGTTATTCTTTCTGATGTCTGCAATGGTTTTGAAGTCTGGCGCAAGTCGTTCAGTTAACCACATTAGCTCAATATTTCGATTAGCTTCTCGCTCTAATCGGCGTGAAGATTGAATACGATTCAGGTAGCCGTAGAGGTATAACTTAAGCAGCATTGCTGGATGGTAATTGGGGCGACCAGTATCTTTGGGTACCACGCCGTTAAAACCTAATTCGATCAAGTCGAGTTCATCAACGAAAACATCTATCACTCTGACAGGGTTTTCTGTACTGACGAAGTCATCTAGCACTTCAGGAAAAAATGTCGCCTGAGAACGGTTTTTACCTTTAAACATGATGGGACATAACAGCTCACTATTTTTATTATTAAGCTGTTGAAAATTATATCAAATATATTGCTTCTTTCGTGAGTTTTGCAAGACTATTTGGTCATAAAAATGAATTAGTTATAGCAAGAAATAATCCACAGTTTTCACACAGGCTGGAGTTAAAGCAATACATTCCTTGATGATAGCAAACTGTTATCAGATGTTCATAAGCGATACATTTCTAGTAACGAAACTAGTAACGAAAATTCGCTAAGCCTAGAGCGAAAAGTGTACTTTTTTCTCTAATGCTTAGTCGCCAAAGCGTGTGATTTTTCAAAGCAAACTTTATATGTCCTGTAAATTTAGAAAGTCGCTATTTTAAACACTTAGGTTAAGTTTATTAGTTAGAAATTTATCCTCTGCCTTTGTTAATTTTTCTATAATTAAAGGTCAAAACTAAAATCAGTAAAGATTACCTTGTTTCGTCACTCATTCATTAATGATTATTTAAATGATGACCTTTTTGAAGTTTTAACTGACCTGTTTAAATTTCTTTCTTTTATTAGTCTGAAGGTACCCGCATCTGTAGATTTTCTTGCACGCCAATAGAGTGAAAGATGAGGTTCAAGTACTGCTTTGCCTAAGACGTTTTTAAGGAAGGTCTTTATGAAAGTGTGATGATAACTTTAATACTCTCAGGGTGCGATGATAACAGTGAAAAGAACAATGGCCTTAAGATAATGATGGAGTATGGGGAAGTAGTCGGTGTATCAGCTGATAATGGAGGAAATGCTTGGTTAGAAGCGCCTTATGATTGACCCAGTTAGCATACCTTAGGTGGATGCCACCTCAACCAGGGCTCATCATGTAAAACATAAAACTACTTTGAAACTTGATCAAATGTTAGTTATTGTTAATCAGAAAAACGTATATCTACGCCAAGTAACAAAATCGGGTCTATTATATCTGTTCTAAAATATTGGCTTTGAGTGCGGTTGCTTAAGTTCTTGAGCGCTAAATGGATGTCGATTAACTCAGAAAAATGGTGTGTCGTTTTCAAATTGAGCGTAAACCAGTTTTGAAAATTCTGACTCCCTTGTGGTTGTTGTAATTTCATCTTATGATCTTGCATATAATATAAATTGCTATTGAAGCTCCACATGTTGTTGGGGTGCCAATTAGCATTGAATCCACCATACGTTGTGGGGGTTGCACTGTTATTCGTATTCTTTAGCGTCAGTGGTGAATTAAGATTAGTAAATTGATCTTTAATCTTTGTTCTTTGAACGGTTAAAAAGGCATTCACATCCCAATTTAATGCTTCGTACCCCCAGTCAACAGTGAGTCCGATTTGCTCAGCATTAGTGGGCAAAACTTGGAATTGGTTTGTGATAACTGTAATTGGTCCTTCAAGTGTGACGCCAGTATTAATAGGGTTTACATAGTCTTCGATTTGGTTATGAAACACCTCAACATCCACCCAGTTATTAAAACTAAATTGGTGACGGATACCAAATTCGATGGTGTTTATAGTGGTTAAATCCATTTGTTTATCGCCCAAAAAATCCGATCTGAACCCTGGGAAATTAGGATCATTTACTCCAATATCCACATACCTTTCGACAACAAAGGGTGAACGATGAGCTTTATCAATGCCTGCACGGAGCACGGTGTTCATTTGTAGTTTGTAGGTACTTAATAACTGATAGCTAGTGTATTTTTCTGAAGGAACGTTGTATTCATCCTGACGTATGGCTGCGATAATACGAAGTCTAGTGCTGGCTTGGTAATCTGATCGCAACATCGCGGCTTTATTGCGCAAGTGCTGTTTACCGCCAACAAACTCAGCATCGTACTCTATTTCGTCATAAGCTAGTCCAGGGCGTATGCGCCACTGAGGTAAACTGTATTCATATTCAATGGAGCTTTGAGTAACCGATTCATCAAAGCTAAAAGAATTGACCGCAGGAAAGCGACTTTCGCCATTAGTATGTGACAGCCGAAAATACAAATTGCGTATATTCACTTGGGCATTCATTGCCGAGTTTTTAATGGTTGCTTCATGAAGCGGCGTTGCACGTAGACCAAAATACTCTTTGTGTGACTTAGTTTCCTGATGACTCAAACTAATGTCATACGCGACTTCAGATATAGGGTCATTATTAAGGCTCACTTGAAAAGCAGTTTGTTCCTTTGCTTCTTTAGGGTCTTGAATAACAAATGGGTTAGACCTCCCTGTATTAATGTCATCTAAGTTTACATATTGGTCTTTTGAATAATTATAGTAAGTGGATTGGTATCGATCTCGCTGGTCATATAAACCGCTAAAACGAAGCTTGTGGTCACCAAGAGATGTAGAGGTTGCTACATGCGTTACTTTAGTTTTACTACTTCCAACGTTTAGATTCACTTCTCCACCTTGTTGATCTGATGGCCGCTTAGTAATGATATGGATCACACCTGTCATTGCATTGGCACCATAGAGCGCACTACTGGCGCCACGTATAACTTCAATTTTTGCTATATCATCGATACCTATGGGTAGGCTTTCCCAAAAAGTACCGCCATTGAAGTAGCTATAGACTGGGCGGTTATCGATCATAATGAGTGAAGACCGGTTGCCTAAACTCGTTGTTGACTCTAATTGCGGCACATTTTCAAACCCTCGAATATGAACCTCATATAAACCGTTAGATAATTCTCTAACTAAAACACCAGGAACTAATTTCAGTGCTTCTGGAATACTGAGTGCACCCGCTGTTTTAATCTGTTCTCCTGTAATGACACTCATTGAGATAGGCGTATCAAATAGGTCTTCTTGGTGCTTAGATGCACTGATGGAGGTGGTATTACTGAGTTGTTCTAAGCGACCATCAAACAGTTCATCGGCGAGTGATATATTTACCCAAAAAGATAACAAAAGGCATTCAGCAAAAAACACAGTGAACTTCAGGAATTTATTCATTTGCAATACCTGCTACAGTGTTTGGAATCAGAAGATAATGTTCCTGTATTCGTTGAATTGAACCATCTTTTTTCATGTCATTGAATGTCTTGAAGAAACTGCTCGCTCTATTTGAACACTTTGAATTTTTTGAAAAAATGACAAATAAAGGCTCTTCACTCAATGGATGTTCAAGAAGGGTGAGTTGATTGCTAAGGTTTGAACGTTTGATGTTATGTAAGGCACCATTGACTTCGTAAATGCCATAGTCTGCTCTGTGGGCAATCAGCATCTTTAAGATTGAAGAGATATCATGTACCTCATTGAGAATTAAATTTCTTTGCGCATAATAATCATGAGCTGAGCCTAAACTATGACCGCGAATTTTGAGCCCTACGCGTCCTTTCAAATCTTTTATAGACTTGAATTTGAATTCTTTATCTTTCCTAACAATCACCCTTAATTGAGTGGTAATTAATGTATCTGAAAATTGGAATTCACTTGCTCTTTCTTGGGTTTTTATAGCGCCTGCGATGACATCAATACTACCTTCCTTTAGCATTAGGAGCGTACGCTTCCACGGGGTCGGGTCAATGATTACAGGGTGAATATCTTGTCTTTTTGAAGCCTCTATAACGATATCTCCAATGATACCGTATTCTTGATTGCTACCTTGATAAAAAAAAGGAAACCAACTTGCACCGCCATTGATTTGGATTTGTTGGCATTGTTGAGCATCAGAATACGCACTGAAGAAAGTGATGAGGCATATTATTATGAAGCGTTTTGCAATATACATGTGTGGACCTGTTTATCCGATATAAACCACAGCAATTACTTCTAGATATATGAGTATAGCCTAAAAAATATACTACAAAAGACGATGTAACCTTTAATTATTGCGTTGCTAGGAGGAATGGCTTTATGTAAATGTGATTTATTGAAAGGTGTTAAAAAGGCAAAAATTAGCTGATGTAGGCTTGGCGCTAAACGCCATCACAATAAAAAATGATGGCGCTTGTGGAGCTTAAGAATTTTCCTATCTCACTAATACATTGCCGCGGCAGTTTCACGGTAAAGATTATTGATGATCTCTGGTCCATCAATTTTTTCATGACCTTGTCGTACGATGATCAGATTTTCCGAAGGGGATACAATCACAACCTGGCCGTTGTTTCCTGAGGCTACATAAAGATCAGTAGGCGCATCTGGAAAAATCATGCCCGTTTGTTCAGCGTTATTTGAAATAGCAGGGTGACGCCACGTATCCTTTTCTCCCGTATTAATCCACCATAATAAACCGTAGGCATCATTAAGGGATGACCCAGCTGAGGTAGCCGCAGTAACGTAGCTCTGAGGAACAATCTGTTGCCCGTTCCAGTTACCGCCTTGTAGAAACAGATACCCAAGCCGTGCCATATCTCTTGCTACAGTGCGTAAATGCGAAGGCATAATCATTTGCCCCTTACTATCGGTAAACACCGACGTATTGTTCATACCAAGAGGCTCTATTAATGCATTGGTAGCAAAATCGGCACTATCCTGGCCAGTAGCGACACTCAACACTCTGTCTAAGGTCTGAATGGCTAGATTGTTATATCTAAACTCGGTGCCTGGCGTTTTCTGTTGGCCTCGGCCGAGGGCGTATTTCGTCATGTCACTTTTCCCAATCGAATCCTCTTTTCTGAAATACCAGTTGTCAGAAAACTGGCTAAACTTTCTGCCCGACGTATTGGAAAGCAATTGACGGATGGTGACGGGCTCGCTACCGTTACTTTGCCAATCAGAAATATAGTCAGAGGCCTTATCGTCAATACTCAAATAATCCATATCTTGGGCGATCCCCACAAGTATTGAGGTGAGTGACTTGGTGACAGACCATACGTTTTTTTGTGGCGAGGTTTGACCTAAACCATTCCAGTATTCTTCCCAGACAATGTAGCCATCGTGGATAACAATTAAGCTATCTGAATTAACCGACTGTGCATAAGTTGAGGTATTTTGTTGGAGGAGATCAGGGTCAAAGCCATGATTTCTCGGTAAATCGGTTTGCCAATCCGGAATCGGGAATATTGGATCTTGTGCATAGCTTTGAAAACTAACAAGGGATACGACTGATACTACAATAAGAGATTTAGCCAATTTTGCAGCCCCTCTTACTAATGTTGATTTATTATATTTATTCATTTTAGCTCCTATTTGATTCACACTTTGTATTTTGTTTAGGTGAAACTAATATTTATTGTTGTCGTTGAATTTTATCCTTTTATGATTAATCTCCATTCTTTTCCTGAAATGCTCGATATCAACCGAATAGGCTTGAATAAGTAAATACAGTTAAAGTACAGCCAGATTAACAGGCAAGGTCAGGATCTTTACTTCGCTCTAATGTCAAAATGTAACAAGGTATGTCTATCTTCTAAAATAGAATTAATTTAATACAAAGTAGGTGAGCAGACTGTAAGGACTTAGTTACGCGAGCTGACTAAAATAACCCTCCCAACTTTAGTTGATCAATACAGGCAAACTTGCAAAAAAGGTAAGTAAGGGCTATCTGTGTAATATGAAAAGTAGCGAGGACGACCCATATAATTCACGATACCTTCAAAAATATACATTTATTACTGAAGAGGTCGCTCATAGTGAAACCTAATTTGGACACAACTTTCACTAGAACTTTCCTTTTCGCTATTTTTTTAACGATACTTGTTGCGATGTTTGCCTGGGTAGTTTTCCGTTATGTTACATCTCAGTCTACAGTTTCTTATCACGCACATTCGATGGTAGCCAAATATCAACTTGTAGATCAAAATATTGAAAGTCTGTCGACGGAATTTTCTTTTCGCTACCTAGTTGGAAAGCAACCAAAACATGCTTCTGAAGAACTAATGTTTTATTGGCAGGAAGTGAAGGAGGAAGTTCAAGGGAATTTGCCTACGGGCACCACTGTTATTCATAACAAACAAGGCGAAGACATCTATTTATGGATTAGGTCGGTTAAATTTCCAAATCAATGGGTTGGGTTACCGGTTTCACAAAGTAAGAATATATTTCCATATTACGGATGGCCATATGTGGTATTAATACTAATTTTATTCATTCTGCCATCTTATTTTTTTGCACGTACTTTAAGTAAACCTTTTGCTAAATTGTCTGACGCGGCTGAAACGATAGCTGGGGGTGGTATACCCCTAGTTGAATCTCGCTATTGGCCTTTAGAGGCAAAAAAATTAGCCAACACACTTAACATTTCAGCTTTAAAGTTAAAAGACCAGACCGCCTCAAAAGAGGAAATGCTACTGGGTATATCCCACGACCTGAGAACGCCCTTAACTAGAGTTCGACTGGCTGTTGATTTTTTATATAAGCATGAGCCGCCATTGGTTGAGGGTGTTTTCGCTGATATCGATGAGATGAATGTGATTATTGAGCAATTTATTTCATTTGTACGTGAAGGGAAAGCAGAAAAATCTGAAGTAGTGGACATAAACAAATTAGTTCGGTACGAATCAAATAAATTTGAGAATATTGAATTAGATTTAACTGCACATTTTGATGCGCAGGTTAGTTCTATTTCATTCCGACGGATGCTAAGCAATTTGATATCAAATGCGATAAAGCATGGTGTGCCTCCCATCGAAGTCCAAACTCAAAATAACAGTGTTGAGTGGTCGATTACCGTTGTAGATATGGGCGAGGGGATTCCGGAGGATTTGATTGAAGAGATGATTAAGCCCTTTAGAACTGCAGATTCATCAGGTATCGATGGCAAAGGAGGGTTGGGGCTTGCCATCGTCGATCGAATTGTTGGAAACCAGAGAGGAAAACTAGAATTTGATCGTCGTGGAAATAGAGGGTTTGCAGTTAAGGTCAGTTTTCCCCATCTAGCTTAATCAATTGTCAGCTCATAAGGTAGAAATTTGAACTAAACCTCACAATTTTCGGGCTCGTCTGGCACAAAAATATAACCTTTACCCCATACCGTTTGTATATATCGCGGCTGAGAAGGGTTGTCTTCGATCAGTTTTCTGATTCGTGAAATCTGAATATCAATTGAACGCTCAAATGCTGCGTGGTCACGGCCACGAGCCAAGCTCATTAATTGATCTCGGTTAAGGGTGACTTTCGGGTTCTGAATCATGACAGTAAGCAGAGCAAACTCTCCTGTCGTAATGGTTTGTAGTTTGTCATCTTTAAAAAGCTGGCGTGTCGATAGATTAATCATAAATTGACCAAAGCTGAAGACCTGATTGTCTTGTGTCTTGGGTGCGCCTAGTACTCTGTTACTGGTTCGACGTAATATCGCACGAATACGGGCCACTAATTCTCTCGGGTTACAGGGTTTGGATAGATAGTCATCCGCCCCAATTTCAAGCCCGATAATTCTATCCAGATCATCACCTTTAGCCGTTAAAATCAGAATAGGGACATCATTATCTTGGCCTCGTAGATTACGACATAGTGTCAGACCATCGTTACCCGGTAACATGACATCCAATACAATGAGATGGATATGACTTCGAGAAAGAACCTTGAGCATCTGCTCTCCGTTATCAACACCGATCACTTCAAAATCATACTCTCTGAGATGTCGTTCGAGTAATGCACGCAGGCGTTTATCATCCTCAACAATTAAAATACGTTGTGATTCATTCATCATTTATCTCCAAACCATAGTTATTACTATAGTCATTTATCCTATTTTTATTATTGTAAAACCACATATTATGATTCAGTGATTGAGTCGATCATTTTATTAGTACTGCCTCAAACCATAGTACTTGTTCCACGCTTTCTTTGTATCTAGATATTTCATTACTCTTTCCCAGACAAACCTTGTTACATATTGAAGGTCTCGTGAAGAGTATTAGCCTGGTAACCTTTGTTAAGCTTGGATGTATCAGATGAGAGGTGACTACTGAGCTATAAGTGATTCAATTGAACTTATTTATTGGTTTCGATCAAAAATATCTTGTTCAAGGCGTTTTAGGGTTTCTAAAGCGTCTCTTTTTCTTATTTTTCCACCGAGATATGATTTGTTTAGTTGTCTTTAATAAAAACAATAGTAATACACAGAGTTATGACGAACAGAAACAGTTTAAAAAGTACCTTATTCCTATTACTAATTGCTTTCATTTCTTCGAAAGTTTTGGCATCAACTGGTATTGAAGAGAATGACTTTAAAATAAGTGGTTTTTCTACGTTAGGCATAGTGAACGCTGGTAATTCTACCCTGGGTTATCGAAGAGATGTTTCCAGAGAAGCTGTGTTCGACGACACAACTTTTAAATCGGATAGTTTGCTTGCCCTCCAATTGGACATCAAACCTCAATCGAGCCTGTCAAGTGCAATACAGTTAGTTGCGAGAGATCGCTCAGATAATTCTATTGAAGATAGCCTGGAATGGGCATATGCAAAATGTCGACTAAATCGTAATTGGGTTGCGAGAACTGGCCGTCTGGGCTTAGATATTTTTATGCTATCTGAATACCGTAATCTAGGCTTCTCGTATTTGTGGGCAAGACCACCTGTTGAGCTTTATGCGCCGATGGGGATTGAACATTTTGATGGCGTAGACCTTTCTTATTCAAAAATACTAGATGAGGGGGAAATTAGACTAAAAGCATTTTCGAGTTTAAAAGACGAGCAATTGTTTGGTGTATCACTGTCATTTGAAACTGCAAAGGCTCGCTTTAGGTTGGGTGCGACATCGATAGACTTTGGTGGGGAAGGGTCAAAAGTAATTGCTTTGTTAAAGCCTGCACTACAATCCGCAGGGGTTCTAGGTTGGGCTGATGCCTCAAGGTATGCCCGTGAGCTTGATATTGAAGGTAAGCACATTAGGCGGTACTCAGCGGGTGTTTCGTATGACCACAACAGATGGCGGTTTCAATCAGAATTAGCTTACATTGAATCCGACTATAAGCCATTTAGCCCATTATGGAATGGCTATTTTAATATTGGATACAGAGTTGACCCAGTCACGTTTTTTATACTCTTTGGCTATGCCAAGAATGTCGGAGATATTGAGAACGCATCGGCAGCACCTCCTGGATTTGAAGCCCTTCAGGGCAGTTTACAGAGTTTGTTAAATCGAGTTAGAGCGGATCAAAAAACTGCTTCCTTCGGGCTTAAATGGGATGTCCGTTATGACACCTCAGTTAAACTACAAGCTGATCATACCTGGGTTGAACAATACGGCGGCGTGCTTTGGCAGCAGAAACAAGACTTAGTCAATGATACTGAACTGGATACCATTTCATTAAACATCAACTTTGTGTTCTAGGTATGAAAAAAATAATGCTGTTCTGCCTTTTATCTATCGCAATTTCTGTACCTGCTAGGGGCTACGGCGATATTTTGATTGTCGTCAATCAAGAGAGCAGCATTTATAACATATCAGAAAGGGAGTTGATTGACTTATATATGGGAAGACGTTTTGAGTTCTCCAATGGTGAAACTGTTTTAAAACTTGATCAGGGAAAAGACTCAGACACAAAACGCTTGTTTTACCAGCTGTTAATTGGAAAAACGCTGTCTGAAGTGACTGCATATTGGGCGCGACTTTTATTTACGGGTAGAAGCACCCCTCCATATGGCCTTGGGGATGACGCGTCTATTGTAAATATGGTGATGGGTAATAAAAGTGCATTGGGTTATGTAAACGAAGAACTAGACATTGATGTCAGCAAAGTAAAGGTCGTTGGTCGTGTCCATTAGTTTTTGGAGCTCAATTTCTTTTCGAACCGGGCTTTATATCGCTTTTTTTGCGGCTCTTTTTTCAGCTGTTTCTTCGTATTTATTTTTTAGTAAAACCTATGACCTTGTGCTGGAAACTTCTCAAAAACAGCTTGAACAGTTAATTTTGACGGTTGAAGATAGTGCGTCAGTGGCCTGCTATCTCGATAACAAAGAGTTGGCTTCTGAAATTGTCAGGGGTTTGGAAAAGAATGATATTGTTCGTGGTGTATCGATTAAGAGCCAGACAGGAATGTCAGTCGAATCGGGAATTGTAGATGAACAAAATCACTATAATAGATCGATAGACTTGTTCTCTCCATTTCTCAAAGATGAAACTGTTGGCCGTATTCTTGTGTCAGTCAATCAGGCGCTCATCAATGAAAATGCTGAAAAGACAGCACTGTTTCACACGATAACGCTTGCTTTACACTCTCTCTTGATCGTTATGATCGTGATAGTAATTGTCACAATTCAGATGACATCGCCGCTTAAAAAAATCGCATCGGCTTTAAGTGTTATTGTGCCGGGCAGTAAAGACAGAATAAAGCCTTCTAAAACACACGCGCGTGATGAGGTGGGTTCGTTGGTTAATGATATCAATCACTTGCTCACTTCTGTCGAATCAACTCTAGACCAAGAAAAGTGCCTTCGTTTAGAGATTGAATCACTAGGAAAACAATTCCGTTTAATATTTGAAAATGCGAGTGGCGGTATTGCATTAGTAGACGGTTCAGGGAAGTTAAAGCTTCATAACCCTTCTTTTAAGAAAGTGATTGGCGGGCAGTGGTCAAAGCTATTGATTGATACTGATGCACTGCTATTTCAAGATATTTTTGAAGACTCAGAAGGTGTACTCTATGCCTTAAGCAATTTAGCATCGATCACTACGCCAATAGAGCTTGATTTAAAGCTCAAAGCAAATTATGAAAAGCAATCAAGGTGGCTGCATATCCTTTTATCTTCTGTGCAAGATGAATCTGGCGAACTGTTAGCAGAATGTATTCTGTATGATGTATCTGCTAGAACAAGAAGAGAGCAGCAAATAATGCTTGAGGCAGAAAGAGATCCTCTTACTAAACTCTATAATAGAAGGGCGGGAGAGAGGCGTGTGGATGAACTTCTATCTCACTGTGATGCCGAAAATACTCAACTAGCATTGATGTTAATTGACCTAGATAAGTTTAAGCCAATCAATGATATCCACGGACACGATGCTGGCGATAAAGTGCTTGTGGAGGTCGCACATCGGTTAACGAGTGTTTTGCGTCAATCAGATGTCATTATTCGCTGGGGTGGGGATGAGTTTGTCGTCGTTGTTGTTCAAGGACACAATGGCTTGAATGCTGAATTAGTTGCACAGAATATATTGTCAGAATTTGAACCTAGTATTGATCTAGGTGATGGAATAACAGACTCAGTTGGGGCAAGCGTCGGCATTTCGATTTATCCGGACAATGCTGGGGACCAAGAATCGCTGTTACTGTGCGCGGATAAATCTATGTATGCCGTTAAACAGAAAGGACGAAATGGTTATGCCTTTTTTAGTTGAGTTAATGGTTAATTAATTGTTGGGGCGTGTATTTCTTGTAAGTACACAGGTTGACAAAAACAATTAATAAAGCGGCGGGTCTCGTTAAAAAAGCAGTAAAACCAGGTGCCTTTTCTTTGATTAGATTTCCAAATTAATAAATAACTCGAATTCAACTTTATTTTATGAAAAGTTTTGATCTGAGAAAGCGTCCGCCTTGACAATTAAGTATTATCGAAAAAGGGTTCGTTATTCGCCCTAGACCTTTCGTGTTTTCGATACACTAAAAGGTCCGCTTTTGCTCACGAGCCTTGGTTATTCATTTTCAGCTTAAGGATAATCTGGCCAAGCACTAAAAGCGCATACAACGGAGTCAGGCTAATGTGTAATAACTTAGATTCGAACTACAAAATGAACTTAACTTAGTCACAGCATGCGCCTTAAGCTTTTCTTTTGTATATGGGCGGCGCTTTATTCTGACGATGGTTAAGTGGCGTTTTTTGAAAGTTTGCTCACGGAAGCCTAATAAAGTTTAAATTAGACGTTACAGTCTGATATTAAGTCTAGAATGACTTGGCCATTAACGCTTTTATCAAGCGACTGACTCCGAAAATTGAGATCATTCGTCTCATATTGTATGCCAGAATATGCAAATCCATTTCAATTCTGACGCTCTTGAATCCACTAGTCAGTAAATGTGTCGCCCCCATCCATAATTTGATCGTACCAAAGGGGTG
>Ga0209495_1002011_pt1 | contig 13735 bp, 9 predicted proteins | sample EN1Hudsemesocosm_FD_184629 | JGI IMG/M metagenome (GOLD analysis project Ga0209495, IMG submission 184629) | Methane-oxidizing microbial communities from mesocosms in the Hudson Canyon - EN1E Hudson Canyon (SPAdes) (version 2) | ecosystem: Environmental > Aquatic > Marine > Cold seeps | place... | reverse complement strand
GACACATTAAAATTACTTGTCATAGCGATTCTTCCAGACATACAGACCACCTATTAAAATTTATTTTATTACGCATCACTTCTACAGCTGACAATATTACACCATCTAAGCGAATACTATCACCCCTAATGCTTTTTGCATTAAGGGGGCTATTTTTCTTATTCTATCTGTTTATATCCACTCATCATAACTACCGCCCAGACTCGTATTTTAGGATCATCGCGGTGGTGCTTAACTGGAAAGGCTTGTTGTATGATCTGTTCAAAACTTGCTAGAAGTTTCCGCATTAACAGAAGAGGGAGTTACTGTGAGGGAATTTATTTAGAAACATCTGAAAGTGCGGTAGGCTTTGTAAGAAAAGGCTACCGCATAAACTTCAAGCTTAAAAATTTAAGTTATAACAAATCTAAAATTAGAAACAAGATGACAGTTAACCCAAGACCACAATAGATCACACCATTGACACTGGTATAGAGCTTCATATTGCCACCTTCAGGTAGTTTTTTAAACATCTCAATATGTTTGATAGCAGGGTAAGCACCATTAAATTCCAGAGCGACAATAGCGGCAACGGCAACGATAAAAGCTAATAGGCTAAAGCCATGAGGGTAATGTGCTGATGCGCCCATAAAAAATAACATAGGAATAGAAAATAGCGTGTTGGTTCTTGATGCTAACCCCGCGGTTGCTAATGCACCAGCAGCTTCAGGTAAAGCATCTCCACCGTCAGCCACTTGTTTAGCCGAAGCTATAACAATTTGCTGATTAGGCCAAATGATTAACCAAACATTTAAAAACATGAACAGACCAAGTAATGCACCCACATAAATGTCCATAGACATTCCGCCACCACGAACTGCAAAAATACCTAAGCCTGTTATTAAAGTAAACATCGCTCCCCAGCGAAACCACCATAAAGCCTTAGGGACTAACTTTTGAATAGCATCAGACTTGGATGCAGCATCTGCTTCTTTAAAATATTCTGTTTGGACAAAGTTAAAATAATACAGCAACCCTATCCACGTAATACCAGCCATAAAATGCCCCCACCTCAATAGCATTTCCAAACCAAGTTTAGTTGTAATTAAATCCATAGCATAACCTCTTTTTTTATTGTTATAGTTAATACGCATAATCAAAAGAAAATGCGAATATAGAGTATAGCCGCAGACATAGCTTCTACACCAAACAATAATTACAAATCAATGAGATAGCATTTATTAGTGGGTGCTGCAGCTCCTGTCTGTATGGACTTTAGCGGTTAACGAATAGAATTAATTATAATTGATTAGTGGATAAATTCTGGTCATCACTGTCTTAATATTTACTTAACTCCTGAGTAATTTAAAGAAGTAAGATTCATTCAAAAATTGATTTTGTTGCTCAGGCGAAAGCATTAGCTTATGAGATTCTATTGGTATTTATTCATCTTGATACAGTTTCTCTAAATCAAGCGCGTGTTGCTCAGCGACTTAGTGAGGGTGGGCATAATGTTCCTGATGAAAAAGTGGCCAGTAGAATTCCATGGTTACTACAACATATTAGGTTTATCATTTATTTAGGCTATTAAAAAAGTACAGAGCAAAGTTAGGAGCCTGAATGAAATAACTTGATAAATTGTAGGATGGGCAAAGGGCTCTTTCGTGCCCATCAATTAAGTGCGATGGGCACGCTACCGCTTTGCCCATCCTACATTCATTTATAGTTGTCAAAGTTATTTCGTGGTGCAATCCTTAGCCAAACAAAGTTTTCAATAGTTATGAGTTATATTTTCAAAACTTAACGGTGACATAGCCATGATAAATGCCCGCAATTATTGACCAACAGCTAATGCAGACATAGCCTTTATTTATGCAGATGTACTGACCAAAGAGTTACTAGAAGAATCAACGGTAATGAAAATTGGCAAGATTACTTATAAAGATCTACGACGATAATCCCTGTATTCAGGCGACCAAAAATTGGCCTTAATTTTTTCTTCCAGCTGTTGTTGACTGATATTAGCAGCAACCCCTTCTTTAATCGCTTGTAAGCCGACAGCCAGGGCAATAGAAAGACTGACCTCTCTGATTTCGTTTAAAGACGGAAGTAGATGATTGCCGTTGCCAATAGCCATAGGAGAATGCTTGGCCAGGGTCTCACTGGCAATCATAAACATCTTGTTACTGACCCGTGTGGCACTACTAGCAATAATGCCCAGGCCTACACCAGGAAAAATGTAGCTATTATTACACTGCGCGATATGATGATGAACGCCTTGGTGTTCAACAGTATCGAAAGGACTGCCGGTTGCAATAATGGCAGCGCCATTAGTCCATTTAATAAGGTCAGAGGGTAATGCTTCAACCTGAGAAGTAGGGTTAGATAATGGCAATATGATAGGCTGGTCACAATGAACATGCATGGACTTAATAATGTCTTCTGTCATTAATCCCGCTCGCCCTGAAACACCAATAAGTATTGTTGGTTTAGCTTCACGTACCACATCTGATAAACTGATGATTTCTGCATCAGTCGACCAATTTGAAACGTCTGACGATTCTTTAGCAAACTTTTGTTGAAAATCGAGTAACTGCATTTCTTTGGTCAGTAAACCATGGCTGCTGATCAGATAGATTTTCTGTAATGCTTGCTGCTCAGTTAAACCAGCTTCAATCATATGAGCACAAATCTGTTCTGCGATACCGCAGCCCGCAGAACCTGCTCCAATAAAAACAACACGATGAGAATCAATGGAACTGCCAAGTACTTTGCAGGCTGCTAATAAAGTAGCAACGGTTACTGAAGCAGTACCTTGAATATCATCATTAAAACAGCAGATTTCATTTTTGTACTTTTCAAGTAGCGGCGTTGCATTTCTTTGGGCAAAATCTTCAAATTGTACTAAAACATTAGGCCAGCGATCCTTAGCCGCTTGAATAAATTGATCGACAAAACTGTAATATTCTTCACCTTCAATTCTAGGGTGCCGCCAGCCCATATACATGGGATCATCCAGTAAAGTTTGATTATTAGTGCCTACGTCTAAAGCGATAGGCAGGGTATAAGCAGGGCTAATACCGCCACAGGCCGAATACAGCGCCAGTTTTCCAATCGGAATACCCATGCCACCAATTCCCTGATCACCTAAGCCCAGGATCCGTTCGCTATCGGTTACAACAATCACTTTTACATTGAGTTTAGTTGTATTTTGCAAGATATCATCCATGTTATTCCTTTCCGGATAGGATAAGAACAAACCTCTTTTACGACGATAAATACGGGAAAACTGCTGACAAGCCAGACCCACCGTTGGGGTATAGATAATTGGCAGCATTTCTTCAAGATGATTGCTTAATAATTTGAAGTAAAGGGTTTCGTTAGTGTCTTGAATATTACGCAGATGTACGTGCTTATCTAGATCGTTATTAAATTGCAAAAACTGGTGATAAGCTCTTTTTTCCTGATCTTCAATGGTCTCGATAGCCTGTGGCAATAAACCTTCGAGATTAAATTCATGCCTTTCTGATGCACTAAAAGCAGAACCTTTGTTTAACAGTGCTGTTTCCAGCAAAACATAACCTGAATAGTGAGTGTATAAAGGACGTTTTTTAATTTCAGTCATGGGGTATTAAATTTATTTTTAACAGCTGTATTTCATTTAAATAGTTGCGTTAGGATACGCTAATAAATCATTTAATGTGGTATATATATCCATCGTCAATGGATAAGACTATCAACTCTTCTTTCATCCCAGCTGCATGGGGCAGTTCGGCTACATTATCTTTGCTAAAGAATCCTTCAATTTTACCAAAGCGCTGAACATATTCAATAATTAAAGATGAACCTGATTACCTATGACTCTCCGCCATTTTTAAAAAGCCAAGGGGCGTTTGCCTCTATCTTTCCATTAATGCTAACTCCAGCACGCAGATATTTTCCAATCAATGCCAATACACGTTTTTTGTTTGCTTGAAGCGGAGACCTACTTATTGGAATTGTATAGGTATATTGAGCTAAATCCTGTACGGGCTGGTATGGTGGGAGATCCTTCACAATACCCTTGGTCGAGTTATCAAATTAATGCGTTAGGAAAGAAACCTGACCTTTGTACACCTTATGGACTGTATTTATCTTTAGCAAAAGATACACCAGATCGGCAGGAAGCTTATCGGGTTTAATTTAAGTACCAGGCTGATGGCGCGCTGGTTGGCTGGAGAAAAACTGAATATAAACCTAATGACACTTATTGATTTCTAAAAATAATGTTAACCTGACCTCATTTAATGCTGTTATTTAAATGATACCTGATTCCCCATGACTCTCCGCCATTTTAAAAAAGCCAACTTCTCTAACCCGTCATTCCTGTATTCTGTTAGCAGGAATCTGATTTTATCGGAATGGATCCCCGATAACAGACCTCGGGGATGACGCGTGGCAGTTGGATTTATTATTTTCCGTATATTATGGCGGAAGCTCATGGGTAATCAGGAAATAATATGGAAACAAATCACCCAAAGCATGATTCAAATCTTTTCTAAACAACTTTTGATTGGGCTTTCCATCACTCTGGTCGTAGGGTGTTCAGCGAATATTAATCAGTTTACTGTCCCTGTTACGCCTGCAGATAAATTTTCTAGTGATGGAATTATTCCTATTGCAGATAAATGGTGGTTAGCATTTGAAGACCCTGCATTAAATCAATTAATTGACCAGGCACTGAATCATAATTTTGATTTACGCGTTGCATATGATCGATTAGCTCAAGCGAGAGCTAATGCAAAAAAAACGGGTGCTGAATTAATTCCGCAATTAAATGGATCTTTTGGTGCTAATCAAAGTTATATAGAAAGTAATTCAAGCCGTAGTACAGTTAATGATTTTTCAGCAGGCTTTGCAGCCAGTTATGAATTGGATTTATGGGGACGTATTCGTTTTGGTATGCATGCCGCCGAGCTGGATGAAAGAGCAGCACAACAAGATATTCAAATTGCGGCTATTTCACTGAGTGCTGAAGTCACAAGCACTTGGTACAAACTAATAGATCAACGTTTACAATTGGCTTTGTTAGATAAGCAGATCAAAGTCAATCAAGATAATGTCAATATACTGTTTACCCGATTTAAACTAGGCCAGGCCAGAGCCGCTGATGTGTTTCAGCAAAAACAACTATTACAAGCAAGCATAGGGGATAAAACGACTGTGCTCGCTAATCTGAAAAATTTTGAATACCAGTTGGCTACATTATTGGGGCAGCCTGTTAATACGCTGACATTATCAGATAAACAGCAATTTCCGTTATTACCCTCTAAACCCAGTACCGGTTTAAGTAGTGACTTAATCCAGCGCCGCCCTGATATTAAAAAAGCTTATTTAAAAGTTCAGGCCGCTGACCAGCGTATTGCATCTGCTATTGCCGATCGGTTTCCTAAAATTAGTCTATCAGCCAGCTTTAATAGTAATACGCCAGACTTACAAAGTTTATTTAATAATTGGCTGGCCACTTTAGCGGGAAATTTAGTCTTACCTATTATTGATGGAAATAGACGGGTTGCAGAGGTGGAGCGTAATCAAGCGATTTTTTCTGAAACAGTCAATCAATATGGTGCTGTTATTTTAACGGCATTACAAGAGGTAGAAACGGCTTTAATTCAGGAACAACAACAATCGCTTTTAGTCACTAGCATTGATAAACAATTAGTTTTATCACAACAAGCCTATGAACAAATACTATTACGCTATCGGTATGGTGGGATGGACTTTTTACGTGTTTTATCGGCGCGTCTTTCGGTACAAACATTAGAACGCAGCCGTATTCGTGCAGAACGGGAACTTATCGATTTTCGGATCAATTTATATAAAGCTTTAGCAGGAGGGTGGTCACTTAAAATGCCAGCCACTCAAATACCTGCAGACTATATTAATAACAATAAATAATGACTTATCACTTAGCAGAAATTGTATTAAAAAATCGACGTAGCATAATTATTTCACTGATTATCATTTGTGTGTCAGCCAGTTTATCGGCTTATTGGCTTTATAATCAACCTCGTGCGCCTAAAGTAACAGGACAATTTGTTGCGCCCCTAGTAACGACCATGCCCTTTAAAGCCATAGATCATCCAACCACCATTTTTGCTATGGGAAATGTTATTCCTTCACAAAGTGTTAATTTAACTTCACGGATTAGCGGCATGGTTGTTGAAGTGGGTGATAATTTTATAGAAGGTGGCGTGCTTAAAAAGGGTGAAAAAATTGTGCAATTAGACCCGACTGATTTTCGATTGCTTATTCAGCAAAAGGAAAGTGATGTAGCGCAAGCTGAATTTAATCTAAAGTTGGAAAAGGGGCAGCAAGCCGTTGCTCGACGTGAATTTCAGTTATTAGGGGGAGGGCAATTAAGTGAGCAAGAAGAAGAGTTGGTGTTACGAAAACCTCATTTAAAAGCGGCGGCAAATAAAGTGTTGGCGGCAAAAGCAATTTTGCAACAAGCTCAACTAGATCTAAAGCGTACGCTCACCGTCTCACCGTTTGATGCGATTATTTTGGAGCGTAATGCCAATATAGGTTCATGGATCTCTACCTTTTCTACAGGAACGCCTTTGGTTAAATTAGTCGGTATTAATAGTTTTTGGATTGATGTTTCTTTGCCGATGGATCAACTTAAATGGTTATCTATTCCCGGAATAAGTGATAAGCCTGCTTCAACGGTTAAAGTGAGTTATGAAAGTGCTTGGGGAAAGGGTGTTTATCGAGAGGCTATTGTGAAACGTTTGAAGGCGGAAGTGGAACCTTCTGGGCGTATGGCTAAATTAATTATTGAAGTGAAAGACCCATTAAGTCAGCAACCAATCAATAAAAATGCCCCCCCTTTGATATTGGGTACTTTTGTTAGAGTCGCTATTACAGGGAAAGTGTTACATGATGTTATTGCTTTGCCTGCTAGTGTTCTTCATGATAGCCGTTATCTATGGCTGGTCGATGAAAAACATGAGCTAATTGTTAAGGAGGTGCAGCCTGTCTGGTCTGAGCAAGATATGATTTATTTAGCTAAAGAGCAGTTGCCAGAGAATTCTCAAGTTATTAGCAGTAACTTGTCAACCCCCGTTATTGGTATGCAAGTAAAACCCGTTAACGCAGTTCAACCTTAGGCTTATGATGCACAATTCTCGTTCTATTTCAGCCAAAGGGCCTATTGACTGGATGGCTCATAATGCGGTGACGGCTAATTTAATAATGATTGCCTGTATTGTGGGTGGTTATTTATTTATGCAAAATATTAGGCAAGAAGTGTTTCCACAATTTGACGTGGATGCAGTCATGATTAGTGTTGCCTATCCGGGAGCGAGTCCCGAAGAAATTGAAACTGGGATTATTCTAGCGGTTGAAGATGCTATTAGTGGGGTCGATGGCATTGATGAGGTTCGCTCATCTGCGAAGGAAGATATTGCCTCTATTACGGTAGAAGCAATGAACGGAGTGGATATGCATGTACTTACTCAAGATTTGCAGCAACAAGTTGATCGTATCACCACCTTTCCAGAAGATGCAGAAGAACCACAGGTAAAGATCCTTACTTTAAGACGAAGAGGGCTTACGCTAGCATTGTATGGAAATACGAATGAAAGTATTTTGCATGAAATTGCTGAACAATTTCGTGATCGATTATTGCAAGATGATGAAATCACACAAGTTGAATTGACAGGGGTTAGACCGCTTGAAATTAGTATAGATATCAGTAAAGAAAACTTACGTCGCTATCATTTAACCATTGCTGATATTGCCCAACGTATTGAAAAATCCAGTATCGAACTACCCGGCGGGAGTATTAAAACGGATTCAGGCGAAATCCTGATACGGATGAAAACCCGCAAAGATTATGGCCAGGATTTTGCTGCTATTCCCATTATTACGACCGCAGATGGCTCACAAGTTTTATTGGGGCAAATAGCCAGCATTACTGATGGCTATGAAGATAATGATTATTCTGCAAGCTACAATGGAAAGCCTGCGGTACTAGTGCAAGTCTATAGTGTTGGAGAGCAAACACCGATCCAAATTTCTGCTGCTGTGCAAAGTTATGTTCAGCAAATTAATCCAGAGTTGCCTCAAGGCATTAAAGCTGAAGTTTTACACGATAGTTCAGTGATGTATCAACAGCGGATAGATTTATTATTACGAAATAGCGCGATGGGTTTAGTGCTGGTCTTTATTACTTTATCCCTATTTTTGGAATTGCGTCTGGCATTCTGGGTGATGATGGGGATACCGATTGCCTTTATGGGGTCCTTTTTAATTTTGCCCTCATTAGGTGTTACCTTAAATATGGTCTCCCTTTTTGCTTTTATTATTGCACTTGGAATCGTGGTGGATGATGCCATTATTATTGGTGAAAATATCTATCATTATCGTCAAGATGGCCTTCCCCCCATGGAGGCCGCTGTAAAAGGTGCAAAAGATATGGCGGTGCCTGTTACTTTTAGTATTCTGACTAATATAGCGACTTTTATGCCCTTGTTTTTTATGCCAGGCGTCATGGGGAAAATATTTTTCATGATTCCTATGGTCGTTATTGTGGTGTTTTTAATTTCCTTGGCAGAAAGTTTGTTTATATTACCCAATCACCTGGGACATTTGGCACCGCTAAAGAAGCAGGGGATACAGGGATGGATTTTTCAAAAACAACAGCTTTTTAGTCATGCCTTTAGACAATGGGTTAATCAAAAGTACGGTGGGTTTTTAGAGTGGGTTTTACACCATCGGTATTTAACCGTTGTGGCTGCTTTTTCCTTATTAGCCTTAACTTTGTCATATGCAGCAAGTGGGCGTATGGGGATGTCCATGTTTCCAAAAACGGAATCAGATTTTGCTAAGGTGACAGTCAGTTTACCCTATGGTACAGCGATTGAAAAAACCAAGCGGGTCGTTCAACAACTGGTTAAAACTGCAGCTCAAGTGGCTAAAGATACGGGGCAAGAAAAAAAACTAGTCAAAGGTATCTTTGCTGAAATTGGAATTACGGGGAGTCATAAAGCCATTATTAGTGTGTATTTGACGGACCCTGAAATCCGAAATGAGATTTTGAGCACTGAGCAGTTTGCTCAAAAGTGGAGAGAAATGACAGGCGATTTAACGGGTGTTGATACCTTGTTATTTGAATCTGATGCAGGGGGGCCAGGTTCAGGGGCTGCTATTACTATTGAATTAAACCACCGCGACTTGGAAGTGCTGGAACAAGCCAGTGAGCAGATAGCGCATGCATTACGAGCCTACCCTAGAGTTAAAGATGTTGATGATGGTTTTAGTCCCGGCAAACAACAATTTGACTTTAGTTTAACGGCAGAAGGAAAAAGTCTGGGACTGGATGAGTTGAATGTGGGGCGTCAGGTGCGCGATGCGTTTTATGGTGCAGAAGTGTTGCGTCAACAACGTGGGCGGAATGAAATTAAAATCATGGTTAGACTGCCCAAGTCAGAACGCACAACCGTGATGGATATGAATGATTTCTTACTATGGACGGATAATAATACCGAAATCCCAGTTAAAGAGGTTGTTACCGTTAAAAAAGGGCGAGCCTATACAGAAATTAATCGTCGAAATGGCCGTCGAAATGTACAAGTGGTTGCGGATGTTACTCCACGTAATAAAGCGAGTGAAATTATTAATGATTTGGAAGCAACTGAACTGGTTAAAATGGTCAAACAATACCCAGGTTTGCAATACAGTTTTCAAGGCAGACAAGCAGATATGTCAGAAAGTCTGGGTAGTTTAAAGTTAAGCTTTGTATTTGCGGTATTGGTTATTTATGCCATGCTGGCAATCCCCTTTCAAAGTTATATACTGCCATTAATTGTGATTATCAGTATCCCCTTTGGCATTATTGGTGCTATTTATGGGCATTTGTTGATGGGGTACGGATTGAGTATGTTAAGTATGCTAGGTGTTGTGGCACTTTCAGGTATTGTAGTGAATGACTCATTGGTACTGATTAATCATGCTAATCAGCTTAGTCTTCAGTACCCTGATAAAGCAGCGATTAATATTATAAAAATGGCAAGTGTTCAGCGTTTTAGGCCGATCATACTGACTACTATGACCACTTTTTTTGGTTTAATGCCCATGATATTGGAAACTTCGAGACAAGCCAAAATCTTAATTCCAATGGCAATTTCTATTGGTTTTGGTATTCTTTTTGCCACCTTGATTACATTGATTTTGATTCCATCACTTTATTTGATTGTTGATGATTTGCGTAGAGATAGTTGAAAGTATAAATGGTTCCGAAAGTTTTGACACCTTACTCACCATATGACCGCCCGTTGTCAATAGGCAAAGGGGTTGCGTATCCGAAATAGTCGAATAATGTTAAGCTGACCTTATTTAATTACCTTAACTATCGAAGATGGTTTGTGGAGGACGTGGAACGATGCTTGATGATATAAACCCAAAGGTCATTTTGTTTGATTTCTACGGCACGCTTGCCCACATCAGAACAGATGAACATAGCATCCAACCATGGCTTGTCGTGGCATCATATCTGCGTTACCGAGGTGCGAAAATCACTGCTAACGAATTACAAAACATGTACTTTAATGGCGTGAACGAAAGTTTGGATGGAAGCCTCGAAGCATACCCTGACGTGAACATCATCCACATCTTTACGGATATTCTAGCTAGATTAAAAGTGGAGTCTTCGGAAGAATTAGTGAGTACTATTTTGCAACTCTTTCGTTCGCTAACCATTAACGAATTTTGCTTGTTTTCAGAAACGCTTCAGGTATTACATGCGCTGGCAAAAAAATTTAGGCTTGGGTTGGTATCTGATAGCCAAGAGGTCTATATCATTCCAGAGCTGCGGCTAGTTACCTTAGATAGCCTCTTTGAGTCAGTTGTGATTTCATCACAATATGGATATCGCAAACCTGATCCTCGTTTGTTTCAACAAGCACTAAAAGAAATAGGACTAAGCACAACGGATGATGTTTTATATGTTGGAGATAACTGGGAACGCGATATTGTAGGCGCTACCAACGCGGGTATTCAATCAGTTTGGATTCAGCGTGAGAGTGATCAGGCATATGTCCCTCATGATCAGGCAATACCCGTGATCTCTGATTTACGAGACTTACTTTGTCTTATTGGGTCAGAAGAAGCTGTATAACTTGATGCTATGCAAGCGCGCGAGGTCAGGCATTTAAAACTATTGTAAAGACAAACGGTAGCAATTATCCAATGAGGATATGGAGAGAAATTAAGTCTTTATCATAAATCAAGGCTATGTCACCGTTAAGTTATATAAAAATATAACTCATAACTATTGAAAGCTTTGTTTGGCTAAGGATTGCGCACGAAATAACTTTGACAACTATAAATGGATGTAGGATGATCCTACGGCTGATTTAGCTGTTAGTTGTATCAAGTGGTCAATTTACAAAGTAAGAATGAACATAGGCAACAAGGTTCTTTGTCCTGTATCACGCTTTCAGTCATCAAACTCTCTAACCCACCCGTCTCTTAGCGGGTGGTTTGTTTAGTGTGAAAAACAGCTAATCAAAAGAACCCAATGACCATGGCTTGCACAACGGATTCTTCAACATCTTTAACCCCAAACTTATTATGCCAATAGGAATATTCGGTACCAATAAAGACAGTATCCGATTTAACTCCGGTAAGATGGCCGATATCTAACAGAACTTGGGGTTGGGCTAAAATATGAAAATTACCTGAATTATTGGTATTAGCCGTACGAAAGTCAGTAAAGCCTCGGAATTTAAATTTTGCTGATGCTATTTCAAATGGATAACTCCAGACTGGCGTTATTTGTAAGCCGTATTTATGGCGTACATCATCTGATTTATAGGCGGTAATATCCAGTTGTAAATAGTCAAAATACTGATTAGACAGGTCAAAACTTAAACCCGCCAGATAAGCCTTAAAATGATCATTTTCGGGTTTGTTGCTGATGTTTATACCAGCCATTAAGGAAATATCTTTAATTGGGCCTAGTGATAGATTGCTCCCGGTAATTTTGTTTAAACTGAGATAGGAATAGACTTCAGCATAAACTTCAACGCCTATATCATTACGGTCTGTCACATCTACAAAGAAAAAATTTTGTCCGTACTGCCAGCCGTTGGCATGTTCTACGGTAAAGGTTGTTCTGTCCTGGTCACCAAACTCAAAATCACTGCCATAGAGTGCCTGAATATTGCTTGAAGTCCAATCAAATGCGTAACAGGGGGAGCTTGTTAGGAGTATAAACAGGAAGGCAAGGTATTTATTTTTGTTAAACATGGTTTTTTATCAATCTGTCTAATTGTTGTTCATCGATGGGTTTGGTTATGTAATCGTTGAACCCCATGGATAACGCATCATTAACTTTACTGGTGTCTGCATAAGCACTAATAGCAATAGCAGGCGTTGTAATATTCTTACTTCTTATAGAACGTAGCAGTTCAAAACCATTGAGAACAGGCATATTTAAATCAATAAGTGCTAATTGATAGGTGTTTGAACACAATAAATTAAGTGCTTCAGCACCATTGGTCGCGCTATCAAAAGTATAATTCAATTTCTCCAGCATAAATTGTAATAGCATTAGGTTTATTTCATTGTCGTCGGCAATAAGGATATGGATTTTTTTTGCTTGAATTTTCTGTACTGCAGGCGCATTGTTGATCTGTTTCTCGTCAGTAGCACTGGCTGTTGCTAAAGGAATAGATACTGTAAAAGTACTGCCTTTATCTATTTCACTGCTGACGGAAATTTCTCCGCCCATTAGATGTGTCAATTGATTACAAATAGCTAATCCAAGCCCTATGCCTTCTTCAGAAAAGCTTTTATTATCTATTTGGGTGAAAGGGATGAATATTTTTTCTTGATCATCGCTAGAAATTCCACAGCCAGTATCGGTCACAATAATATTTAAAACTTCATCATGGTAGCTTATGTTTAATTGAACGCTGCCTGTACTGGTGAACTTTATGGCATTAGTCAGTAAATTGCTGATGATTTGATTAAGTCGTTTGGAATCGGCAATAACTGGTTGTAGGAAAGTAGGGCAGGAAACAGGGAAATCCAGGTTTTTTTCTTCGGCTTTTAATTTAAAGATTGAAGCTATATCATCAATAAAGTAATTAAAGTCAAACGCTAGTTCTTTTAATGATATTTTTTTTGATTCTATTTTAGAGATATCTAAAATATCATTAATCATGGTTAACAAATGCTTCCCACAATGATTGATAATGCTGATCTGTTTTTTATCCTCTTCGGCAATATAATTCTTTTTAAGAAGTAATTGACTAAAACCTAAGATTCCATTCAGAGGTGTGCGTAATTCATGGCTTATATTGGATAAAAAATTATTTTTGGCTAAATTAGCCCCTTCAGCGGCATCTTTAGCAACAACTAATTCGTTTGTTCGACTACTTACAATTTGTTCGGTACGAAGATAACGCCCGGTTAAAAGTAGCAGGCCAAAACCCAATAAACTAGTGAACAATAAACCACTAATAATAACCCACCACATGGACCAATGAGCATCAGCATATAAACGGTCAGTATCAATAAAAAAAGTGAGTTGCCAATATTGGTCAGCAATTTGTAGCGATTGCTCACGCCTTAATTTGTGGTTTTGAATGTTTTTTGTACTAAATAATACCTTATCGCTACGTATATTTTGGATTGATAATCCTAGATTATCAATTTTTGACAGTTTTAGAGCTCGATCAATTATTCCAGGTAGGGAGAAAGAAAC
>Ga0209495_1002010_pt1 | contig 13735 bp, 10 predicted proteins | sample EN1Hudsemesocosm_FD_184629 | JGI IMG/M metagenome (GOLD analysis project Ga0209495, IMG submission 184629) | Methane-oxidizing microbial communities from mesocosms in the Hudson Canyon - EN1E Hudson Canyon (SPAdes) (version 2) | ecosystem: Environmental > Aquatic > Marine > Cold seeps | place... | reverse complement strand
CTTTTAAAGCAGAAATATGGATAAAAATATCATCACTGCCATCTTCAGGTTTAATAAATCCAAACCCACGGTCATCTTTCCAGGTTTTTAAAACCCCTTTATTCTCTATCGCCATTTCATCGTTCCTCTCTTAAAACATGTCTTTCAGCATCAGGAAAATATCAATAACCATATCCCCCTTATTGCTTATCATGGCACCAAGCCACTTGTTGAAGAACCGATTTTATAACATCCTCCGTCCTCTGTCTTTAAAAACCCCACCCCGTAACTCTTTGGAGCCAGAGAGTTTTAATTTTCTCTTATCTTTTCCAACTGATTCCAATGCCATTAAGTTACATGACTATTAATAAACCACCGCTTAAAGAGTCATATTCCACTAACTTGTTAGCAGTATTTGAAGTTTTGTCGATAAAAGTAGGAGGGGCCTATTGGCCGCGACCGGAATAAGATCAAGAACAGTCGCGGCCAATAGGCCCCTCCTACCACTATGAATAACGCAGGAATTCGCTGATTTTTTGATAAACCTGTGGTTTGTATGCAACTATATTAAGTTAAGAAATTTAACAAAACTTTATACTCACACAAAGTCACAGAGACACAAAGAAAAGAAAAAGAAATTGCTCTTCTTGGTGGCTTGGTGCCTTTGTGTGAAAACTTTTTTTGATCTGTGTAATGGTCAATTTTTATTGCTCTTGCTTAGGCCTTTTATCTAATCAGACAATAAACAAGCCAGCCAATTGCTCAAGCTTGCTAAACTCCGGCTTAATCTCATACACTCCGTTGTTAGCCTTACCTTCATCCATCCCTCTAACAAACAAGTATTTAACGCCGCCTATATGCTTTTCATAACTATAATCAGCTAATCTATTTTTTAGATATTGATGTAAGACCAGTGTATAAATCCAGTATTGCAATCCATAATTGTGCTCCCTCATCGCATCGACTAAATCATGCTGCTCATAACTTTCGAGCCCATTAGACTTGTAATCCATTACAAAATATTGGCCCTTATATTCACAGATCAAATCAATAAACCCTGTTAAGTAGCCACACAGTGTTTTTCTGGATAGGGGCTGATAGCAGGGATCATCTTTTAAAATATGATTAATTTGGCTGGCATCCAGAGTCTGCATGGATAGATAAAAAGGCATTTCCTTTAAACATTGCTTAGCTTGTAAATTCTTTAGAACAAACTGTTCATCATCTTTTGATAAAGAGCTGTTAACCGTATTTTTTAACAGTAAATCAATTTGTTCAGGCTGAGATGTTTTTAAGCCATAACGTTGGCAAGATCTCTCCCGTTGCTGACTAATATCATTTTCTTCAGCCAGAATATGGAAGGGTATATTTTCTAATAAATCATGAATGACATTACCGGTATGGGCTCCACGAGGCAATTCTGAATAATTTGCCTCTGACCAATCAATGACCAGTTCTTCCCTCGCTTTATCACTGGGCAATTCTGGCGTTTCATGTATGCTCAATGCTGACAAAGCAGTATAACTACTCATTTGCCAAAGCGTATAAAGTCCACGCTGTCTTTGTTTAACACGGTATGATTGTTCAGCTTCAACGGCCTGATAATGGCTATTAATGGCTTGCTCAGACTCTATTAATTGATATTCAAAAACGGCGGGCTGTTGCTGGCTATACGCTTTTAGCTTCTGTTGTTGCTGATCAAAGTCATCACTAGAAAAATCTAATAAATACGCCATTGCCGAATCATTTGCATTAACTTTTGTACGGACATCAGCCCAGTTCAGATAACATCTATATTTAGCACGGGTAACAGCAACATAAAAGACCCTAAGGTCTTCCGCCAGCTCCTCTTGCAAAGCAAGCTGTCGATGATGCTCAAATAAATCAGAACCTAAATCAGCAATCATGATGTTATTTTCATGACACTTAATCACATGCTGTTGTTTTTTTAACTGTGCGCCTCGTTGCCATAAAAAAGGACAAAAAACGACCGGGAATTCCAACCCTTTTGAGCTGTGCATGGTAATTATTTTTACAGCCTCTTCATCACTTTCCAGCCGTAACTGCTGCTCATCAGAACCAGAGTTCTTTGCATTAGCGGCTTGAGTCATATTATTGTGCAGCCAATCCAGTGTTTTATTAATGCCTAAATGCTCATCAATTGCCGCCTGCTGGACTAATTCTATACAATGCTGAAGATTGGTAATCTGTCTTTCTGCCTGTTGCTGTTTTGATAAGTGCGGTAGTATTTTTTCGTTGCTCAACAGTTGCTGCATCATCACCATAAAGCCCTTGTTATGCCAGTTTTGCTGATAATCTAAAAAACGGGATAACCAGCCGTCCATCACCAATTCATCATTCAATGCCTGAAATAATTGCTGCCCATTTAGGTTAAACCAGCTAAGTGTTAAGGCCTGCTTAAGCAAGTTATTGTTGCTAGGTTGAGCGATGGCTTGTAATAAAACAAATAAATCTATCGCCTCTGCTGAAGCAAATACCGATTCCTTACTGTTTATTACAGCAGCAATACCTGCATCATTCAAAGCCTGTTGAAAATCCTTGGCCTGGGGATTACTTCTCACCAAAATGGCGATATCTTTGGGCAATATCGGGGTATTATTAGCTGGTTTTTGAATAGCATAAGCAGGACTTAATAAGGCTAATATTTCATTAACCGTGGCTATTTTTATTTCATTGGCGGCTTTTCCTGCTGACCAGAACTCAGCATCATTTTTATCCAGCTGCCATAAAACCAGTGGAGGTAATGGTTGGTCATTTTCAAGAACCGAGCCATGCCCTGCTGTTAATGCTGGTTTTACATTAATAAATTCAGGCTTTTCTGCATAAAAAGGCTGTTCTCTGGCAAATAAGCGATTAACACCTTCAACTAATTGTGGATGTGATCGCCAGTTATTGCCCAAGGTAAAATGATGCTGGGCCTGTTGTTGGGCGGCAAAATAGGAGTTAATATCTGCGCCTCTGAACTTATAGATGGCTTGTTTTGGATCACCAATTAAGTATAAATAATGTTCAGCCGAGTTAAACAGCGTTGAGAAGATAAACCACTGGTTTTGGTCTGTATCCTGAAACTCATCAATTAATGCCGCTTTAAATCGTTGCTGAATTTCCTGTTTTAATATCAAGCCTTTTTCATGCTGTAAGGCTTCTGAGAATCGACTAATTAAATCGTCGAAAGACAGTACATTTAATTGTTGTAGCCTTTTATCAACATCCTCTCTTAAGGCTTCAAGTAAGGATCGTCGTAAAGTAAGCGTGATGCTGTTAACTGCATTATCTATTTTCTCAAACAGACTGGTATCAATATTTAATTCATTAATATAATTCAGTTTTTGTTCTTCAGGTGGCAGAGGCCTGGCTTTACTGGTTTTAAACTTCACCCCATTCAAAGCATCAATCAGCCCTTTTTCTGTAAATAAGGAAAAATCTGGTGCTAGCGTGCTATCTTCATCTATCCATTGCAATAGGTTTTGACTCATGCCTTTAAATTCAGAAATAAAGGACTTTTTAAACTTAGCTTCCGCTAACTGTTCAGCAATGATGTTTAAAGCTAGCTGAATCGTCAGTTTATTTGCTTCAATTAATTGCTGTAATTCGAGCAGTTTTTGCTCTAGAGCCTGATAATCGGGGAAAACCGTCAAATCAGGCGAAATAAAATCAATACTGGCCAGTAATTGATCGGGGGTTTTATACTGAGCGGTCAGTAAAGAGGCTTCCCAGATTGAGCGTTGATAAATCTGCTTACGCCAGAAATCATCTGAACAGGCCTGTTTAATCGTGCTAATATCACCGGTTAATTCAGAATCAAATAGCTGGCCACTTTCTAAAGCATGTTCAGCCAATATTCGCTGACAAAAGCCGTGTATTGTGAATATCCCCGCCTGATCTATATCCAGTAATGCCGTATTTAACCGTTGAAGTACCAGCTCAGGCTCAATCGTTAAGCTGTCTAGCCATTGATTTATACTGCTATCAGGCGATTTCTGATTACTGCTAATCGCCAGCCGAGTTTCGTTTAAGCGTAGTCTAATTCGATCCTTTAACTCTTCTGTGGCTGCCTTGGTAAAAGTCACAACCAGTATTTGCTTGATATCCAGTTCTTGCTCAACGACAAAACGCAGTACCAGCATGGCGATAGCATAGGTTTTCCCGGTCCCAGCACTGGCTTCTATAAGGTTAATGGATTTAAGTAGCTCTGTAGAGACAGGGTTAAAGTTGTTGATTATTTTAGCCATTGCTTGCTCAATGAAGTATTTTTGCAGCTTTGTTGTTAAGCCCTCTCACGATGGCAATGCTGTTGACTTAGAGAGTAGGGTTTAGCCTTATAAGTTTCAGCCGAGGCTAAAGCCTCAGTTCCTAATATGCCTAACTTGAACAGTGAGCGTATAATTGATGCGCTTCCTTGCGTCAGCACATCCTATGTTTGAGCCGTATTTTATTCAGAAATCAATTCTTTTAAATATTGATATAACAAGCGTGAAGATTTAGGTGGCTTTTCTGCTTTAGCTTCTTTTTGCGCATTTCGCTGTAATTGTCTTAAATGCTGTCTATCCGCTGTCGGCATTTCGTTTAATAAATCTGTCAGCACATCATTATTTTCACAAGCAATTAATTGATCTCGCCACTGTTCTGCCTGATGATGTTCTCTTACACCATGAGCATTTTTTGTTTGTATCCGTCCCAATACTTCATTGACAGTATCAAGATCTATCTTTCTAAGGTGCGCGGTAATAAATTTCATTTGCCGTTTTCTGGCCGCCTTAGTTCCAGGCATTTTCTTTGCTGCTGTAATTGCTGAAGTTAGCTGCTCAGGTAGATTCATTGCTGTAAGCTGATCTCCCGTTAAATTCGTGAGTTCTTCTGCTATTTTAGCTATTTCGGCAATATCTCTTTTAATCTGTTCCTTATTAGGACGTATTGCATAATATTGAATTAAATCGCCATTTTCATCGTATTCTGGTTCCTCATCACCACCATATCCGACTTCATTATTATCTATCATTATCAAACCATTGAAATTAAAAAAACTATAAACATCACGACAAAACAAATTGGTATCAATACGCCCATCCAGTCAGTTTTTGACTCTTTGCTTAGTTGCATTGATGATTTTATGCCGGGTCTCATCCAAAATATGATTCCAAGGACCATAACACCCAATAAAATATTTTCCCAAAGTGAAAACTCCATGCTGTTACCTCTATATTTATGGGGTTAAGGGAGCAGGAAATAAATAATTGTCCGATATTGGGCAGGATTTTTGTTTGTCTTCAGTGAGGTAGCAACAGGCGCATAGCAAGCTACGTAACTGTTGATACCTCGTTGAAGGCGGACAAAAAGACCAGCAAGATTGGATGATTATTTTTTTCCAGCTCCCTAAGTGTTTATATAAGGTTTCATTATCCTTAAAAAAGTGCTTAATAGCGATAATCTTTTAAACTATTAGACCATATCACCTTTTTTTGCTGCAAACTCATTGCAGCATAAGCAGGACTGGTAGAAGGCAGTCGAATATAACATAGGGATTGAAAGTCCTTTTTAACAGGCGGTAACACATACTTGTTATATAAAGACTCAGCTTTTGCCCCATTAAAACAAACCAGTTTAAGTTGTGTATGCATAGAAAAAAAAGCACAAAAGTCATTCACTTTTATGGTATCCATTTTAATAGCGGCATCCAGACTGCCTTCTCTGTGACAACTCTTCAATACATCCCAGACTGCAATATTATTCTGTATTAATAGTTTTTTGCGTTCACTATAGGACATCTCAGAATCTTCATTAAACAATGCCTGCATAATGGGCCAAAAGGCATTACGCTGATGCCCATAATACTGTTGTTTTTGCAAAGACATCTCGCTAGGCATAGAGCCCAAGATCAATACTTCTGCCTGCTTATTCTCAATCGGCGAGAACCCTGTAATACTATTCACTCGTCAGCAATTTATAAAAAATAAATCCTACATTATCTACAAATTTGAGATAATGCACGGCTTTTTATTATTGAAGAACAGCCATGTGGTTTAAAAATCTTGCCCTTTACCGTTTTACCGAACCTTTTTCTTTAGTTGCTGAAGATCTGGAAGAAAAACTCGCCGATAAACGTTTTCGCCCCTGCGGTAGCCAGGAAGAATTTAGCATGGGATGGACTTCGCCTGTAGGCGATGCAACAGAGCAACTTATCCATGCTTCTAATGGTTTTATGATGCTGTGTCTTAAAAAAGAAGAAAAAGTGGTTCCTGCTGCGGTTATTAACGAAATGCTACAGGACAAAGTATTTGAAAAAGAAGAACAGGAAGCCAGAAAGCTCAGTAAAAAAGAGCGTACGGCTTTAAAAGATGAATTGATTTTTGAGCTATTACCCAGAGCCTTTTCATTCTCAAAAAAGACCTTTGCCTATATTGACCCTAAAGGCGGCTGGATGGTCGTTGATGCGGCTTCTGCAAAAAAAGCAGAAGACCTATTAAGTCATCTGCGTAAATGCTTAGGTTCCTTAGCTGTGGTCCCTGTTAACACCCTGGATAAGCCTGTCGCTATCATGACCCAATGGTTAACTGATAGCTCAACCACGCCTAAAGATTTATTGGTAGAAGATGAATGTGAACTACGTTCACCTGAAGAAGATGGCAGTATTATCCGTTGTAAGCGTCATGACCTTTCTTTACCAGAAATCACCAACCACTTGGATATTGGTAAGCAAGTTATCAAATTAGCAGTAAACTGGACAGATAGAATGTCCTTTATAGTGGATGAAAACCTGGCCATTAAACGCTTAAAATTTTTAGATTTAATTCAGGATCAGGTATCAGATACTGATGCAGAAGATGCAGTCGCCAGTTTTGATGTCGATTTTTCTATTATGACCCTAGAGCTTTCTAATTTCTTGCCTAGGCTTTTGGAAATTTTTGGCGGTGAGAACAAAGTATAGTTATCTGATCATTACACGGCTTAATTTGGAAGTGAGGCTTTAGAGACTGTGAAAGTATTCGGTTTTAGCTCCCCTCTTTGGAAAAGAGGGGCTGGGGGAGATTTTATTATAAAAAATAAAGACCTGCACTCCAGAGAGAAAGTTGTCTAAGTTATTTCATGCGCATTACTTAGTGGTGGGGTTAAAGCTCCACTTCCGATGTTATTATATGCTTTAGGATGTGCAGAGGAACGAGGTACATCCTATAAAGTCGGCTTAATTTAATTCCCAGACATAACTAACAGTTTCTCGAATGATCAATAAAACTTTGCTCTATCTACTTTTATTCAGCAGTCATGCTGTATTGGCAACTAGCTATTCATACCCCGAAAATGAAGGTGACAGGCTGCTTAAAGATGATATTGAAGAGGCTCATTACACCTTGGCTAAATATGAAGATACCTTGCTTGATATTGCCAGGCAGTTTGATCTTGGCCAAAATGAGATATTACTGGCAAATCCTGGGGTAGACAGATGGTTACCCGGTGAAAAGGCCCGAGTAAGGATACCCAATAAACGCTTACTACCTGCCACGCCCCATCAAGGTCTGGTTCTGAATTTACCCGAATACCGTTTATATTATTACCCGAAACAAAAACTGCCATCTCGAATAGTTATAAGCCACCCTATCAGTATTGGCCGAATTGACTGGGATACACCACTAGGTAAAACACGCATTATTGAGAAAAAAAAGAACCCTACCTGGACACCCCCAAAATCAATTAAGAAAGAGCATGCGGAACAAGGTGAGATACTACCTGATGTTTTCCCCGCAGGGCCTGATAACCCACTTGGCCTGTTTGCTTTACGTTTAGCTGTTCCTGGGTATTTAATCCATAGTACCAATAAACCTTATGGTGTAGGCATGAGGGTTAGCCATGGCTGCATCCGCATGTATCCGGAAGATATAGAACGTCTATTCCCACAGGTAAAAACAGGGACTGCTGTCTATATAGTCAACCAGGCGATTAAAGTAGGTTGGTCTGAGAATAAATTATATATAGAGGTCTACCCTGAACTGGAGGGTAAAGAGCTGAGTTATGATAAGCGTTTGAATACAGCGTTGGATTTGATTGAACAAGCAAATAATAATCAAATGCCCGTGGTTAATGGCACCTTATTAAAACAGGCATTGCTGGAAAGCAATGGTATTCCTGTTGCTATTTTTGAAAAATATTTTTTTGAATAGAATAGTAAAGCATAAAAAAAACCTGAGCCTATTAAACTCAGGTTTTATCTTCAAGGAAGTGAGGCTTTAGCCTCGCTTTAATTTATGCGGGGCTGAAACCCCTCTTCCTTGTGAAAGTCATTCCTTCGCAGAAATTATTTCATCATCGATTTTTTGAACATACGATCAAGCTTACTGTTAGTATCTTGAGCGTATTGTGCTGCACGGTTCGCCGCTGCTTCTGCTGCTGCTGCTTTTGTTGCTGCTTCTGTCGCTGCCGCTTGTGCAGTTGCTGAATCAGTCGCTGCTGCTGAAATTTGAGTATTTAAACCATCAATTTGAGCTTGTAAGCCTTCAATATCAGAAGTACTTGCACAACCTGTTGCTAAAGCTGCAGTAATAACAATCGCTGAAATTTTTAATGCTTTTATCATTTTCTTTTCCTATATAAATTTATTTAAAGACCTACCAGTGTATATATGATTACAATTCTGCCTGTTTTCTTAATGACTTTCCAGCTTTATTTTACTTTTACCACAGTCCCTTTCTTAATCCATTGCCCTAGCTGATCAACTTGTTCATTCGTCAAAGCGATACATCCATGAGTCCAGTTCATTATTTTATGAATGGCTTTATCAGCCTCCCCTAAGCCATGAATACCTATTTGACCGCCAATTTTTGTATTCTGTGAAGGCACTTGTTTTTCATCGTGCGCCTTTACAATCGCGGTGTGCGAGCGTTTACTCAGCAACCCGCTTAACAAAGCTTCATTGGCATTATCGACGGAAGGGTAATTAAAACCATAAAATTTATAGAAGCGGCTTTTATTATTGATCCAGCCGATTTTATACTCACCTTTAGGGGTAATATCATCCCCCCTGTGTTTTTTAAAACCCGCCCCTTTTTGGCCTATTGCAATGTTATTCATGGTAACTAAGGTCTTGTTTTCTTGCTTTATTTCAAGCGTTAGCTTTGTCGTATCGACTAATAACCAAATCGGTTCTACTGCTTGTACCGCTGTAAAATAAAACGAAATAATCAGTATTAAAAAACTATTCAACAGAATTTGTCTCATAAAAAATCTACAATTAAGTAATGTTTTGGTGTATTTTAAGCACACAATAATAATGTCGTGAAGGTTTAACAATGCAAACAGAAAGTCTATCAACCACTCCTTACACCGATCAAAAACCAGGTACATCTGGATTAAGGAAAAAAGTTACTGTTTTTCAACAAAGCAATTATTTAGAAAACTTTGTTCAGTCTATTTTTAATTCTTTGACTGATTATCAAGGCACCTCACTAGTCTTAGGTGGCGACGGGCGTTATTTTAACCGCGAAGCTATACAAATTATTATAAAAATTGCCGCTGCCAATGGTTTTAGTGAACTGATTATCGGTCAGGGAGGCTTATTATCAACCCCTGCGGCCTCTCATATCATTAGAAAAAACAAAGCTTTCGGAGGCATTGTTCTTTCAGCCAGTCACAACCCTGGTGGGCCAGATGAAGATTTTGGCATTAAATACAACGTCAGTAATGGAGGCCCGGCTCCTGAAAAGTTCACCGATGCCCTGTATGAAAATACCACCATCATTACTGAATACAAAATTGCAGACATTGCTGATGTTGATTTAGATAATGTTGGTCAGCAACAAATTGATGAGTTGCTTATTACCATCATCGACCCTGTTGACGATTATGCCGATTTGATGGCTACAATTTTTGACTTTGATTTATTAAAAAACTGCATCTCATCAGGCTACATCACCTTATGTTTTGATGCCATGCATGCCATTACCGGCCCTTATGCAACGAGAATATTAGAAGATATTTTAGGTGCACCTAAAGGTACAGTTATTAATGGAGTTCCATTAGAAGATTTTGGTGGTGGTCACCCTGATCCCAATATGGCTCATGCAAAAGAATTAACCCAGACTATGTTTGGCGATAACGCCCCTGTTTTTGGTGCGGCATCAGACGGCGATGGTGACCGTAATATGGTTATGGGCGCTAATGTATTTGTGACCCCTAGTGATAGTTTGGCCATTATGGCGGCCAATGCGCAATATATTCCTGCTTACGCTGCGGGTATTTCCGGGGTGGCGAGATCCATGCCAACCAGTCAAGCCGTTGACCGTGTAGCGGATAAATTAGGCCTGCCTTGTTTTGAAACACCTACAGGCTGGAAATATTTTGGAAACCTGCTAGATGATGGCCAAATCACTCTATGTGGCGAAGAAAGCTTTGGTTCTGGCTCAAATCATGTAAGAGAAAAAGATGGCTTATGGGCTGTTTTATTCTGGCTAAATTTAATCGCTAGAAAGCGTCAGTCGGTTGAAGATATTGTTGTTGATCATTGGCAAACTTATGGCCGTGATATTTATTGTCGTCACGATTATGAAGCGGTTGATATGGAAATCGCCAACGGTATTGTTGATCATTTACGTCAACAACTGCCCAAATTGGCGGGGCAATCATTTGCTGAATATACCGTTAAATACGCCGATGAATTTAGCTATACCGACCCCGTAGATGGCAGTGTCAGCCATAATCAGGGGATTCGTATAGGCTTTGACAATGGATCTCGAATAATTTTTCGTTTGTCAGGTACAGGTACGGTAGGCGCAACGCTAAGAATTTATCTAGAAAGATTTGAAGCCGATGCCAGCAAACATGATCAAGATGCACAAGAAGCATTAGCTTTCTTAATTGATCTGGCCGAACAATTCTGTGAAGTTAAAAAACGGACAGGTAGAACAGAGCCTACGGTTATTACTTAGGTGCTTAATGCTACAGGGATATAAGCCCCTATTGGAACTATCATTATAGAATCCTGAGTCTGCATTCAAATGCAAACTCAGGAGTGCCTTTTAATTAAAAAAGCTGAGTAGCGTATTACTTGCGATCAATTAGATCTTTTCCATCAATAACCAAGTCAGAAATACCAAAACCGCCCGCTTCTAATATCGATAATGTACAACTTGCGTTTTTAAAGTTATCTCCAGCTTCACCTTTATATTCATATGTCAAATACGTTGAATTATCAGTTTTAGTGTTATCCACTAAAGAAGTAATCGATGTTCCTGTATGTTTTTTGATTAATTTAGGACATTTACTTCCTGCGATACGATTCATATTAGCTCTATCACGAATCATTGCAGCAGATTTTCTATCGCCATCAGATTGTTCTTTATTTGAACCTACCATAAAGAAGCCCATTGCAAAAACAGCAACAACTGCAATCATTATCTTTTGTGCGCTACTTATTTCACCCATTATATTCTCCCGTTTGTTAACTTATAATTATTCTAATACTACAAATCAATATATTATAAAAACCATATATACGCAATTAAAACTCAATTCCCTGCTCTGCTTTAATGCCTTCAGCATAAGCATGTTTTAGCTTTTTCATTTCTGTTACCGTATTAGCTACCTCTACCACTTCAGCGGCAGCATTGCGCCCGGTCAAAACCAAATGCATCCAGGATGGCTTTTCATTTTGAATAAAGTCTGCAATTTCCTGCCCTGCTATCCAGTTATAACCACAGCAGTAGTTGATCTCATCCAGCAACACAAAATCATATTCTTCAGACAGAATCTTTTGCTTACTAAATTCCCAAATTTCACGACTGGTTTTTATATCTTGCTCAGGGTTTTTAGTATCCCAGGTAAACCCATCTCCCAACACATGCCATTCAATATTATCAAAACGTTCCGCAGCTTTCTGCTCCCCTGTTTGCCACTTACCTTTGATATATTGAATGACACACACCTTCATCCCCCAGCCAGCAGCACGAAACACCATACCGAATGCACTTGAGGACTTACCTTTTCCCTCTCCTGTATGAACTAAAACGACACCTTGGCGACGGTCTCTCGATTTCATTTTTTCCCCGTTTTAAAAAGACTAATAACCACTTTCCTTGCTCGCCATAATACAGCAATTGAAATACGCTAGAAGGCTCATTACTGCTACAATGCCTGTTTTTTTTCACTTTTAAGAAAGTAAAAATGGACGTTATCCAGTGTATTGCCAAAGAATTAGCCGTTAATATCAAGCAAGTTGAAGCGGCTGTGACTCTACTTGATGAAGGCGCAACAGTCCCCTTTATTTCACGTTATAGAAAAGAACTCACCGGCGGACTAGATGATATACAGTTGCGTACCCTTGATGAGCGCCTAAACTATCTCCGTGAATTAAACAGCCGAAGAGACAGCATTCTTGAAAGCATTGCTTCTCAGGGTAAATTAACGGCAGAATTAGAGAAAACAATACGCCAGGCCGATACTAAAACATTATTAGAAGATTTATATTTACCTTATAAACCAAAACGCCGAACCAAAGCACAAATTGCAAGAGAAGCGGGACTGGAGCCATTAGCGAATGCCATTTATGATGATCGCTCAGTGATACCTGAACAGCTAGCAAACGAATATATCAATGAAGAAAAAGGGATAAACGATGTCACTTCCGCACTGGATGGGGCAAAACAAATTATTATGGAGCGCATCTCTGAAGATGCCGAATTACTGACAGAGCTGCGTGAACGTATCTGGAACAATGGCATCATGCACTCCATCGTGGTGAAAGATAAAGAATCTGAAGCTGCAAAATTTAAAGATTATTTTGATTATCAGGAAGCCATTAACAAAATCCCTTCGCATCGTGCATTGGCCTTATTTAGAGGCCGTAATGAAGACTTACTCTCTCTCAGCTTAAAACCTGGGTTAGATGACAAAGCAGAACACCAGCTATGTGCCCAACTGGTTGCCCGTCACATCAAGGTCACTGATAGCACATCAGCAGCCGATGCATGGTTAACCGAAACGGCCAGATTAGCCTGGAAAATAAAATTATTTACCCGCATTGATTTAGACCTGAAATTACGTTTACGAGAAGCCGCTGAACTTGAGGCCATCAGGGTCTTTGCCAGTAATTTAAGAGATTTATTGTTAGCCGCGCCAGCTGGCCCAAAAGCGACCATGGGGCTTGACCCAGGCATTAGAACTGGAGTTAAAGTTGCTGTGGTTGACCCAACGGGGAAATTATTAGATTTCGACACCATCTACCCTCACGCCCCCAGAAATCAGTGGGATGCCTCCATTAACAGCCTGGAAAAATTGATTGCTAAACATCAGGTCGATTTAGTTAGCATAGGTAATGGCACAGGTTCCAGAGAAACCGACCAGTTAGTTGCCGACCTAATGAAGCAACATAAAGATTTAAAATTTCAAAAAATCATGGTGTCAGAAGCGGGTGCCTCGGTTTATTCAGCATCAGAACTCGCCAGCAAAGAATTTCCTGATTTAGATGTAACTATTCGTGGCGCCATCTCAATCGCCAGACGCCTGCAAGACCCACTGGCTGAACTGGTAAAAATAGACCCTAAATCCATCGGTGTGGGCCAATACCAGCATGATGTTAACCAAGTACAACTTGCCCGTAGCCTGGACACCGTTATCGAAGATTGTGTAAACGCCGTGGGTGTAGATGTGAATACTGCTTCTGCCTCTTTATTGAAGCAAGTCTCAGGTCTGTCCGCCAGTGTGGGCGAAAACATTGTTGCTTTTCGAAATGAAAATGGCCCCTTTAGTGACC
>Ga0209495_1002008_pt1 | contig 13751 bp, 7 predicted proteins | sample EN1Hudsemesocosm_FD_184629 | JGI IMG/M metagenome (GOLD analysis project Ga0209495, IMG submission 184629) | Methane-oxidizing microbial communities from mesocosms in the Hudson Canyon - EN1E Hudson Canyon (SPAdes) (version 2) | ecosystem: Environmental > Aquatic > Marine > Cold seeps | place... | reverse complement strand
AGGCTGACATTAGAAACGTTGACAGCCTTTGTCGATTTGGTGGAGAAGAGTTTGTATTAATTCTGTCAGATTGTGATGAAGCTAATGCCCTGAACAAGGCTGAGAGTGTTTGTAAAAACATTGCAGAGAAGTGTGACTTTACAGTGAGTGTTGGCTTAGCTGTCTTTGATGATAATAATGTCGACTTGCAATTAGACTTTATTTTACAAAAGGCTGATTCTGCTATGTATCAAGCAAAAAATAAGGGTAAAAACCAAGTGGTCTTAGCGGAATGATACTGTATTAAGCCGCCCCACTCCAGAGGTCAGACTCTCAGAATTTCAGGGCGTACCATGCCGTGAGAGTAATTTTTGGCCGTGTTGACAACGTGGGAAATTTGCATTGGATTTCGGTTTTAGCTTGCAGTTCGATTTGGGGAAGCCATGAGGTTTCTTCGGCTTAGTGTCGCTATGGACGAGGTGGTAGTCATTAAAACTCGCTCCTTTCTCGCTTTTTATTGTCAATTGCATTTGCAATGTGAAAATTATTAACCTTTCCCATGCTTGATTAAAGAAGAAGTAAGCACTTGCGTACTAATCATGTCTTTGTTCGGAGCTCAGGTCTCTGTGGGCCGAGCCTATATAATCAAGCCTCAGCACTATTTCGGTGTTAGGGCTGTTTTATTAGGAAATATTGAGAGGTAAGACTCAGAAGAACTATGAAAATACCAAAACAAATCCAACCTCTTGTTGATGATGGCTTAGTCGATGAAGTTGTCAGACGATTAATGAGTGGTAAAGAAGCAGATGTCTATGTTGTGAAATGTGGCACCGAAATACGCTGCGCCAAAGTCTATAAAGATGCCGTCAAGCGTAGTTTCAAAAAAGCAGTACAGTACCAAGAAGGGCGAAAGGTTCGTAATAGCCGTCGAGGCAGAGCCATGGAAAAAGGCTCTAAATTTGGCCGTAAGCAACAAGAAGAAACATGGCAAAATGCCGAAGTCGATGCGCTCTACCTTCTTGCTGGTGCAGGAGTCCGGGTCCCTCAACCCTATGATTGCCTTAATGGCGTGTTATTAATGGAGTTAATCACTGATGAGGACGGTCAAGTAGCACCGCGCCTCAACGATATATCGATGACTGCTGATCAAGCATTGGAAGACCATGAAATCGTTATGCACTCTGTGAAGAAAATGCTTTGTGCGGGGATAGTGCATGGTGACTTATCTGAGTTTAATGTTCTAGTCGATGAAAATGGCCCTGTGATTATCGACCTACCTCAAGCTGTGAATGCCGCCGCGAATAACAATGCTCAATCAATGCTAGAACGAGATGTGCAGAATATGACGCGTTACTATGCCCAATACGCTCCAGAATTAATCAACAGTCGATATGACAAAGAAATATGGTCACTGTTTGAGAATGGTAAGTTACAGCCAGATACCGAACTCACAGGCTATTTTGAAGAAAATACGCAAGCAGCTGATGTCGATGGCGTCATGCTTGAAATTAAATCAATCTTAGCCGAAGAACAAGAGCGACAACAACGTTTGCGTGAAGAGGATGATTGAATGGCCTCAGTTCCCTGTCGGGAATCAATGGGGCGGACTCGATTGATTTAAGTTTGAACTAGCTTTGTCCTAGGTTAAAATTCCTGTGGGCCCACCCTATATAATCAAGCCTCATCTCACTATCGTGGGGTGGGGATTTTTTATGAGTGGGGGGTATTGCATCATAAATATAATATTACTAATGAATACAACAATTTAATAATGGCAAATATTATTAATGGTATAGTTAGATTCCAGCTTTTCCTTAAATGGATTTAATTAGATGGATAAAAGTGTATTACTCGTCATTAGAATCCTTTCGGTTTTACTACTGGCATTTTCGAGCGCCCTTTATTCAGAAACGATTGAACATAAGTCAGGCAAGCAGTTAGAAACGGTCAATCTCCAACTTAAGTGGTTCCATCAATTCCAGTTTGCTGGTTACTATGCTGCTATCGAAAAAGGATTTTATGAAGATGAAGGCCTAGATGTCCAGATTCATGAGCTAGCTAAGAATACCAGTGTTGTAAGTCAGGTAGTTTCGGGGCAAGCGCAATACGGGATTGGTGACTCAGCCATTCTTATTGACTATGCTGAAGGTCAGCCCATAAAGGCTATATCTGCCATTTTTCAACACAATTCATTGGTATTTATCAGTAAACAATCCTCTGGAATATTCAGCCCTTATGATATGGCAGGCAAACGTATCATGCTCAGCGGCAGTAGCCGAGATTCGGCGCCACTTTTAGCGACGTTGCTTCAAGCGGGGGTACTGAAAAGTGATTATACCTATGTCGATAATACCTACAGAAATGATGATCTTATTGAAGATAAAATTGATGTAATGATTGGCTATCGCTCGAACGAACCATTTTACTTTGCCGAGCAGGATGTTGGCATCAACATCATCAGCCCTCGGAACTATGGAATAGATTTTTATGGTGATCTGCTTTTTACTAGCCAGCAGGAAATTAGTGAGCATCCTTACCGTGCTGACCGATTTCGACGTGCATCCTTAAAGGGATGGCAGTATGCGCTTTCCAATCCAGAAGAGATCATTCAACTGATTCATAAGAAATATGATAGTCAGTCGAGTATTCAGCATTTGCGTAATGAGGCAAAAATAACCCGTGATTTAATCCTACTTGACTCCATTCCTGTAGGGCAAATTAAAACTGAACGTCTGCAACAAGCCGCAAGAACGTATGCACGGCTCAAGTTGACTGAGTCGTTGAGTAAGCAGGAAATAGAAGGCTTCATTTATAAAGGAAAGACAGCTCAGCTCGAGTTGTCAAAAGAAGAAGACCAATGGTTACATGAGCACCCTTCAATTCGTATTGGTATTGATAGGAACTTTGCACCTTATGAGTGGATTAATGACGAAGGTAATTATATTGGGCTTGTTGCTGATTATATTCATTTATTAGAAACTAAATTGGGCCTTAATATCGAAATAGTAACAGAAGATGCTTGGCACAAAATTTTAGAATTAGCTAAGCAAGGTGAGCTTGATATGCTTTCTATCGCGGTGAAAACAGATGAGAGAAACGAGTTTTTAACGTTTTCAGAACCTTATGTTACGAGTGCTGCAGTCATTATAGGTAGGGAGTCTCAAGGCTATATTGGTAGCTTGTCCCTGCTGGAGGGAAAGCAGATAGCTATCCAAAAGGGACATTTCACTCAGGAATTAATATCGAAAGATTACCCTAGTATTTCAATAATAATGACGGACAGTCAGGAGCAAGCACTTACTATGGTGTCTCGTGGTGAGGCTGACGCTTACGTAGGTGAAGTACTAACGGCAAGTCATACAATGAAAAAAGCAGGGTTGGTAAACTTAAGGTTTGTGGGGCAGACTGAATATAAAAGCGAGTTTGGTTTTGCCTTTGTTAAAGATCATTCTGAGCTCGAATCTATGGTAGGAAAGGCCCTAGACAGTATAAGCCAACAAGAAAAAAATCGAATCTTTGACCGTTGGCGATCACACGAGATTGACCTAGGCATTCAAATTGAAACCATCGCTAAATATTTAGCAGTGATAGTAGGAATATTCCTCATTTTTATTTACTGGCTATACCGATTAAAAGGTGAGATCGCTCTTAGAAAAGAGACTGAAAAAGCATTGAAACTCTCGTCTAGAGTGTTTAGTGATACTCATGAGGGCATAACTATTACTGATGCTAATAGGACGATTGTTAATGTCAATCCTGCCTTTTCTGATATCACTGGCTATAGTCGAGATGAAGCCATTGGTCAAAACCCTCGCATCTTAAGTTCTGGCAAACAAAGCCCTGAATTTTATCAGAAAATGTGGCAGCAGGTTAACGAGCAAGGTCACTGGCAGGGTGAGATTTGGAATCGAAGGAAAAGTGGTGAGGTGTATGCTGAATTACTCACCATCTCTTCACTCACCGATTCTCACGATAATGTCGTCAACTATGTCGGTGTGTTTACAGATATCACCCAAAGTAAACAGCAGCATGATGAACTAAAGCAAATGGCACATTATGATGTGTTAACGGGGTTGCCAAATCGCGCCTTATTCTCCGATCGATTCCAACAAGCCATCGCTCACTGTAAGCGTACTGAGTCACTATTGGCGGTGTGCTTCCTTGACTTGGATGACTTTAAGCCGGTGAACGATAACTTTGGTCACGATGTGGGTGATGAATTATTGATTGAAGTAGCAGAGCGCATTAAAGCATGTGTTCGAGAGGAAGACACCGTATCACGGCAAGGTGGTGATGAATTTGCCCTATTATTGGGTAATATCGTATCTTACGCGAAGTGTGAGCAAACCATGGGGCGGGTTCATGAGTCGCTTTCCCAGCCGTTTATTATTGAGGGTAACTCACATCATGTGACAGCCTCGAGTGGTATTACCATCTATCCTTTAGATGATAATGACGCTGATACGTTGCTGCGTCATGCTGATCACGCTATGTATGAAGCGAAACAGGCAGGGCGAAACCGATACCATTTGTTTAATGCAGAGCAAGATAAAGAAACTGCTCACAAACATCATCGCTTAGGTGAAATTGAGCGAGCCTTAGTCAATGGCGACTTTTGCTTGTATTACCAACCCAAAGTCAACATGGTTACGGGTGAGGTATTTGGTGTGGAAGCCTTAATTAGATGGATTCACCCCGAAAATGGTGTGATTCCACCGTTAGATTTCCTACCACTCATTGATGGTACAGAATTAGAAATTCGGATTGGTAATTGGGTGATAAATGAAGCAATAACACAGGTTGAGCTATGGCAACAGCCAGGCATAGAACTTGAGGTTAGTATTAATGTGTCATCCCATCATTTGCTATCAGAAGGCTTTTATAATCAACTCCAAGATGGGTTAGCAAAGCATCCCTCCGTAGATTCTAAGTTGTTACAAATAGAGATTTTAGAGAGCAGCGTCTTGGGCGATATTGAGGATGTCAGTCGTATTGTTAAAGCCTGTCAAGAGGGGCTGGGTATTCATTTTGCTCTCGATGATTTTGGTACGGGGTACTCATCACTTACACATTTGAGAAACTTACCTGCCGATACCATCAAAATAGACCAGACATTTATTAGAGACATGTTAGAAGATCCTAGTGACTATGCCATTATTGATGGCGTTATTGGGCTGGCTGATTCCTTTAATCGTGGTGTTATTGCCGAAGGTGTCGAAACCACCGAGCATGGATTGTTGCTACTCACAATGGGCTGTGAAGAGGCGCAAGGTTATGGTGTGGCTAAGCCTATGCCTGCGAGCGAAATACCTCATTGGCTTGTCGAATATACGGCCAATAAAGATTGGTTAGTCAGTGGACATAAAGGGCGTTCCGCCAAGGAAAATAAGTTGGAATTATTTAGGCTAACCAGTGAGCAATGGCAAAATCACTTTGTGTCTAATATACAAACCTCTCCAAGCGATATTGAGTATTGGCCTATTATGGATCATAAGAACTGTCATTGTGGCCATTGGATTAAGCGGGCCAAACAGGAACAACTCTTTAAATCAGAATGTCTGGATGGTTTGAACAAGGCTCACAAAAAAATACATATTCTTGCTCATGAGTTACTGCTCACATATCAAAATGGCGATCTAAACACAGCGCGAGCAGGTTTAGAAGAGCTCCAAGCTGCTTTTGATGAAATGAATAATGCGCTGGGGCAGTGCGATTAAACTCCCAAGCTAAACCCACGGAACACATAAAGCTGCTCACGCTCTCACTCCCCAGATCTGCTCAAAATACCATCGATACACCTGAATATTTCAACAGCCTACAAGACAGATCCATTTATGTTTGAATAAATATGGTTAGCTTATTCAAGGTTTGTAGTGATAAGTGAGTGCTTGCTATTTATGGGGATTACTTTGCTTTATATTCAGGTTTTTTTGGGGCGGGGATGAAAAAATCTAGTTACTTTGTTGTTTTGAATATTACGTCTAATTATCCAGTAGTTCAATCCAGTGCTTAACGGGGATGTCGGTACCTTTTTTCAGATGTATTTGGCAGCCAATATTTGATGTAACAATTAAATCGGGCTCTGATTGAGTTAGGTGTTCTAGCTTATTATTTCTTAGTTGCTTTGATATTTTAGGCTGAAAAATAGAATAGGTGCCAGCTGAACCACAGCAAAGGTGAGCATTTGTAACTGGCGCCAGTTCATAGCCTAATTTGCCCAATAATTCTTCTACTAGATTAGGCAACTTTTGACCATGTTGTAAGCTACAGGGCGCATGGTATGAAATTTTTGTGTTTACTGTCGATAATGACGATAGGTCTTGATCTAATAAAAACTCAGCGATGTCTTTTGTTTGGGTGGCGACTGACACTGCCTTTTGATAATACGTATCATCGGGCTCAAATAGTGTTGGGTAGTCTTTCACCATTACACCACAGCCACTCGCGGTGGAGATGATTGTACTTATGCCTGATTCCAGCAATGTCGACCATTGATCAAGGTTATGTTTAATTTTAATCAGTGCATCGCCATGAGCCGAAGTATGCTGATCAACCGCGCCACAACACTCTTTTTGGGCCGTTTCCACCACCTCATAGCCCAATGTGGCGAGGACATTCTTAGTGGCGTGATTGGTATTTGGTGTGAGTGCCGGTTGCACACAGCCTGTTAGAAGTAGGATTCGACCTTTATGGCCTTGTTGAATGATAGCAGGCGTTTGAATAGAGGAATGTTTAGATGCTGAACTAAGAAGGTTAAATAGTACGGGGCTAGTTAATAGTTTACGAATGCTCGTACGTGCCATTTTTTGCCAAAGCGGACGTTTTTGTTCTACTAATTCTCGCCCGATATTCATTAATTGCCCGAACTCTACTCCCGAAGGGCAGGTCGTTTCACATGCTCGACATGTTAGGCAGCGATCAAGGTGTTGCACACTATTTTGGCTAAATTCATTATTTTCTAAAGCTGATTTAATGAGGTAAATTCGTCCGCGAGGAGAATCTAATTCGTTGCCGAGTAATTGATAGGTAGGGCAAGTGGCTAAACAAAACCCACAGTGAACACACGATCTAAGAATATCATCTGCCTTTTTACCTTGTGGTGTTTTAATGAGCTGTTCAGGCAGTTTGGTTTGCATTAAATAAAGATTCCCTTTGGATCAAATACATCTTTTAAACCTTTTTCGAGCCGATCTTTTAGATCTGATTTAGGAGTGGTGTCAGGTGCTTTAGGTGATTGATAGGACTTTTCATATGCTTGCGGTAAGACACGAAAACTAATTTCACAAATAACGGCATAGTGGCCTCTTGAGCCGACTAACATGCGTGAGACATCATAACCGGCAACATTTTTCATTACTTGACCACCAAAATTAAGAATTTGGCCTTGTCCATCAATAATTCTCACACCTAGAACGGCATCGCGTAGCTCTGGACTACCTACAGAATAAGCTCCGCCAATGGTCGCATTAACATTATCTTCAATTGAAAAGGGTAATACTTGTCCTTTTTGAGCGAGAATGCTTTCAATCTCGGTAATTCTTGTGCCTGCTTTTACCGTCATCACCAGCTCTTCGGGATGGTAGTCGATAATGCCCGTATAAACTGACATATCTAAGGTTGTGGTCAGTGTTGATTTTAAGTGACTATTGTTGCCGATAATGTGTAATTGTTTGGCATGCAAAACCTGTTGCTGAATTTGTTCGATATTCATAGGCTCAGAATCGCTCTAGTTCAGGGTGGGGTAATTCACCATTATGAACATGCATACTGCCAAGCTCGGCACAGCGATGCAAGGTAGGAATGGCTTTGCCAGGGTTGAGCAATGCGTCTGGGTCAAATACTGCTTTTATTTGATGGAATATTTCAATTTCTGCCGATGTGAATTGATGACACATGGCGTTCAGTTTTTCGATACCGACACCATGTTCGCCTGTGATACTGCCACCCACATCAACGCAGAGTTTTAAAATCTCTGTGCCGAAGGCTTCTGTTTTTTCAATTTCACCTTCAATATTGGCATCGTAGAGAATAAGCGGATGTAAATTACCATCACCGGCATGAAAGACGTTCGCGACCCGAAGTTTATAGTGCTGTGACAAATGATTTATTTTTTCTAATACATCGGCTAAATAGCGTCTGGGAATGGTGCCATCCATACAGTAGTAATCGGGTGATAAACGTCCGACAGCAGGGAAAGCAGATTTACGTCCTTGCCAAAGTGATAAGCGTTCTTGCTCATTCTTAGATACTTTTAATGTTGATGCGCCTGATAAGAGCTGTAATACGACATCGAGTTCTTGTTGAACGTCATCTTCATCACCATCCAGTTCGCATAAGAGTAGCGCTTGAACATCGCGTGGATAACCTGCTTTGGCAAAATCTTCGGCTGCTTTAATGGCAAATTTATCCATCATTTCTAAGCCCGCAGGGATGATGCCTGCTTCAATGATATTAGATATCGCATTAGCGCAATCTCTGACTTGTTCAAACCCAGCCATGACTAATCGAGCCAGTTTAGGATTGGGAGTAAGCTTGACGGTGACTTCGGTGATAACGCCTAATAAACCTTCAGAACCATTCATAAGGGCTAACAGGCCTAGTCCATCATCATCACGGCTGAGAGTCAGTTCCTCACCATCAATAGTCAGCATTTTTATGGAGAAAACATTGTGAACGGTAAGTCCATATTTGAGGCAATGAACTCCGCCGGAGTTTTCAGCGACATTGCCGCCAATGGTGCACGCAATTTGTGATGAAGGGTCAGGCGCGTAGTACAAACCATATTGTGCAACAGCTTCGCTAATAGCGATATTTCGTACACCGGGTTCTACAACAGCTGTTTGGGCGATAGGATCAATCGATTTAACCTTGTTGAGTTTCGATAAGCCGAGAACAACACTATTTTCTAAGGGTAAAGCACCACCAGCAAGCCCCGTTCCTGCACCGCGTGTAACAACAGGAGTGTTGTGTTTTTTACAGAGCTGGATGACCTGTTTAATTTGCTCAATATTTTCGGGTAAGACAACGGCTAATGGTTTTTGTCGATACATACTTAGACCATCACACTCAAAAGGGCGGGTCATTTCATCACCTTGGATGACAATGTGTTTCGGTAGCGCTTGCGATAATACTTGAGTAATAGACATGGGTATTATTATAATAGCTTCTTTATCTCAGAACCAGAAGAACTATTATGCAATCATTCAATCCACCTGTTCGCACCTTAATGGGACCAGGTCCATCAGATGTTCACCCCCGTGTTTTACAAGCTATGGCTCGCCCAACAATTGGTCATCTGGACCCGTTTTTTATACAGATGATGGACGAAACAAAAGAAGCACTGAAGGTCGCATTCAAAACGGAAAATGAATTAACGATGCCAGTATCTGCTCCAGGTTCTGCGGGAATGGAAACCTGTTTTGCTAACTTGGTTGAGCCGGGTGACAAAGTTATTGTTTGTATTAATGGTGTATTCGGTAATCGCATGAAAGAAAATATCACGCGATTTGGTGGTGAAGCGATTGTTGTTGAAGATAAATGGGGTGAGGCGGTTACAGTTGAAAAAGTAGAGCAAGCACTGAAAGAAAACGCCGATGCTAAAATCGTGGCGTTTGTTCATGCTGAAACATCTACGGGTGCACAATCGGATGCAAAAGCTATTTGTGCATTAGCACATCAGCACAGTTGTTTGACGATTGTTGATACGGTGACATCATTAGCAGGTACGGAATTACGCGTGGATGAATGGGGTATTGATGCTGTTTATTCAGGCACACAGAAATGTCTGTCAGCACCACCGGGTATTTCGCCAATTAGTTTTAGTGAAGCTGCGATACATAAACTCACTAATCGTAAAACACCGGTCACAAGTTGGTTTTTGGATTTGAATCTTGTCATGGGCTATTGGGGTAAAGGTGCGAAGCGAGCATATCATCACACTGCACCGGTTAATACATTGTATGGTTTACATGAATCATTAGTGATGCTGATGGAAGAAGGTCTAGAAAACACATGGGATCGTCATAGACAAAACCATGAAACACTTAAAGCTAATTTAGAAGCAATGGGCATTAAATTTGTCGTAAAAGAACAGGACCGTTTACCACAGCTGAATACGGTGTGGATCCCTGACGGCGCTGATGATGCGGCAGTGCGCTCAACATTGCTGAATGAATACAACCTCGAAATCGGTGCAGGCTTAGGTGATTTGGCTGGCAAAGTCTGGCGTATCGGCTTGATGGGGTATTCGGCAAGAAAAGAAAATGTACTTTTAGCTACAGCGGCATTAAAAGAGACTCTATCAGCATAGGCTGAGAACAAAGCTCTTACATTGTCCCAAGCCTCATCTCACTAGCGTGGGGTGGGGCTTTTTTGTGGATGAGTCTTCGGCTCCTGTGTTTGGATGATAGATCGATGCTTATATTTTCATATTAATGATGATTGCGAGTGTTCCTCCTTATATGGATATTTTTCCCTCCACAAACGTTAATGCGAACTAGATCACAGGTTTGATCATTGATAGCGGTATAATATTAAACAGGTCATATTTGATATGTTGTACCTGATTGTTCGCGCTTGAGCTATTCGCTCTACGAATAAAGGCAAAACTGTAGCAATGCAGTGACGCAAAACCAGTGCCCATCAAACATTAAGGGTCGAACGGTTACCGAAAGGAGTTGAGTTGAAATGAAGCCATGCAAGGAACGCTATAAGTACTCCATACATCTCAGCACCATTATTTTAATTTATCTCGTAGTCTGAGATTTAATGGAGCTATTAATATGAGAGTTAGATATTTAACTATTCTTGTTACTTCAATTTTATCAACTACTGTATTAGCTGTCCCTGCTGAGTCAAAGATGTATGGTCAAGCAGCACCTTTTAATATTGAGCACCTTCCCCAAAGTAAATTAAGATCACAGCTAGAAAACTTGCCTGCCCCTGCTCAAGAGCGAGCAGTCAAATGGCTTAATAGTTTTAGTTTTCCCGCTAATGATATTGCCAATATTAATGTTGATAAACATGGTGGTGTCTTTTATGAGGATACTGAACTTCCTGAGCAAATAACGCAGGCAGATTTAGAGGCCGACCCCACACAAGCGGGTATAAATCCTACAGGTGCATTTAGTTTGCATAGTAAGCCTGGTGCGGCAAATGTTGTTTATGTTAACTGTGTTGGTTTTAACTTCTCAGGAACAGCATGGAACGCCTATACAGGTGTGAGTAATTACCAAGCCAAGCCTTATGATACCGATGGTAACGATGCCAGTTTTTCTACTTCAGAACGTACGGCTATTGGTGAGATTTGGCACCGTATAGCTGAAGATTTAGCACCTTTTGATATCGATGTGACAACCGAAGCACCACCTGCATTTGGTCCTAATGTTGGCCATATTCTGATTACCAGTGGTACCGATGCAAAAGGGGATTTATTGCCTCATGGTAATACGTCAGGCGGTATCGCCTATGTTGGTGTTTGGGGTAGTTCGAGCTACCCATACTACCAGCCTGCACTTGTTTATTATGACAATCTTGGTTCTGGTTATCCGCCTTATGTATCGGAAGCAGCATCACATGAGTTGGGGCATAACTTGGCTTTGTCACATCATGGCACAAGTACAGCGGGTTATTACACTGGGCACGGTTCAGGCGTTACATCATGGGCACCTATTATGGGGGTGGGCTATTACACAAGCGTTACGCAATGGAGTAAAGGTGAATATCCTGATGCTAACAATGTCCAAGATGATCTTGGCATTATCCAAGGAAAGTTAACGTATCGTGCAGATGATCATGGCAATGACTCAGTTTCGGCGACCGCATTATTAGTAGATAGTGAAGGCTTTATAGCAAGTAGTAATCCTGAGTTTGATCCCTTAAATGTTCGAACAGATAACAAAGGTGTTATTGAAACACGTTCGGACTCTGATGTTTTCTATTTTGATACGGCATCAGGCGATATTAACTTAGTTGTTAACCCAGGATGGGATGCCTATACACGAAGTAGCTTGCGAGGATCTAATCTTGATATTAAAGCAACACTGACTGATGACTTCGGCACAGTAATTGTTGATGATGTATTGAATGAGACTAATGCTGTTATTTCAGCCAATGTAACTGCAGGACGTTATTATCTTGCTGTCACAGGCGTGGGTAATGCATCGACTCCTTATTCGGATTATGGCAGTTTAAGTCAATATTACATTTCGGGCTCAGTTGTTCCTGCAGGTCTTGATACAACACCGCCAAACCCAACACCAACACTCTTTGTTGATGCCACAAGTCGAACAACTATTGACCTGTCATCGACTGAGTCTGTAGATGATTCAGGCGTTGTTGAATATCAATTTATTTGCAGTGCTGGTGGTCTAGGTTGTGTCGTAAGTGATTGGCAGACTGAAACGAACTATGTTGTCACAGGGTTAGAAAGTAATACCGATTATAGCTATCAGGTGAAGGCTCGAGATGCTTCTGGAAATGAAACCAGTTTATCTGATGTTGTCATTGTGACAACTGACGCAAACACTGTTCCAGTGACATTGGATGACAACCAAATTGTAGTGAGTGAAAATACTGCAATAACGATTGATGTATTAGTCAATGATAGCGATTCTGATGGTGACAGCTTACTTATCGATAGCTTCACCGTGCCTGTGCATGGCGATGTGGTTCTTAATGCTAATAAGCTTGTTTATACGCCTGATTCTGCTCATGTGGGTGGTGATAGCTTTAGCTATACAGTGAGTGATGGTTTTGGTGGCTATTCAACAAGCGTAGTAGATCTTACAGTTATTGCTGATACCAATATTCCACCAACGGCTGTGATTTCAGCTACACCTACAAGTGGTACAGATCCGCTTGTCGTGTCATTTGATGGTGGTAATTCTTTTGACGATGATGGTTCAATAGTGCTCTATTCATGGGATTTTGGTGATGGTAATACTGCCACGGGTAGTCTTGCTGATAATACTTACAATACTGCGGGTAGCTATATTGCAACGCTGACAGTGACCGATGATGGAGGTGCAACAAGTTCAGCGACAACGACGATTAATGTTACTGCTCAAGCGACAGCACCTGAAGCGCCTACAGCACTATCAGCAACACTTGTGAAAACAGGTAAAGGTAGAAATAAAGTGGTTAGCAGTGCTGAATTGAATTGGGTCGATAATTCAAACAATGAAACCAGTTTTGTTATCGAACGCTGCGTAGAAGAAACTTCAGGTAAAGGTAGAAACAGAGTGACAAGCTGTGCTTATAGTGAATATTTAAGCGTTGGGGCAAATGTTAACAATGCTCAAGTTTCAATAGAGAGTGGCTACAAGTATCGAGTGCAAGCGATTAATGAGATGGGCTCTTCAAATTATACAAATGAAGTATCAATCTAAGCCCCATTAATTTGATGATATTAGTTAATTAATATTGGACTCACGAGTCATCAAGCCTCAGCATCTTTTTGATGTTGAGGCTTTTTTATGAGCAATTATAAATACGAAGATAATTATTTTTATTTTAGAAATAGGTGAGCAGGCCGATAATAGTAATTAATAAAAACAATGTTATTATCAAACTTATAACTCCCTATGGAGAATTCTCATGAATAAATTCATCTTCACTATTCTAAGTGGTTCAATCTTATCTAGCGCTGTGTTTGCAGGTGAAACCCCAGCAACTTACGTATCTGATGATAATCTTACAAATGTTCATAATCGCTGTATTGTTCGTTTTTCTAATGATTTAGAATCTGAGCATGTTACGGGCTTAGCAAGAGC
>Ga0209495_1002005_pt1 | contig 13758 bp, 19 predicted proteins | sample EN1Hudsemesocosm_FD_184629 | JGI IMG/M metagenome (GOLD analysis project Ga0209495, IMG submission 184629) | Methane-oxidizing microbial communities from mesocosms in the Hudson Canyon - EN1E Hudson Canyon (SPAdes) (version 2) | ecosystem: Environmental > Aquatic > Marine > Cold seeps | place... | reverse complement strand
GAAATGCTCACTTACCAGATTTAGAAAACGTAGCTATCGCTTACCATCACAAGCCAATGCTATTAATTTTGTATTATATGGGGATGCGCTCAGGTGATGTGATCGGCTTGGAGTGGTCACATATTATTGATACACCTTTCACATGTAGCATCACTAAGGTACTGGAGAAAACTAGGCGTAAGATAAAAACACCGTATGTTTTGCCCATGCCTATACAAGTGAGAGATATTTTAAGGGTATGGCGAAAACAGCAAGGCAACCCAAATAAGGGGCTTGTATTTCCTGCAAAAAATGGCGGTAGATTAAGTAATTCTTGTTTAAAGTGTTGTTGGGCATGGATTGTAGAAGATGCAGGCTTACCTAGTGAATATGTGCCTTATACGCTACGGCATAATTATATTAGCTGGCTTATTATGAACGGGGAACATTTAAAAGTTGTCGCGAATCTTGCAGGGCATAAGACTACTAATATGATTGAATTGCATTATGGTCATTTAGCATCTGGGCATAATAACCAAGCGGCTCAATCATTTGCTGATTTATTAAATAGTAGCGAACAAAAAAGTCTAAATAATAAGGTTAGCTAGTAATTTAAAAAAGACGGTTACAAAGTTACAACCTATTGCAGACCTTTAATCGCTTGGGATTTCGTGTAACCAATTTGTAACTTCCTGTAACTTTTGTAACCTAAAACGATATTATCAGCAGAATAATATGCGTATAAAAAAACATGAAAATTCTGGAGTAGGGTACTGCCAAAACTGACAAAAGGTATAACTATGCCACCTCGACCTTTAGCTTTAAGCCTAGCGCGCCAACTACTTTGTTGATGGTGTCTAAGGTCGGATTACCACCACTTGAAAAGGCTTTATAAAGGTTTTGCCTGCTTACATGCGCTTTTTTTGCTATTTCAGTCATCCCTTGAGCCTTAGCAACATCACCCAAGGCAATACGCAATAAATTAGGGTCGTTTTCTTCAATAGCCACATTTATATATTCGCGTATCATTTCTGGGGTGTCGAGGTATTCCCCTATAGACCAGCTTGTTACTTCTTCATTATTCATTGTCTTGCCCCAAAGTATCTAAAATAGAATGTGCTTTTTTAATGTCTTTTTCTTGTGATGATTTATCGCCACCGATTAGCAATAGAACCACTTGACCATTCTGTATCGTGTAATAAATACGATACCCACTACCAAAGAAAAAACGCAGTTCAAATAAGCCCGCGCCTAATGATTTATGGTCGCCAAAATTCCCGAGCGATACCTGCCTAAGTCTTAATAATAGCCTAGCTTTTGTACTTGGTTCTTTAAGCTTTGTGAGCCAATGCTCAAAGTGGCGTGTCTTTTTTATTTCATAAATCATAATTTTATTGTCGCATAAATATTACATAAAAACATTAAATTGCATTACAATTAGCTTAACCAACCTAGGCTTAGCGGCTAAAAGGCGGGACTCATTCCCCCGCTTGGTTGGTGCTTCTCAGGAATGATTGCTTTGAATGGAGTGTTTTTATGTCTGATAAATTTAGTTGGTTTGATTTAAGAAAATACGAACAAACTAAAGAGTTCGACCTTGCTAAGTGGTATGAACAGGTAGTAATTAGGTCTCACCTTCTTTATCTATCCGAACGTAGTGATCAAGAAGGTTTTTGTGATAGTTTTTCTCATTCGTGTGAGCGTATTAAGATAGGTCCAATACTATCGATATCCTATGACGATGATCTAGGCTCTTGGAAACGCTCCACTAATATTGATCCCATAAGCACCTATTCAGTAAGGATGAAGCCATTGCGCGAGTTCCTTGTAGTAAATAAAGTGGACTATTTTAATACTGATCAACTTAGCCGCATAGCATCAAAAACAAGCTATTCTTTTTATGATAATTGCGATAAAGACTTAATGGAAATAGCTGATAAACCATATGACTTACATCATCTTGGTGATGAACTATACTCTAATTATATTAGTTTAGCAGTCGATTTGGATTCAACTGATGAGCAAATTATGAATGACTTAAAAAAGGTTCTATCTGAATATAGAAAGCTTAGCGGGCATACATCACAAGAGAAAAAAATCACACCTAAAAATATGAAAAACTGGTATGAAAAAAAACTTCTGCCTTATTGTGATTTAGTACTTGTTTCAAGGTACGAAAAAATAAAAATAGGACAAGCAAAATTAGCTAACCTTCTTTTTAGTGAAGAAAAAGATATTGATATAGTGTTAAGGCTAAGAAGGACTACGATACCGAGTGCTAATTACTTATTCAAATTCAGTGAAGGAATGTCTGAAATTATGTGGGCACAATTACAGTCAGAGGCATAAAAAACATTAAAATTTATGCCTGCATAAGAAGTGAGTAATTTAATGCAGGCATAAAAAAACACATTTACTGCTTCTCGATCTCCTAAGAAATATGCGGATAATTGGTAACACTTTAAGCAACCTTAGGTGTTACCAATGGCTAATAACCCGCACATAGAAAACAAAACCCCCGAAGATGAACTATTCACTTGTTTAATGGCAAGCGTTTATCTGGCTATTAATGACGGTACAAGAGACGGCCTTAAAAAGGCGCGTTGTACTGGCTTACTATGGGGATATAAAGCCCCCTTGTTTATTAAGACCGGTAGAAAAGTCTTATATCGTAAATCCGATTTAGATACATTTTTAGCGAAATTACCTAAATTCCAAAATAATGCGGAAGTTAGGGAGTGTGCATAATGGATTTAGTTATTGCCAACTCAAAAAAACAAGCCGTTACCACTTCACGAATACTTGCCGATAAATTTAACAAAAGACATGGCAACGTATTAGCCAAAATAGAACAGTTAAAAATTGAGGATAAGGAAACTTTTAACGCCCTTAAAATTAAGTCGGTTAAATACATAGATGAAAAAGGCGAGCTACGCCCAGAGTTTATTTTAGATCGTGATGCTTACGCCTTTTTTGCTATGGGCTTTACAGGTAAACAAGCCAATAAGTTCAAAATTGACTTTATACGCGCCTTTAATGATATGGAGCGATGGATAAAAGACCGCTTGCAGTCATCTATTGAATATAAAGTTATGCAGGCAATCCTTAAAGATTCGCGGAAGTTGATCGGTAAAGAAACAAAGTCCCACCATTACAGCAATGAGGCTAAGTTAGTTAATTGGGCGTTACGTGGTGAGTTTAAAGGAGTCGATAGAGAAACCTTAACCCTTGATGAAATTAACTTATTAAATGAATTTCAGACGCGTAATGCTGTATTGATTGGCGCGGGCATGACTAGAGAACAGCGTAAGGAATCATTACATTTAATGGTTGAGCTAGGGCGTTCTGATTTACTGGAGTGTGCATAATGTTATTGCCAGTAACCACAAGTAACGCTAAACTATCCATTCCTTTAGCTCATCTAAAGGACGGGATTCAGACCCCGAGGCGAGGCCATAAGGCCGCTATTAATGCGGCTTTTTATTGTCCATCATTTATTGATTCGGGGTTAATCCCTGTTAAATCCTTTATGGTGGGCTGTATTGAGCAATCCTTAATTGGGTTGGCCGTTCCTTTGTCCGGTAGTCTGAACTTGATACAGCCCACCGCCCAAGACTTCAGACTCAAAGCCGGTGGTTTACTCCTAAGACAAGGACATAAGCCCATGCTTAAAAATTCCCCAAAACAAAACCCACCAACTAAATCTGTTAGCGAAACTAAACAAAAATCATTACTTGCTCAAGTTAGTATTATTCGCAGTGCTATTAATATTCATGGCATAACTCAGACGCAAGAAAACTTTAATACCTTAAAAGCCGATGCCTTAGAGCTGGTGCGTATGCTTGATGAAATAGAACAGAACAACCAGCGCAAGACTTCCTTATTTAATGTACTAGCCAAAGGAACAAGGCACGTTATTGCAGATCGTGTAACATTTGATAAGGCCATACAATATCAAGGGCACAACGACCTTGTTATTAAATTTGCTGGAATGGAGGGTTAAACAATGGATAACCTTACCCAATTTCCTGAACTTAAGTATTGTGTTTCATTTTTTCAAATATCATTGCCAGATAATAAAGCATTGTCACCGATGTATGAGACATACGGACAAGCGGTAGAGTCATTAGGTAGCATTACCGATTTATCAGCACGAATTACTAAGCAAACGGTTTATTTTAGCGGTCCTAATGAAGCTGGGCGGCATGAGTTGTTAGCTAATATTGTTTCTCCTGTAGAAGGAGGTAAAGCATGAGTAAGCAATTACAGGCTATAAATCTTAAGCATAGACTAAGTGAATATGATTCAAAATTTCCTACGAGCGTTTGTTTATTTGATTCTATCAATAATGCTACAGATCGTGCCGAGGCTATTATTCATTTATTGCAAAATGAGTTTATTGGCGAAGGCCAAAGGCTAGATGATTCAAGTGTTTTTAACCTTCTTGAGTCGGTACGGTTAGATTTAGTAGATGTAAAAGCCGTTGCTGAGCATTACCACGAGTCACAAAAACAGCAGGCATAAAAAAGCCCCATAACTGATAAATTATGAGGCCTTCAAATTATTACAAAACTGCCAACAACACACAAAATAAGTTTAGCAGTTTTATTATTTGTTTGCCTCAAAGGATTGAGCAATATGAAAAATAAATTATCGAATAATATTAAATCACAACAAGCCAGGGTTTTAGCCTATTTACGTAAAAAACCTTTAACAACGCTTGCTGCAAGATTAGAGCTTGATGTATTTCACCCGGCCGCAAGAGTTCAAGAGCTTAGAGAGAATGGCTATAACGTGCAGACACATTGGGAAACAGTAGATACAGGGCAAGGTAAGCATAGAGTTGCTAGCTATGTTTTGCTTTCTGGAGGTGCGCATGGTTGATTTTTGGACAGATACCCACCGAGAAATTAAAAGGCGTTTACTGGATGAAAGTACCAAGACGCGAGAGGTTGGCGAAAAAATAAACGGGATTAATTGTCCTGAGTGTGGCAAGCCCGAAGCATACGCCCATGCTAATGAGCCTAATGTGATTATTTGCCACCGTATGAGTCAATGCGGTGCAAAGACTTTAACCCGTGAGCTTTACCTTGATTTGTTTAATACCTTTGAAGAACGCTTTACAGCGACACCAGCCAACCCCAGCGCGACAGCTGAAGCCTTTTTACAGGCGCGCGGACTTGATACAAAACGCATTAGTTTTGCTCAGGGTTCAGTTATCGAGCAAGGAAAAACTTATCCAACGGTAAAAATTGAGTTTGAAGGCATAACCTTTCAGCGTTTAATTGATTATAAAGGCAGTAATAAAACGCGCCTTAGCACTTATAAGGGTAAGTTTTACAGTACACCCTCAGTAGAGAATGACGAGCGTGTTTATATTGTCGAGGGTATTTTAGATGCTTTAGTATTGGAGCAAGTTGGCTTGCCTGCTATTGCCACCTTATCCAGCGTACATAATCCTGAGTCCTGCTTTAAACAAGGTACTCATTACATATTAGGCATTGATAATGACAGTGCCGGCATTAAGGCGACTAAGAAGTTTAAATCTTATCTGAATGAGCAAGGTATTAGCTTTAGTGTACAACTCCCCCCAATGGGGAGCGATTGGAATGATTTATTAATTAGTGGTGATTTAGCTGGGGATAAGCAAGACAATACGTTGAGTTTATGCCGGTGGCGTGGCGCGCTGGCAATGGCAGATAATGCGCTGGATTATTTCAAGATATACAGCAAACAAAAGACCTACAATAACGCTTTTTTTGAGTTTAAAGGGCAGACCTATAAGGGCGTATTTAAGCTTAATGATGACCAACAACCTATTGAGCATAAAGCTATTAGAATGCTGGACTGCGTGCTTAATATTGCTTATTCAGTAGAAGATGCCAGCTTGCAATATGAAAGCCGTTTATGTCATATCATCAATGCTATATCCAGCCGCGAGGGGGTTAATACGATTCGTTTTAAAGGGGCAGATTTTTCAGCATTGAATGATTTTAAAGCTAAGTTACTTCAATACCGGCTGTTATTTTTTGGCACTGGCTCAGACCTCACTTATTTTGCTGAATATTTGTTCAAAAAAAAGCCAATTAAGGTGCGTGAATGCCAGGCATTAGGTTATGACCCACTTTCGCAATGCTACGTCCTTAATAAGTTTTTATACGACAAAAGCGGCAAGCATTACACGATTGATAAAGATGGTTACTTTCACCAGCACAAATTAAAACCGTTTAGTGGTCAGGATAAAAGCATTACGCGGATTGATAGCGTAGATGTAGCACAGTTTATACGATCATTACATGGTGCGTATGGTGACAAGGGATTATTGGCGTTAGGTTTTTGGGTGTCGTCTACCTTTTCACATGTCATTTTTGAACAGTTTGGTTTTTTCCCGTTTATGAGTTTTTATGGTGACCACGCATTGTGGTAAGTCAGATTTAACTACCACGCTTAATCGATGTTTTTTTATTGATAGTGAGGGCTTGGCGATGGGGGCGGCTAATACGAGAAAAGGTGAGCTAAGAACTATTAGCCAAAAATCCAGCATGGTGACAGCGATGTTAGAAGGTAGGAAAGGAAATAATAAGTTTGATTATGATAGTGTTTTACCGCTGTATAACCGTAATAGCCTACAGGTACGCGCCCAGACCACTAATGATAACCAAGTGCATGACCTGAAATTTACAGGCGCGTTAGCCTTTGTACAGAATCATGAGCAATTTATCAGTAAACCAGCCAAGGAACGTGTGGTATCAATTCATTTTAAAGATGAAAATTTAGATACTACCTATGAAGCTTGGCAACACTTAAAAACCTATTCGCCTGAGCAATTAGCCGGGATAGGGCATTTTATCTTATCTAACCGTGTCTATTTTGAGCAGGAAATCAGCAAAGAAATAAATGAGACAGCCAGTTATTTACGCACCAATGGAGTCACGGTTGATCGTATTGCTAAAAATCATGCGGTGGCTTATTCAGGCGTATCTTTATTAGTGGAGCTGGTTAAACCAAAGCTGGAAGATGATTTATTAGATTTTACGCTTAAATCAGCGATGAGTAAGACCGAAACCGCGCGCAGTGAATTGTTATTAGCTGATCACTTCCTTGAGTACATCAATTGCTTTACCGAGCAACAAGGCGTGTATAAGTCAGATGATAGTTTAATTGTTCATATGCCGACAGCAATAAAAGCGACTGATACACACTGGGTAACTAAAGACTTATTAAGTGAGCTACGTCTAATGGATAGCTTTATAGGTGAAAAAACCAGTCGAGCATTTGATAAGCACAGTCCTAAAAAATGCCTGCACTTTAAACATGAAAAAATACAGGTTACAAAATTACAAGTGGCTTAAAGTTATATGTAGCGTGGCTTTGCGTGTAACCTGTTTAGAGGTTACAACAAGGTTACAACAAGGTTACAAAGTAGTTGCAGAGACTTTTAGATTATTACTCAGGTTACAAAAGTTACAAAAGTTACAAAAAGTTACAAAATGGTTACAGTGTAGACTGCTAAATATAAGGGCTGTAATAGATTGTAACTTTGTAACTTATATAAAACTATTATTATGAAAATTACTTTATCAAATCAGATCGAAATACAAACCACTCAAGATATTGAGCAACAGATTATTGAGCAATTCACCTCTGCTAATCCTAAGTATCAGGACGCTATTAACTTCAACAGAAGCACTCGCGGTATTGACCAGGATATTTACCTATGTGATCAAGTGGGAAACAATCTTATAGCCCCTATGGGGTTGCTGAATTACTTGATACAAAACTATAAGACCGAAGTAATCGACCAGCGCACCACGGTAGAGACTCACATTCCCTTTACAGGCGAATTAAGACCCTACCAAGAACAATTTGTTGATGATGCCATTATTGCTAAAGGTGGTGTGATGGTTGCAGCAACAGGCGCAGGGAAAACAGTATCAGGCATTGCTTTAGCTTCACGGATAAAACAGCGCACCTTGATCTTAGTTAAATCTAAAGACTTAGCCGCTCAATGGCGCGATGCTATCAAACAGTTTACTGGGTTAGATTCTGGGCTGATTGGCGGTGGTAAGAGTATCGAGGGGGAGCAGTTTACAATCGGACTTACACAAACTTTAAGTAAACGTGATTTATCAGATCTTAATTATGGCTTAGTAATAGCAGACGAATGCCACAACTTACCAGCAAGCCAAGCCTTTAGCGTAATGAATGGCCTTAATTGTAAATACCGGTATGGATTAAGCGCTACACCACAAAGGCGCGATAACATGGAATTTATGATTCATGGAGCTATTGGTGATGTATGTGCAGAAATTAAACAAGATCAACTTGATGGGAAAGTGTTGCCAGTTCATGTATCAGCCATTGAAATGCCTTTTGATGCTGATGTAGAAAGCTGGACTGAGTTTTTAGGTGTATTGGTAGATGATGAACAGCGTAACCAAGTCATTATTGATCGAGCTATTAAAGCCTCTAAAGCAATGGGAACGGTTATTTTATGCGCTCAGGTGCGACATTGTGAGTTATTAGAATCAATGTGTCGTGATTATGGGGTACATGCCTTGGTGCTACATGGTCAATTACCTGCAAAAGTCAGAGCTGAGCGAATGGAAAAAGCGCCAGAAGCACCGTTAATTATTGGTACATTATCTTTGCTGAGTGAAGGAATAGATTTACCTCACTTATCAGCTTTAATTTTTGGTGCGCCCGTATCAGCAGTCATTGATAAAGAAAACCCAGCGGCTACCCGGTTAATTCAATCAATCGGAAGATGCAGACGGCCATACCTCAATAAAACTAAGGCGTATGTGCTAGATATTATTGATGGGTGTGGTTTTGGTGTATCAGCATGGAATAAGCGTGCCACTATTTACCAGCAGCAAGGATTTGAGGTGATGAAATGACACTTATTCAAACATTAGGTTTTTATCAGTATAGCGAATACTGGGAAGTTGCTAAGAAAAGTCTAGTTGTGGACTCTCGACAATCCACAGTTAGAAAGCAGGAGTTTAATTTATGAAAATGACAAAAAATAGATTACAGATATTAGAACTTATCGACAGTTGCCTGCCTGATTGCGGAGGAAACCCACCATATAGCGCAAGTTCGATAATGTACACGTTAGATATGGGCGGTATAAAACACACCCGAAGCGGAGTATTTAGAACACTGAGCGACCTATTCAACGGGGGCTTAGTTGCCAGAACAAAGAAGCCTTTCGACAGGTATGAAGGGCTTGGAGGCTATGAGTGGGCGTATGAAGTTGCCAGTAAAACCGAGCATAATAAATTGAATACTCGCTGTGATAAGTTCTGTAAAAAAGCACTGAGAGCAATGCAGGGCGTTAATTTCTTTGATGCTGTATTTGACCACGGGTTACCACCTAAAGAAGCCGCTGAACTTATAGCAGAAGGAAAAAAACTATTGATGCTTACCCATCCAGATAAGGTAGGGCAGGCATATATTGACCGATTCAAGCGGGTATCTATTGCCAATACTGCGTTGAGATCAGGCGTACCTTTACCCAAGAGTGAGCCACCCAAAGTGGACAAGGAATTATGCGATAAATTGTATATCCCGTATTAAAGTTTACTCTAAATTTACTTCTTTATTCCCATCACTATTCGTCTTTTTTTCAATAATAGAGACTAAAGGGAAGTACATGGATGATTTATCGGTGTCCTTATAAAACTCATAAACAGGGCTTTTCTCTACATGCGTAAGTTTATCGTAATGCTGGAGCCAAACATAAGTTTCAGTGCTTATCATTTTCCAGATTGGCTGCTGAGAATAATAAAATAAATGTACATCTATCCCTTTTCTCTTTAAATCTCTGCAAAAATTTACTGAACTCTTGTGGTCTGCATTAAATCGCTCTAAATTAACATCTAGAGCGGCTCTTCTAATTGAGCACGTTTCACACTCTGGATCAATTAATAGGATAGTCAATGATCCCTTGTAAGCCTTAAGGTACTCATGAAGCGGGGAACTAGGCATTGAAAATGTTTCCCATCCATTTAATGCTAAAATTTTTATGTTTTGAGGGTCACTTTCTTGAAGGCCGTCAACTAGAATGCTCCATTCCTCTACCCTATTATCAGGAGATGTATAAGGATAAAACCCTTTTATACCGAAAGACTCAATGAGCTTTGAGTAATACACCTTATCTTTATAGGTGATAGCAATCGCTGTAACAAGTAAAATCACCAAAATAATTAAAATACAGGTGATACCTACAAATATTCTTTCGTTACTTGGTAAATCTTCTAAATTAAAGCTTTTGAATACCGCTGATAATCCGCCCCAAATGACAACCAGCGCAGCAAACCAGAGGTGGTCAACTATAACTTCACAAGTCCATTTTATAAAGCGCGTGATAAGCCACGGTTGCTTTTTTTTATTTCCTATCAAGATTGCTAGGCGTATAAGTCAAGGCACCATGAATATTTTTACTTTTAGAAAATTTAGCTAGGAGTGAAAATATAATATCCAAACCTTTAAATGTTGCTAAAACAAAAAACAGAACAACAGAATATACAACAACCTGCTCAATCATCTAACCCCCCAAATAATAATTAACATTTATTAAACTTAATGTTTATTTTTTTATTATGCACCAAACCAAATCCAAATAAAACCTTACGCGACAATTTGTCGCGCTATTCAAAATTTTCTGATGCTGGTTACATCGAACTCATATTATTTAAGCCCTATTAATTGGGGGGTTTTTATGCTTAAATTTGCCATCTGCTTAGCTTAGGTGTAAGTTTAGTATTTCCAGTAAATTCACGGCTAATAGATGGCAAACAAAAGATACTACCAGCCCAAAAACAAAAGTAAAAATAAAAAAGGGTTTGTATATATTCTCAGCAACATATCAATGCCAGGCATTCTTAAAGTTGGGATGACAGAAAGAGTGCCGGAACTTAGAGTTAATGATAATGATAATGATAATGATCTATGCTCTACTGGTGTCCCAACCCCATTTGTTGTTGAGTACTATGCTTTTTTTGATGATAGGTATAAAGCAGAAAAAGAAGCGCATATAAATCTAAAGGAATACAGGCACAGCAAGGAATTTTTTACAGTTGATATACCACCGCGATAAAAGGAATAGAGCAAGTACAGATGGATAGCGTTGAGGTACATCCGAATAAAGGTGGATTTAATCGCGTAGTGTTTGATAGCATTCAGAAAAAATGCTCTAAATGCGGAAAAATAAACACGATACCAGAGTATATAAAGCATAACCAAAGACCAGTATGCGCTCAGTGCCGCTCCTGGCTTCTTGATAAAAATACTGTAGTCGAAAAAATAAAGACAGTTAATAATATTGTTGAGGTTGATAGGGTTGTTGAGGTTGAAAAGGTCGCTAAGGTCGAAAGGACCCATGAAACCGATGATTTTGTTGTCAGGTTCAGGGAGTCTAACGACCGTAACGAAGATGGTAAGATCGTACTTGGTATTTTACTTACTGGTATTGCCTTGCTTTTATTGGTTTATCAATTTACACAAAACTAAGCTTAATCTAATCTGCTTATTGATTATTATTTTGTCTTACTAACCACAGATAAGGCATTCGCAACCGCTTCAATTACCTCTTCCTTGGTATAGGTATCACTTTTACCTTCAAGCGACATTCTCAGTTGATGCTAATCGAGTTAAGCCAGAAGCAAAAGACAAGGTGATTGCATATCAAGAGGAATGCTTCAAAGTTTTAGCCAATCACTTTATGCCAGTCGAAAGAAATGTAATTAGTCCTGAGCAAAAAGAGCATATCCAAGGCATAGTAATCGGCATTAACTCTGTACAGGGTATTCATTACGCAACTACTTATCGAAAAATTAAAAAACAGTTCAATGTCAATTCATATCATGAGCTAACTCAAGATCAATACCCGTTAGTTTGTAAGTCTTTAGGTGCTGAACCTAAGTATGTTGAGGGTGAGCTACTACCATTAAATAAAGAAGCATTACCTATCAATACGCCATATGCATCACTACCCTCACCAGAAAACGCTTACCTTAAAGAAACAAGAGATCGCGTATCTAATTTACGTCAATGGGCGCTAGAGAATCATCATAATGGTGTTGCTGATGATTTAGATGTGATTGAATGCTGTCTAGTTAGCTAGTGGACTCATATAGATGAATCGTTAGTTAGATTAAAAACAGCAGTAGGTATGCTTGAAAGATGGCGTAATAGCTAAGTAGCCTTGTAATTAATGTCGAATGAGTTAAACTGTTAGTTCGGTCGATTCAATTAGGAATATAGCAATGAAAAAAATACTACTACTAGCTTTATCACTATCTCTATTTAGCGTTGCGGCACTGGCAGACAAGACTATCACAATGCCAGATGGAACGGTATGCTGGATAAATGATGTAGGTGTAGTGTACGGTTGTCATGGTGGGCCGAATGGTGTTTCTGGTACAAAAATAAAGTAAAAATCAAGCCTCGTTAATTCGGGGCTTTTTTATGCCCGCTACATTAAATGCGCTAGCTAAGTATGGGACTAATGTTAAAAAATAAGCTAACAAAAAAAGCATGAAATCCGGTAGCATTACGCTTGCTAGCAAACAAGGCTAGAATGAAAGTAGCTGAAATATTACAAACTTAGATTCTAAAATATTTGAGGATGAAGAGTATGGTGAAGGATGGCGAGCAGCAGGACGACAAGGCGTTAGAGAAAGTGAAAACAAGCAAGGAGATCAAGGAAGCGGTAATGCTATTACTAGATTACAAAGTGATTAACCCAAGTGAAGCTAAGACTCAAGACTAATAACATTTAATAGTCAATTCAAAACAAACCAGTGAAAACAGAATAATCAATTTATAAACAAATGCTTAAAATTATATAACGCAAAACCGACCAGTGAAATGACTATGTTGAGAACCTGATAAAACATGACATAAAAGAGTTGGTTACCTTAAGGTAGCCCCAGGAGAAAAAGGTTAAGGTTTGGTTAAGGGTAAAGCCAGAATAGAATGATGGAATTAATACGCGCTTAGGCGCATTAATAAGCTTAGTGAAACATAGTATTGGGTAAGGTATGCACTGGCATTCATGTGTCGGTAAATGTAGGTATTTAGATGTTGGTAAATGCTGGTATTTTAAAATGGCAAAACATCAAGGTTAGGTCAAGGGTAAACCAGAGGTTATCCATAGGGAAATGTTGAGGGTTAATGTGTGTAGATTGATGGAAAATAATGGTGTTATTGGATTCAAGTAAAGAATAAATGTGAAGGTTATACGTAGGCTTAAACATGGTAAAACTTGGTATAAGAATTTGTCTTTATCACTTTTCAGGGGAAAAAGACGAGCTGCAATGATTAAGGTTTAGACGACATTAAAAATGTTAACTATAAAAAGGGACGGCTAAGTTGGAAAATTTTCTTCAAAATATGGAACTCGGAGTGTCGATTTTTAAGGGCTATAAGCGGAAAATAATCAAAGATAAAGTGAACAGCTAATCACAGGTATATTATGGTCTAGCTAGAATAAGTGAACACAGGAATGTTAAAAAAGCTAATTCAGAGTTAGTATTTAGGTGCATCGAAAACTTAATAAAACTTAAGGTCTGTAGCGTTGTACAGATGTTGGGAAATGTTGGTATTTTGCAACTGAGTAAAAACGCATAAAACTGACCAGCCACGTACTACCCTTAAAGCTAGGTAAGGCATGGTACTCACTAAGGTGATTAAGAAAACTGATCAAGAAACTGACTATAAATCTAACAAATGAATGTTAAGGTTAGGTCCAGGGGGGGGGGGGCAGGGCAA
>Ga0209495_1001999_pt1 | contig 13774 bp, 3 predicted proteins | sample EN1Hudsemesocosm_FD_184629 | JGI IMG/M metagenome (GOLD analysis project Ga0209495, IMG submission 184629) | Methane-oxidizing microbial communities from mesocosms in the Hudson Canyon - EN1E Hudson Canyon (SPAdes) (version 2) | ecosystem: Environmental > Aquatic > Marine > Cold seeps | place... | reverse complement strand
TCGTTATGAGTCTACTTTCAGCTAGTTCATGAAAATATAATTCTCTGAACTCTAGGTTAGAGCATTAGGAAAACTCATTCGTACTTAGTACTGCTATTCGACGCTTTAGCATTTACTTTGTTACAAACAACTTCAGATATGTTGTGAATTTATGGCTGTGGAAGGCTAATAATTAGAGTTTTACGGTGATACATTTGGCGATAACAAACAAAGTGAAACAGGCAAGATGGTGGGAGTTACGTATCTATATGAGTGATACGGTGGCGTTGATTTGCTGTGAATTTGGCAAAAAAAAGGGCTTTCAAATGAAAGCCCTTTCTCTGTTACTTTTTAACGACTAACTATGACCAGCTAGAAGCCAATACTGGTTGCAATGCATCCTTGGTATCTTCTGGAATTACATTACCTGCACCCGATGGCACATTAAACGCTGCCATGGCTGATACCAATTGGTCTACTTGGTTTTCTAACAATACTGCACTATCTTCTGTGGTAGAAAATGATTCAATTCGGGCATTTGCATTGCTATACCAATCTTCAATAGTTAACTTATCGTCAGTGCCGACAACCGTGATATCTAAGTCATTGCCACTTTTGGCAAACCATAAAGCATCATGATTGATATCACCAAAGTTAACTTCATCTGCATCACCTCGGCTATCGATAATGGTATCTTGACCATCACCTCGGCTATAAAGGTAATTGTCATTACCCGCCAAACCTTGAAGTGTGTCATTGCCTTTGCCACCATCGATAACATCATGGCCTGTTGCACCGGTAACTGTCTCTCCAGCATCCGTTCCTACATTGGTAATATCAGCATCACGTTTTGCTACCGCACTAAAATTAGCAGACACATCCTCTGCACTCAAAGCATGTTCATAAAATCTGAACTTGGCAATATCACCTTCAAAGTTACTCACATTACTATTACCAATATTGATGCTGCCATTAACTTGACCTAATCCGGTGTCATCAGTATTGGCCCAATCGTTTAAACCGGTAGCATCGTCATAATCAACTTCAATACCATTCACATACAAAGTCACTTCATCTATGGTGCTACCACCGATATTTCTATCATAGGTGCCCACTACTTGAACAAACTCCTCCGTGACGCTTCTTGCCCCAACTAGAAACTCAGACAAGTCAGCTGTTAAGGTACGTTTGGTACTGCCATTTTTAACCACAAACTGTAAGTCATCTGACCAGCCGTCATTATCATCATCCATCATGACCAGTGATGTACCGTTACCTCCACCTAAAAAGCCATAACCTCCTGTTTCAAATAAGACTTCATCTTCATATAAGTCATGAGATCTAAACCATAGTTCAAAGCTCGCACTGTTATTGGTCGGATTACCTGATAAATCAGATAGGCTTTCCATCTCGCCGCCGCCATAACCAAAGAAGTTAAAAGCGCTATCAATGCCAGAGTAATCAGTCACAGGATTTAGATCCAAAGCATGACCACTCAAATCAAAGTTAAAGCCAGACACTATGGTGGAGTCATACCATCGAGTCGAAGTCACTAAAGCCGTGGCCGCCTCATAGTTTAAGGTGTAATTATCATTAACTGTCAGAGGTGGTGGGCCACCAGCAGTCCCGTCTGAAGACTCCGTGGTCAACATAAAGGTATCACTGACAGTCAAACCCGCATTGTCAGTAGCCGTCACAGTCACACCCACAGTAGCTGTCGCTCTACCAGAGAAAACCAATTTTTCGTCTACTGAATCAACCTTGATCCATGGTGGCAGGGCCGAACCATCACTTAAGGTGACGCTGTAATTTAGCGTCTCCCATTGTCTGTTTTCTAAATCAGACGGATCGTGTACAAACAAATGTTCTAGATCCACATCAGCAAAAACAGAGTCCGGTTCGAGAGTAAAGCTTTCACCTGCAGACAAAACTTGGTCGGCAATAGGATTGATGATCACCGGTGCATCATTGGTATTTAGAACAAGGAAACCAAGTTGAACATCAGTACTGGCGCCATTGTTATCGGTCGCTGTTATCGTAATAGGAAAACCCTGATTCACATAATCATGGTTTGGTATGCCACTTAAGGTTAGCGTTGCCTCATCAAAGTTCAACCACGTTGGCAATGCACTGCCATCAATAAGGCTTGCTTGAATACTTAAGCTGTCACCTGCATCAGGATCGACAATCATCCCTTGCGGTATTGTGTATTCAAATTCCACACCTTGAGCGATTCGCTGATATGAACTACCTTCCCCGAATAGTAGGTCGAAATCAGCTTGAAAATCAACAAAATTGATGGTCGGTGCATCATTAACATTGTTCACGTTTAAGCTAAATACATCACTAACACTTTCACCACTATCATCTGTCGCAGTAACCTTAAGCTCAAGGTTGGCAACATCATCATTAGTCGGTGTGCCACTAAAGCTTTGAGTGTCATCATCAAAGCTCAACCAATCCGGCAGGTCGCTGCCATCAGCCAATGTTGCACTGTAAGTTAATGAATCTCCTGCATCCACATCGATAAATGTAGTTGTCGGGATTTGGTAACTAAAGGTGGCATCTTCATCTACTGTAATATCACTCATCGCATTGTTAATGATAGGTGCATCGTTGACGTTATTGACTGTTAAACGAAATACATCATTGGCAGCCGCAGCGCTACCATTAGTCGCTGTCACCTTAACTTCAAGGTTGGCAACATCACCATTAGCCGGTGTGCCACTAAAGCTTTGCGTAGTAGCATTAAAACTTAACCAACTTGGTAAAGCACTGCCGTCTGCTAAAGTTGCGTTATAACTTAAGGTGCTTCCAGCATCATCAACAAACGTATCAACAGGAACTTGAAAGCTAAAGGCTGCATCTTCATCTATAGCAATATCACTCATCGCATTGTTGATGACGGGTGCATCGATACGATTGCCATTAATCTCAAGTTCCGTCACTTCTTGTGTCGACCATGTCACACCATTAGCAAACTCAACCTCAACTTGGTGCTCTTCATCCAAATACCAGTCTTGCACTCGCACTTGGTCATTGCCATTACTATGGCTGAGCAATAAATCGTTATTCTCACGGTTAAGGCTAATATCGTTTGCGCCTATGCCTACGCCAAATTTAAGCAGGTTCTTCTCACCACCATCAAGCCTCCTACCATCATCAATAATCGTATCGTGGTCGTCTCCGAGATTAAACAGATAGGTGTCACGGTAATCTCCTCCTATTAATACATCATCTCCTTCACCACCCTGTATAATATCTTCACCATCTAGGCCGTACAATGTATCGCTGCCTTCAGAACCATAGATGAAATCAGCCTGTCTCGATCCAAATAGGTCTCCGCCAGCACTGTTAGCTTGATAGGTATGGCTGATGTTATAAACCTCTTCACGGGTCATTATTTCACCATCAGAAAAGGTATATTTTTCTATAGTATTGTCCTTGGAGTGATATAAAGCGTTTTGCAAGGTGATTTTATCGCCAGTTTCATTACCTTGCTCATCTAAAAAAGTAAGATAAATATCTCCCTCTTCATCATCTCGCGAAACGTGAAAATTCTGTTTTTTCAGGCCATCACCAAACTGAACTACATCATTTCCCCACATGCCCACAATCGTATCGTGATCATCACCCATATTAAAAATGAAGGTATCGTCAGAGCGACTGCCTTCTATGGTGTCATTACCCGTGCCACCTTCAAATGTATTGTTATAGCTATCACCCCAATCTGCTGTTAAGGTATCCTCACCAGCACCACCACGCAAGATAGTACCTTTAGCATCTTCATGTACAATTAAGGTGTCATCATGTGCTCCACCCTCTAAAGTAGTGTTTGAGCTATAACGGGCTGCAATAAGTGTATCTTCACCATCGCCACCCGTTAATATGTCGTTACGGCTAGCAATACCACTTGTGAGTGTATCGTTACCTCCGCCACCATTAAGGATATTTGCATCAGACACTAGAAAATTTGAATAGGTATACTCACGGACTTCGGTATCTACAATAATTTCAATATACCGTTTATCTAACCCTGTCAGGGTATCAGCACCATCATCGCCATTTTGTATCATCAACTGTGTGGTTAATTCTTGTGCCTGCCATACCGTGCCATCATAAAACTCAATCTGTTCGAGTTTAAAGTCTCCGGCATCATAATAGTGCTTAAACCAGTCTTTAACCGTTATTTGGTCAATGCCATTGTTATGACTTAATACTAAATCAAGATTATCTCGACTAACTGTGATATCAGCCTCAGAAATACTATCGCCAAAAATAAGTTTATCTACACCACTACTCCTATAATTACCCTTTCGTTGCTCATAAATCGTATCTTTACCATCACCGAGGTTATACAGATAGGTATCGTTCAACTCGCCACCTGTCAAAGTATCATCACCAATGCCACCGATGAAAGTGGTGTTTTTCGCGTAATTGCCTGACTTCAATTCATCACTCTCAGCTCCACCGTCTAAGATATCGCCATTAGAATCAAAACCACCCGTGAGCGTATCAATACCACCGCCACCATTAAGTTTATTAGCATAATGAGCACCAGCAAATTTCATCGGGGTAAATCCCTTTGTATCCGCGAAATTCTCTCGGACAGCTAGCCATTGACGGCCAATGCCCACTAATATGTCCTTTCCATCACTGCCATTTATGGTCAGTCCTCGCTCATTTATCACGTCTCTTGACCAGACACCGCCGGAAGCAAACTCTATTTTCTCAATCTGAAACTTCTTGTCTTTGTACCAATCCTTGATCCGAACTTGGTCGGTGCCATTATCATGGCTGAGCAATAAGTCATAACTGTTCTCACCATCATAATCACGACTGACGGTTATATCTTGTCCAATACCGGCAATGCCAGCACCGAAATAAATGGTATCACCTTGACCTACATCATCAGTTTCAATAACCGTATCAAACCCATCGCCAAGATTAAATATATAGGTATCTTTTCCATAACTGCCTGACAGGGTATCTGTCCCCGTGCCGCCATTAAAGGTGACATTCTCGGCCATTGGTGATGTTACAGTCAGCGTGTCATCACCAGCACCGCCGATTAAGGTCGAATTAGAACTCCCCATATATATATGATCATTACCTGCACCACCATCTAAGATCACTCCATTATGGTTATTGCGAGAGCTGATGCTATCCTGTCCACCGCCACTATAGATATATGTTCTATTGCCTTGATCAGCAATATCATTATCGACTTCGTTACCCAATACAACTTTGTGGCCTTCCTCATCAAATGTTGTGCTGTCGGTAACCAAGTCAACCTTATCATCAAGCATTTGCTGTAATTCTGCTGTAATCGTTGTTGTCGCTAAGGCATTAACTAACTGTTCCCAACCATTAAAACCATGATGAACCAAGCTTGATGCCATCTTTTTGTTATAGTCAATGACATCAGCGGCCCCATTAACGGCATCGCTCTCAATCTTTTCATCTATAAGTGTTTTAAGAGCCGTAAAGTCAAGCTCATTACCATTATCAGCTTCGGTAATTTCAATGCTATCCGTTAGTTCAGATAACCGTGTTTGTGTGACTAGACTTTCATATATGGTTTCTTTTAATGTATCGTATGCTAGGTGGATCTTCTCCGCTCGTTTTGGAGAAAACGTAAGATGTCTTTCATCAAGAAAAATTTCATCTGACAGGCCATCTTCCGTTCCATAAGTGAGGTTATTGCTGTTATATTTTCCCTCTACGTATACCAATGCAGAAGCATCCATATACCCATCATGTGGTCCACCATTATGGTATGTCCCATAAACACCATCTTTCCATCCTGTCCAGGTATTAGAACCAACCTCTCCAAGGTATGAAACAAAACTGAAAAAAGAATAATCATTAAAAACTTCTAATACTTGGGCTTTTGCTAATGCCTCAACATCTGGTTTGTTCCAACGGTCATACATGGCATCTTGCTCGGGTCTGTCAACAAAGTTGCCCACTCTTAGTTGGTCGGCACTTAAATAGCCGCCATGCAAATCTGTAATGCGGAATTTAAGTGTATGGTCCGTAGGGGTGTCATTGGGTTCATAGCCAATAGTTCTACCGTTGTTGTCGCGTATTGGAATATCAGGACCGGCTTTAACCACAAACTCATCAATACGATCAGTAAGTTGTACATAGTCTGCGGTATCGGCCCAGGCTTGAATAAGTCCATCAAGTTGCGCCACTTGTTCTTCGCGGGTGGTTGCATCCGAAAATTGTCGTAATAAAGTAGCCAGCTCAGGGCTTAATGTTGCAGCTTCTCGTAAATCTCGCAGTGTTTTACCTGTGCCTTTCTTATCAGGTAAGTCTTGTAATTCTTCTGGGATATCAATAGTATCGCCAAACTCTCGGTCGAGCGAATTTGACGATAACTCTAGCCTATAAGCGTATCTCTTTTCTCCATTAGCCGAATTAATCGATGTCCGCCAAGTCGGATCACCTTCAGCTAAGATTGGAAAATTCATCTCACCTAAGCTAACACCCTGCGTTGCTATACCTTCAACACCAACGTCAGTTAAGCTAGCTAACTCTTCACTTTGAGCTATGCCATCACTATTACTATCTTGCCAAGCAAGCACGTCGTTAAACGCGGCATCATTAGCATCAAATAGCCCGTTATTATCGCTGTCTAAAGTACTTAACTCCTCAAACCCAGTAATAAATTCCGTGCCGTTATCAATATTGCCATTATTATTGCGATCCGTGACCAGAAAAGCCGATTCTCTATTGATCCACTCAGTCGAATACTTATCACCATCACCATTAAGATCAAACAAAATGTGAGTATCTGTTGACGGAGTGCTAGCATATTGTGGCAAGGAATCAGAGGCTAAAGGAATAACAATGGCAGAGGTATTTTCTGCCACAACAGTCAGCTGGGGATGGTCACTGCCACCAACGATGCGTTCTATATATAGATCACGTTGTTGTTTTTGAGCATAGTTACTTTCGGACACAAAATCATACTCTCCGGTCTCATTGTTAAACTGAGTATAAGACCATGGATTAATATTTCGATACTTCTGCCATTTATCTTCTGCCTGCCCACCCTCCCATACTAAGTCGTAACTTCTCTTCGAATGCTCCATGTACCACGGGTAAGAATGGTGAGTTGCTAGTACATGTGAATGCACCTCCCACCTAGGCACTCGACCAAATTCACTACGTATATCATTTTCATCCCAAACTGCAAGCAGATTAGGTAAGCGTTCTGGTGCTAACTCGTTATCATAGAAAAGGGCACCCTCCGCATAACCTCGCATATTAAGTACCAAACCAGATTCAAGGTTGTTTGTGTAAGTCTTGTGATATTCAAAATTTAACAGCGAAAGCTGGTGTACCAATGCATCCATTGGGTGAAACTCATGCGCGTAAGAATCAATGCCCATGTACCGCGCTTCTGTGCCTAGCTTGTCATTGGCAATGAGTATCGTGTTATTGGCTAAATCAACATTTAACCCTTTTTTATTTAGATCATCGCTTATGTCATAAGCAACGTTAAGTGGATTTTCAATAGAGCCATACATGTATCGAAGATTCTGCATCATATGCTGAGGAGCCTTGAGCACAGCAAGCTGAGCCATCATTTTTTCAAGCTTGTTTCTGCCCTCATCGTTTACACTAGCAACATTCTTAGTAGCAAAATTTAGATATATGGAATCTCCATCACCAAAATGCACAACAGAAATATCATCTACGCGGCTAACATTACGCAAGATAGTTTCTTTTGGATTGGCAGTTTCCCAAGCCTCTATCTCAGTTGATTTTAAACCTTCATAAGCTCCTACTCTCTCAGGCATTTTATCGGCTACGCGAAATTTATTAACTTGATCTATCGCGCGTTGTTCTAATGCCGCTTTTGTATCATCAGCAGGTCTATTCTTCTCAAGTAAGTGAAACATTTCATGGCGGATACCGTTGACATGTGACACCTGAAACGGTGTGCCGTCCGATCCCATAAACGTGCCGGTTCCCTCAAACCGACTGTTCTGAGTCCCGAGCACAGCCTTTTCATAATTAGCGTAAAGACCACCATAATTTGTACTATGATGCACACCAATAGGAGTGCCGCGAACGATAGTCATTTGATGAGTGAGCGTAAACTCCTTGGCGAGATCGCTACTTAACTTCGCTTGATGTGTATTGGTATCATTAACCATATTACTGAAGATCTGTTCACCCCGAGATCTAACCTTGTCTGAAATTCGGCCAGAGGTTAGATCTGGTCGCGGAGAAAAATTTAGGTAGATTTTATCGCCCGCAGGGGTAATAACAATAGAGGTATGTCCATCTCGAATGATGCCCTTTATCGTAGTGTGTGCTTCGGGGAGAGGAGCCGGACTCGCCTCAGTACTTTCTGTATTATTTTCCGTACTACTCGTACTATCGGGCATACTCAAATTAGTGACGGTATTGGTTGTTGTTTTGTCATCAAAACGTCTTAACCAATCTTCAAGCGTTTCATTGCTATCACCTGTCTGGGTCAAATCACCATTATTTTCTGATATTGCCATTGTTTTGTTCCCTATAAAATCTATTACTAAAAAATGTCTTAAGCTGTCCTGCTTACTTTTAAAGGGGACGCTTCCCTTTGTTTGAAACTGATCGGTTAAGCCTTGTGGCCTCACTGAAACACATAAAGGGAAGCGTCCCCTTTAAAAGCCTTTAACGCTCCCGAATACTCTCCTCTTTGTATCGAAGCAAAGGCGCCATAAAGAACTCTAAGATTCTACGTTTGCCAGTCTTGATTTCAGCTGTGACTTCCATGCCGGGCATAAGCTTGACGATGCGTTTATCGACTTGAATGGTGTTTTGTTTCATCAACAGGTGCATGCCGTAGATTAATCCTCGTTCTTCATCTACCGTGGCATCATCAGAGATTGACGTGATTTCACCATCAATCAGGCCGTATTTAGTAAACGGGAAGGTATGTATTTTGATTTCTGCTTCCATGCCTTCAAACACAAAACCGATGTCTTTGTTTTCTAAAAAGACTTCAACTTCTAGTTGTTCACCATCAGGCACTATCAACATCAGTTCTTGGGCTTGGGTGACAACACCGCCAATGGTGCTCACGCTCAGTTCTTGTACTTGTCCTGATACCGGGGCATAAAGTATTTGTTTGTTGTGTAAATCAGTTGCTTTGGCTAACTCTTGTTCTAGTGAGGCCACTTGACGAGTGAGCTCGGTGATTTGAGTTAAGGTTTCCGTTTGGGTCTGCGCTGCTAAGGTTTTAAGCTGTTCATTGATTTCTGTTTCAGCGGCTTTGAGCTGTTCCAGCCGGTGTTCTTCTGCCGCATAGTCTTGAGTGAGCTCAATGCGTTGTTGTTTTAGCTCAAGATATTCTGCTTCTGATACAACGCCTTGTTGGTATAAGTCGTACATGTTCTGCGTACGCCTTTCTATAATCGGCAAAGTTTGTTGATATTTGATAAGTACTTCTTGTGTACTGGCTTGTTCTTCATCGTTTTTGGTTTGACCATTCATCAAACCTTGTTTTTGCGTTGTATAGTGCAACCATTGCTGCCAAAGCAGTTGTTTGTGGAATTCGTTTTCTTGCTCTGTTGCATCATTAGCAAGCTCAAAGCTAATGCTGCTTAATTGAATGCGTTGTTGTATCTCTTCAGTTTGAGTGAGTAATTCAAAAAGAGCGGTATTAATCGCAAGTGTTAGATTGGCACTATAAAGCTCACTTTCAAGGCGTATTTCATCGGCCCCTGTTAAGGCGCCATCAAGTTCAATCAGTGCTTGGCCTTTTTCTACATGTTGGCCTTCAGTCACTAATATTGCTTTAACTACCGCCTTTTCATGAGGCTGAATTTGTTTGACCCGTGAGCTTGGAATAATCTTACCTTCGGCGCTAGAGACAATATTCACTTCACCCACCGAGGCCCAAATAACAGCTAGGGTAAATAACACCATGAGCGTGCGACCTAGCCATTTAGCCAATGGGTTAGCCGGGGCGTTTTGAATCTCTAATGCCGCAGGCAAGAAGGCCGCCAAATCACGAGTATGATTATCATCACCCATCTTATGACGGTTCTTCCATGCATCCCAAAACACCGCAAAGGCCCTCATGATGGTTCCCCTTTAGGTTTTGGCTTGCCGGGCATAATGGTTGAGCCAAACTCAGATTGATGACCGCGTTGGTTTTGCGTTGCTGTTTGTTTTGTTGCCGTATCTGTTTGTGTTGCCTGAACTTGTGTTGTTGCATTATCAGGTTCTGGCTCAGGCTCTAATTCAACATCCACTTCGTGTAATACCGGGGTATGGTTTTGATAGCTATAGAGCTTGGTGTAATAACCATTTTGCTCTAACAGGTCATCATGTGAGCCTTCTTCAATAATGCGTCCTTTGTCCATGACGATAATACGGTCACAGGCTCGAACAGTGGTAAGCCTATGGGCAATAATAAACACGGTACGGTCTTTACAAATTTGCGCCATATTGTCTTGAATCAAACGCTCTGATTCATAATCAAGGGCACTGGTGGCTTCATCAAAAATCAATATTCTTGGGTTATTGATTAAGGCGCGTGCTATGGCTAAGCGTTGTCGTTGGCCACCGGACAAGTTACTGCCCTGCTCGCCCACCATATTGTCGTAACCTTCTGGCAAGTCGCTGATAAATTCATGGGCGCCAGCCATCTTGGCTGCATGTATCACCCGCTCCATGGAGATGGACGGGTCACTTAACGAGATATTTTCTCTAATGGTGCGATTGAATAAGAAGTTTTCTTGTAACACTACGCCGATTTGCTTTCTAAGCCAGACGGTGTCTATCATTGATAAATCAACATCATCAATGGTGAGCCTGCCTGATTCAGGAATATACAGACGCTGTATCAGTTTGGTGATGGTACTTTTACCTGAGCCACTTCTTCCGACAATACCTAAGATTTCACCAGGTTTAACCTTAAGATTAATGTCTTCTAAGATAACTGGGCCATCACTGCTGTATCTGAATTTAAGGCGGTCAAGCGTCACCGCCCCGCTCAACGTTGGAAGACGTGAACGATTTGGATTAAAACCAGGTTCTCTTGGGGTATTTAAAATATCGCCCAAGCGTTTAATCGAGATACCGGCTTGTTGGAAGTCTTGCCAAAGCTGCACTAGTTTTAAGATGGGGCCACTGACACGGCCTGCCAACATATTAAAGGCAACTAGTTGACCGACAGTGATTTGACCATCAATCACCAGATGAGCACCGACCCAGATAATGCCCAAGGTCATCAGCTTGTTAATAAAGCCGGCTATTTGACCGGCAACATTGCTTAAGTTTTGACTTTTGAATGAGGCATTAACATAACTCGATAGGTGGTCCTCGAGTTTGCGTTTCATTTGCGGTTCAACGGCCATGGATTTAACGGTGCCGATACCGGTGATGGATTCAGTTAGAAACGCAGTATTGGCAGCGCCATGTTTGAACTTTTCATCTAAGCGGTGACGAAGGATGGGCGTAATAAATATCGATAAGGCGACATACAGCGGAATACTGCCTAAGACTATCCAAGTAAGGGTTTCACTGTAAAACCACATCACCGCGAGAAAGATAAATACAAAGAATAGATCAATGACTAAGGTTAAGGCGGTACCGGTAATAAAGTTACGAATGGTATCGAGCTCTCGCACCCTGGCGACATTTTGACCCACTTGGCGTGATTCAAAATACGATAACGGCAGCGCCAATAAGTGGGTATACAAACGAGAACCCAGTTCAACATCCACACGGTTGGTTGTATGACTAAAGATATAGGTTCTAAGACCGCCTAATATGGCTTCAAATAACACCACAATAAAGAAACCGCCGGCCAAGACATCCAAGGTGGTAAAACCACGATGTACCAGTACTTTATCCATCACCACTTGGAAGAATAAGGGGGTGACTAAGGCAAAAAGCTGTAAGAAGAACGAGGCAATCAAGACTTCATAAAACAGTTTTCGGTATTTAACCAGTGAGGGAATAAACCAGCTGATGTCGAATACTTGTTGCAAGCTTTCACCTAGACCTTGGCGCCGCGTTAAGGCAATTATCTGACCAGACCAGAGTGCTTCAAACTCTTCAATGCTCATGGCTTTAGGTGCATCATCACGTAGGTCTTGAATTAAGACACCGTTTATTTCGCCAACTTTGAATTGGGGTTTTGATTTTTGTTCTTTTTTTGACTCGGTGTTGTTTTCTTGGTCTGATTGTTCAGGCTGCGTGGATACAACTGATTCATCCTGCTCTGTAGCTGCTGGTGTTGGTTTTTCAGCTTCTTCTTGATGCTCTGAAAGACGAGCAAGAATGAAATAACTGCCATCTTTTGCTTTGGCAATCGCCGGCAGCATGGCTGACTTTAATTGAGAAAGTGACGGGGTTAATTCTTTGGCTTTAAGCGTTAAGGCTTTAGCTGCCCGTAAAATTTCTGTATTGCCAAAATCTTCACCAGGCTGACCATATTCATGGGCAATCTGGTCGGGCTCAGCTGGTAATTGGTGGAATCGTGCGATTGCAACAAGAGAATGTAAACCAGTATCCATATCAGTACATCTTCAAAATAAAAATTGTTTATCTCAATAATTACCCACAATTCCAGTTTCGATATGTATCGACCTCCTTGCCTGATAACACCTTAAAATTTCTGTGCGAACATTAAGGGGGGGAATACTTATTCTCAATGATGAACTTGCTGTTTTTGAGAGCTTCGTCACAGATTCGTTTTTGACAAAACCCTACGGCAACCCTTGTAACACACTGAATGTATTAAGGTATTACCCGCATTGCAATCCCACCTAGAAAAAGACGATTAGCACAGTTAGAACAGCAAATGTCATGCTTCTAATGTAGCAGGCATTCAATGAATTTGTAATTGCGGGAAGTTATACAAGAAGATTTAGTTTACGAGCGTGTAAATTTAAGCAGGCGGGTGACGGTTTAGCTTAGTGAGTTCTAGCTATATTTTGGGAATACTTGCAGATTAAGCTATGGTATTAAGCGGATCTAATTGTCCTTAGATCCGCTTAATAGAATTGTGAGGTCGTGTTGTTTTATTTAGTTGTATTTGGCAGTGATAGAATCACGCCACCAGAATCACCCGATAACAAGGTTTGCGGGTAGCTGCCGTTCCAACGTTGTACGCTGTTGTAGTCAATCAACTCTTGGGTTACGGAGCGAGCCAATACTTGGTTTGCACTCGCCTGGGCTTCTGCTTCTTTTAAAATTCTATAAGCCTCGGCATCGGCTTGCGTACGTTTAGCATTAGCATCTGATACTGCTGCTTGTTCTCTGGCTTCAGCTTGTTTGACTTGTTGTTGTGCTTGTTGTTCAACAATTTTTAACTGGGCTTTTTCTCGCTCTAATTGTTCTTGGCGTTCCTTTGTCTGGATAACAGCACTTGTCACCACTTGCGGCAAGGTAATATCTCGGAACAGGACGGCTTCAACAATGACACCCTTTGGTTCTAAAAACGATTTTAAACCTTCTTCCATATAGAGTTGCATTTCTAATTGCACCGAATCAATATAAAAGTCTTGTGATTGGGCTACGGTCTTTCCTGCTTCGCGTAATAATGAACGTACTTTTGGCGTGACATGTTTGGATACCACGTCTTCTAAGCGTCCTGTTTCTTGTAAAATTCTAGGTGTTCGTGTGCCATCTATACGGAATGTCACCGAAATATCCATCGATGTTTTTAACTTATCTTGTGATGGAACCTGAACTTTATCCCAGGTATAGGTTAATTGGCGTATATCGAACACTGTGAAATCCAGTAATGGATTCACAATATGAAAACCTTCAG
>Ga0209495_1001997_pt1 | contig 13777 bp, 6 predicted proteins | sample EN1Hudsemesocosm_FD_184629 | JGI IMG/M metagenome (GOLD analysis project Ga0209495, IMG submission 184629) | Methane-oxidizing microbial communities from mesocosms in the Hudson Canyon - EN1E Hudson Canyon (SPAdes) (version 2) | ecosystem: Environmental > Aquatic > Marine > Cold seeps | place... | reverse complement strand
ATACATCAGTATTCAACATTTTAGAAATTTCATTAGCCGAAACTGGTTTACTAAACAAATAACCCTGTGCAGTCTCACAATCTAGTTTTTTGAGTAAATTTAATTGTTCTGATGTCTCAACGCCTTCGGCCACAATTTCGTACCCCAAATTGTGGCCCATTTCTATCATAGAGCTAACTAGAAGCTGAGTTTTCTTATCGTTAACCATGTCATCAATAAAGTGTTTATCAATTTTCAAGTAATCAACCTTAAGGTGCTTAAGTGATGCGAAAGATGAATAACCTGTTCCAAAATCATCGATTGCCAAGATGATCCTTAGATCTTTCAAATATTGGAAAACTGATAGGTTTTTAGGGTCCGTCTGCACAACATTCTCAGTAACCTCTAACTCCAGTTCAGATGAAATCATCCCCGTCTCATCGATAACAGACTTAATCAATGAAATAAGGTCCTTATCTAGAAAATGGCTTGGGGAAATATTTACAGCGACCTGAAGAGGCTGAAAACCAGCTTTCTTCCAAGCAACTGCCTGACTGCAAGCGGTTTTTAAAACCCACTCAGTGAGTGGTTTTATCATGCCAATGCGTTCGGCTGTGGTAATAAAATCAACAGGTGAAACATTTCCCAATTGAGGGTGTTTCCAACGTGACAGAGCCTCGACACCAATAATTTCGCCACTGTCTATATTAACCTGAGGTTGATAAACCAGTGATAGCTGTTGTTTTTCGATGGCTTCTCGGAGGCTGTGCTCGACTTGAAAACGATACTCAGCCTTCTGAGAAAGTTCCGGTTTATAGAAAGTATAACAATTTCGACCACCTTCCTTAGCTGCATAAAGAGAGGTATCAGCAACTTTCAGCAAAGTGGATAGATTATCACCATCATCTGGATAATGTGCAATCCCAATACTGCATGCTGGCGTGAGTTTTCTATTTAAAAGTTCGAAAGGTTGAGACACTGCATCAAGACAACGTTGAGCAACATTGGCTGCGGTATAATCATCAACCACATCTTCCACTATAATACTGAACTCGTCACCACTGAGACGAGAAACAAAATCTACTTCACGACTTGCACTAAGCAGACGTTTGGCAATTTCCTTGAGCAGTAAATCACCAACATCATGCCCGAGACTGTCATTAATATCTTTGAAATTATCCAGATCAATATATAACAGGCTAAATTGACGATGATGCCTCTCAGAAATTTTTATTAATTTTTCAAGGCTTAAATAAAAAAAGGCACGACTGGCTAGTCCAGTCAGTTCATCAGTATAAGCTAGCTGACGTATACGTTTTTGATCCTGCTCCCTCTCCATGATAATACCAGCAAGCCATGCTGCAGATTTTAAATCATTAGATTCTTCCTCATTTGGCAAAGCGGTATGATTGTAATACATACCAAAGGCACCTAATACTTTTCCTGAAGAGTTTTTAATGGGTTCAGACCAACAACAACGCATGCCATGAGGCAGGGCAACCTGTTTAATTTTGGCCCATTTAATATCTGTTTCAATATTTTCAACAAGTACACGTTTTCCTGTGTAAGTGGATGTTCCACATGAGCCAACGCAGGGTCCATTTTCCAGACCATTTACCGCATCACAATATTCTTTAGGTAAGCTAGGGGCCCCGCCATGCATAAGTTTATTGCCATGTAACTCTAGCATTGAACACCGCATCCCTGGATGACGTGCCTCATACATTAAGGCAATCGCATCATAGATATCTGATGCTGACTCCCCTAATGCAATCATCTCCAGAATTTTTGCATTTTTTTCATTGAATGATTCAGCTTTTTTACGCTGTGTAATATCAACATGTGTGCCAACTAAACGAATTGGTTTCCCATCGGACTCGCGATTAACTAGAAATCCACGGGATAAAACAAAAATATCATGACCATCCTTATGCTGCATTCGCATTTCAACTTCAAATGAATCTGCTCTGCCAGCCAAATATTCATGAACCTTTTCTATCACCATTTCCTTATCATCTATATTAACCAGGCTTTCCCAAGTATTAAATATATTATCAAGCTCACTCACTTCATAGCCCAGCATGCTTTTCCAGCGAGGCGAATAATAAGTTTCATCTGTTTCTAGATTCCAGTCCCATATCCCATCATTCGCTCCACGCATGGCAAGAGAAAAGCGCTCTTCATTTTTTAACAATTCAACGTATCGCTTTTCAGATAGTTGATTAGCGTTAGTCATGTCTACACGTAACTGTTGATTTTCTTTGCACAACTGAGGTTTGGATTTAATTATATCATTCATAAATAGTTCAATTATTAGAGTCCTTAGTGCATTTGCTAAAAAAACTTACTAATCAAAGATATATACTCGTAATTCACGGCTGGAAGAAAACCTCCCAATTCATAAAGCCTATCCATATTAAAGAGTAGACACATCAATCTTTACCATCTTTATCTAAGTAGACTATTAATGGTAATCTTATACTTACATAAGATACGATCTAGTGAATTGCTAGTCAACAAATAAACAGTATATGTAGTCAAAACACTACATATGTCAAAATAAATAAGGGATTCGATTGAAATAAAATATCGAAAAATGCCAGTGATATTGATACTAATTAAGTAAAATTTTAGTAACAATTCTCTAAATTATTTGCCAAATGTTATGTTATAACATATTATAATTATTCAATTATCCATCGAAATAGATTTCCATATGCTCAATTATCAATTTAATTTAACCTTGCTTGCTCTACTACTAATAAACCAGCAAGGCCATGCTGGCTCTGAGCATGTTCATGAACTGGATCAACTGATTATTAGCACACCTTTAAGTGACTCCACCTCTAACACTGCTTTACCTGTATCTATATTAAGTGGTGATGAATTACGCATGAAGGCAAGCTCGAGTGTTGGTGAAACATTAAAAAATGAACCGGGCATTTCCAGCCAGTCATTTGGACCTGGTGTGGGTCAGCCAGTGATCAGGGGGCAGTCTGGTTCTCGTGTCCATGTATTACAAAATGGCTTGGGAAGTCTTGATGTGTCTTCATTAAGCCCAGACCATGCCAATAGTACAGAGGCCTTGTGGGCAGATCGGATTGAAGTACTACGAGGGCCAGCCACGCTACTATACGGAAGTGGTGCTATTGGTGGCGTCGTCAATGTTCTGGATAATAGAATCCCTGCCAAATTGCCTGAATCAACGATTGAAGGCGCATTTGAACAGCGTTACAACACAGTTAATGAAGGTAAATCCAGCGCATTTAAGTTAGAGGGTGGGGCCGGCATGTTGGCATGGCATCTGGATGGATTTTACCGAGATAGCATCGATATGCAAATTTCTGATAGTGCCAATCTAGCTGAAAGCGATAACAGACTCGTTAATTCAAATGCCCGTGCTAAAAGCGGTACGGCCGGTTTTTCAATAGTTGATGATTCAGGATTTATTGGTTTTTCAATTAATCACTTAGACAATAACTATGGCATCCCAGCCGGTGATGGACACGAAGAAGATGATCATAATGATGAACATATAGTTCGCATCGATTTACAACAAACTCGCTATGATATGAAAGCCGAAATTAAGGAGCCACTGGCATTCGCTGAAAGTCTACGCCTCCGTTTGAGCTATAACGATTATCAGCATATTGAATTAGAAAATGCTGTGGCTGGAACGGTATTTAGTAATGAAGGTTTTGAAAGTCGAATGGAATTGATTCAGAAACCCTGGGCATTTTTTGATCATGGTGTAATAGGTGTACAAACTAAAAACAGTGAGCTCTCTGCCATTGGAGAAGAGTCTGTAATTCCAGAATCTGATATTGATTCATTTGGTTTTTTTACAGTGCAAGATATTCACACTGATCATTTAACCTATCAACTAGGCATGAGAGTGGAACAACAATGGATTGATCCCACGGGACGATCAGAAGTTTCCCACACACCTGTTAGTTTTTCGACATCTGCACTATGGAGCATTACAGAAGAGGATTCAATCAAATTAACCTTTTCCAGATCTGAACGCGCCCCCGATGTACAGGAATTATTTTCAAACGGCTTACACCATGCTTCAAGCAGTTATGATGTTGGAAACTCAAACCTGGATGTAGAAGTTTCACATAATATTGAGCTTGGTTTTCATATTGACCACGACTGGTTCCAGGCCGATATCAATTTGTATCAAAACTGGGTTGACGATTATATTAGCAAAATTAATAACGGCCAGTTTTTTGACACAGAGACAGAAAGTTTTTTAAATAACTGTACTGAAGATCACTGCTTTCCTGTTTTTAATGCACAACAACAAGATGCTGAATTTCAGGGCTTTGAGGTACAGGTGATTATTCCCGTACTCACCACCTCATACGGACAGTTAAACAGTGAACTTTTTGCTGATTATGTGCGAGGCCAGTTTAGTAATGGCGATGATATTCCACGCATGCCCCCGTTAAAATATGGCATGCAACTAGGCTGGGAACATACAGACTGGATGACTCAAATACGTATGACACGCGCAGAAAAACAGCGTAATGCTGGCTTAAATGAAACTAACACAGATGGTTACTGGTTACTGGATGTATCGGCTAATTATCGGTTTGGGATTTCCGAGCATGCCGATATCTTATTATTTGCAAAAGGTAATAATCTGCTTGATCAGGATATTCGACATTCTGTCTCTTATCTACGTAATAGTGCACCAGAAGCAGGCAGAGGTGCAGAAATGGGCATAAGGATAGAGTTTTAATGACTGACAAGATTGATAGCTCGTTACAGGATGCACAAAACCAATGCAACCAAACAGGTTTACGTTTAACGGATAAACGTTGCAAGGTTTTAAAAATACTTTTACAGGCAGATGAACCTTTGTCTGCCTATGATATTGCAGATCAATTTAAAACTGTTTTTGCTGAACCCTTATCTGCAATGTCAGCCTATCGTATGCTTGATTTTCTGATGCAAGCTAACCTAGTGCATAAGCTGGAAACCTCAAATCAATATTTGGCCTGTTCACATATTAGCTGTAAACATGACCATGAATTACCACAGTTTCTTATTTGTGATCAGTGCCATACCGTTAAAGAAATTGGTTTAGGCAAACAATTATTACAGGAACTTAAAGACAGTATAGAAAACACTGGCTTTGTATTGTCTAGTCAACAATTAGAATTACATGGCGTATGTGAGGCTTGTCGCGCTAAACAATCTGAGTGATATGATTTTTTGAGAGATACTGCTTGTGGGGGCTCCAAGCCGCAACCAAAACAAGAGCTGTCTTGGCGACTAGAACCCCCCTCCCTATTTTCTCAACGGACTTTTTGTTTTGTATTTCCCTTACTCAACTGATAGCAAATAAAGCAAAAAGAAATTTACCAATAACAACAAACCGCTCACCCCTTTCCAGAATTTCAAAGGATTACGTTCTATCAGTGGTATATCGGCTGTATCTTTTAAAAAGATTGAATTCGGAGTAGATAAATCATGTAAAAATTCCGAAAACGCCTCATAACGCCCTTGAGGTGAGATAGAACACGCTTTTTTTAGCGCGCCATCAATCCAAACTGGCACCATGGCATTTTTCTGAAAGCTTGGTACATATTTCAATTTAGCTAAATTTAACTTATTGGGCTTTTCTGGCATATCGCCACCATAAGGCAAGGCACCATTGATCATTTCATAGGTAATCACTGCCAATGAGTATAAATCTGATTTAGTGGTCCCTCTTTCACCTAAATGATATTCAGGCGCCGTATAATTCAGTGTTCCTAAAATATTCTCATCACCCTGTTCTAAAGGTGTCATTTCAGTAATCCCCGCAATTTTTACTGAACCAAAATCAATAATTTTGACCACACCATCACGGTCAATCATGATGTTTTCAGGTTTTAAATCCTGATGCAACATTTCCATACGATGAAAAGCACGCACACCACTGACAATTTGTTTAACAATTAACCTGATTTCTCTAATATAAGGCTTAGAGTGAGCATCCATCCACTCCCTTAAGGTTTGCCCTTCAATAAATTCAGTGGTGTAATAAATACAACTCTTCACTCGGTCTGAAGTTAAAACCTTAAGAACATGCTTGTGTTCGAGCCTTCTTCCCGCCCACTCTTCATGTAGAAAATGTTCTATATACTGGGTATCATCCTCATACGAAACAGACGGAGTTTTTAAAATAACCTGAGTGTTGGTCTTGGTATCAAACGCACGATAAATTTGAGTACGTTTACTGGCATGTAATTCTTCTTCAATTTTATAGCCATCAAGCACCATTCCTGCATCTAAAGGCGGAGGAAAAGGCAAGTTTGCATATTGGCGCAATAACTCATCTTCTTTTGCCAAGGGAATTTCATCGACCCTAAACAACTGACAACTTAAATTATCATCACTTTTATTATCGCTGGCATGCTGAACAATATTTTTTGCGATAACATCAAAGTCTTCATTGGATCGTAAAAAGGTTTTTAAAGTTTTTTCTGCGATAAAATCATGCACCCCATCGGTGCTCATAAAAAACACATCACCCTTTTCCAAAGGAAAACCTTTGTAGTCAACCTCTAGTCTTGGCTCTATGCCCATGGCACGGTTTAAGTAACTTTTTTCATCAGACACCCAAACTCGATGGTCTCGGGTCATTTGTTCCAGATTACCACGACGCAATCGATAGATGCGTGAATCACCAATATGAAACATATGAGCTGTAGTTGACTTAAGCACCAAGATACTCAAAGTACTGACCATGCCTTTAGCAGACTGATATCTTTGTTGTCCCTGGCTATATAACCAGGAATTTGTAGCCGATAAAATTTGCTGACCCGATTTTTTTACCGACCAGGAATCTGGCGTACTGAAATAATCACTTAAAAAACTCGCAACACAACAATGACTGGCTTCATGCCCTGCATCACTGCCACTCATCCCATCTGCAATCGCTACAGCAATCCCTTTATGAGTTAATTGAGTTCCTTCAGGAATTAATGCCCCTAAGAAATCTTCATTTCTTTCTTTTATTCCTTGGGTGCTATAAGTACCAAGGGTAATCTTAAGTTCAGGTTTTGCCATGTGAGTTTATCTGTAGGAGCGCCCGCCCTCGGCGCGAATAAATCATGCTATTAATACATTAATTGCGCCAAGGGCGAGCGCTGCGACCAACTATTAAGCCAGCTCGATCATTTCAACAGTACCATCGTCTTGCACTTCAACCATATGGCCTTTTGGTTCTTCAATAAACTGTACAGCGACTAAAACAATTAATGCTCCGCCAGCAATCACCATAAAAAAGACCGATGGTGAAACAAATGAAAGCACCGTCAAAAATAATACCGCCCCCACATTACCATAAGCTCCAACCATACCCGCAATTTGTCCAGTCATCCGTCTTTTAATTAATGGCACCATGGCGAATACTGCACCCTCACCTGCTTGCACAAAAAACGAACAGCACATTGTTAACATAATCACTGCATATAATGGCCAATCTGAAGTAATCAATGATAAGCAATAATAACCAACAGACAATCCAATAATAAAAATAGATAAAGACAACTTACGGCCAAACTTATCACTAATCCAGCCACCACCAGGACGTGCAATTAAATTCATAAACGCAAAACCCGATGCAGAAAGGCCCGCCTGAATTAAAGTAATACCTTGAGATTCATGAAAGGTCTCATAGAAAAACATAGGCAACATCGATACAACAGCAAGCTCAGAACCAAAAGTAATCAAATAAGCTAAATTCAAAATAGCGACTTGCTTAAATTTATACTTATGAATTTCATCAATCGGTTGCATAAGATGCTCTTCATTTACATGTACGATTTTATACACGTTATAAAAGAACAAGGTCCAAATACCGAAATAAATTAATAGTGCAGCAAAATCAGATAATAAACTAACGCCTGCAGGAGATAACTTCCAGGTTAATAAAGTTAACGTTGCATACAGGGGAATAGTCATCAGTATATAAAAGAATAAATCCCATATACTCGTCACTTCCATTGCCCCTGCTTTTTTAGGCTTAAAATACGTTGAGCCTTTAGGTGTATCAGTCACAGTAAAAAAGTAAATCACGGAATACACTAATGCAATCACACCCGTTGATGCAATCGCATAACGCCAGCCATCTTCTCCCCCGTAAATAAGTGCTAATGTTGGTAAACTCATTGCTGCGGCAGCCGATCCAAAGTTACCCCAACCACCATATATACCTTCGGCAATACCCACTTGTTTAGCAGGAAACCATTCACCTACCATCCGTATACCGATCACAAACCCAGCTCCGACAAAGCCTGATAAGAACCGCGCTAAAGCTAGCTGTTCAAAGCTATCGGCAAAAGCGAACATAAAGGTAGGTAAGCTGCCTAGCGCTAACAAGATTGAGTAGGTACGTTTAGGGCCAAATTTATCCACTAAAATACCAATAACAATTCTTGCCGGAATTGTTAATGCCACATTCAAAATTAAGATAGTCTTAATTTCGGCTTTACTCATACCCAGGCTATCAGCAATGATCAACATTAATGGTGCATGGCTAAACCAGACAACAAAAGATATAAAAAAAGCGACCCAGGTTGCATGAAGAATCTTCATCCTCCCAGAAAAAGAAAAAAAGTTTAATGATTGTGTGCTCATTTGACCTGCTCAATATAGTTTAACAATACACTTACCAAAGCATTAGTCATGCCAAAACACATAGGCCATTGTTTTTTAAAACTTAAATTAACTATCGGGCTATTTTTAAGATTATTCCCTTAACAAAATCAATGTAAAAGGTTAATTAGCTGCACCTTATAAAATTAAATATCACCAGATTAGTGCAGAGTTTCTTCGTTGGTTTTTTAGTCAATATGAATAGATTTTCCTTCTAAGTAACAATCCTTGACTGGGTAAATTTACATATTTGGGGCGCAGGCTTTAGCCTGCATTTGCTAGATAAAAATAAGCAGGCTAAAGAGGCTGTGAAAGTATTCTCTTTTTTACCTCCTCCTTTGGTGGGGCTTTTACCAATAAATGCACATGATCTGGCTGAACATTTAACTCTACTAATTCACAACCTAAACGCTCCGCATAAATTCGAATACTTTTCGACACTTCAAAAGCTACTTTATCTGTCAATATTCGATAACGATATTTGGGCACCCAAACAATATGATACTGACAATGCCAAATCACATGTGATAACTTACTAAATCTGCTCATGTTATTACTCCTAATTAGTGTATGTTGTGGCGACAACACTTATTAGCTTACATGAGCAGTCCAATGCTCCTTCAGGCTATAGCCTACGAACCTACCCACGTCCACAGGACGTGGTTATAATGTTTAATATATTTTCCTGTGGGTATGGGGTGTTGGTTTATAAGGCTTATGCAACAGGACGTTGCAGCAGAGCTTATAGGGAAGTATTTACGCGTCCTTATAAACCAATACCCTATGCCTTCAGCCCTAAATTTGCTGAGTAGTTACAATATTTGTACATTATCTCTATGCTGCGGGACGCTGGCGCGTCCTTTATTGGTTCCCACGGGGCCCGTGGGAACCAGAAGTCTTTAAGTTTACTTAACTTCGATCATTTCTACAGTACCATCTTCTAGTACTTCTACCATATGCCCTGAAGGCTCATCTAAAAAGATAATGACCATTAAGAATACAAAGGCAGCTGTTCCTGCAATGGTCATAAAGAAAATATCGGTTGAGACAAATGAAAATACCGTTAGGAATGCTAGTCCACCCACATTACCAAAAGCGCCAACCATACCTGCAAATTGGCCCGTCATGCGTCGTTGAATTAATGGCACCATGGCGTAAACCGCACCTGACCCAGCTTTAGAAAAGATTCCAGCCAAAATAGTAGTTGCTACAACCAGCCATAAAGCCCAATCCGTAGTAACTGTACTTAGTAGAAAGAAACTGACTGCTGCACCACTGGTGACTATACCTAAGGTAATTTTTCGACCAATTTTATCACTTAACCAGCCACCAGCGGGTCTTGCAAACAAGTTAATTACGGGGTAAATACCAGCCAATATACCAGCTAGAATAGGTTCTACATTAAAGGTATCTACATAATATAAGGGCAACATGGACACAACCGCTAATTCTGCACCAAAAGTTAACATATAGGCCAAATCTAAAATCGCAATTTGTTTAAATTTATAGCGTTGAATTTCGGGGACTTCTGTTTCAAAAATAGGTTTATTGACTTGAATGATTTTCCATACTTGAAAAACATATAAAATTGCTAATACCGCATAAATGCCATATGCCATTGTTTCATCAATCCAGTGCATTTTTGCTGATAACTTCCATGTTAAAACCGCCAATGCAATATACATGGGAATGTTCATGATGATATACAGTAATAGATCACCTTTACTGGTGACCTCTAATGCACCCATTTTTTTTGGCTTAAAGTAAGTTGAGCCTTTGGGTGTATTAGAGACACTAAAATAGTAAATCACACCGTAAACAATTGCGATGGCACCTGTTATACCAATCGCATAACGCCAGCCATTTTCTGCACCAAAATAAAGTGCAACTGAAGGCAAAATGATTGCGGCACCCGCTGAACCAAAGTTACCCCATCCTCCATAGATCCCTTGCGCAATACCTGTTTGTCTTGCAGGGAACCATTCAGAAATCATCCGTATGCCGACTACAAAACCTGCACCCACAAATCCTGATAAAAAACGTACAATCGCTAATTGTTGATATGTTTGGGTAAATGCAAACCCTATACTAATCAATCCACCTAAAATCAAAATGGAAGAGAATAATTGTTTAGGTCCATATTTATCCACCAACATGCCAACTACTATTCGTGCGGGGATAGTTAGAGAGATATTTAAGATCAGCAGTACTTTGACTTCTTGCTCAGTCAAATGCATGGCATCACGAATAACCACCATCAGTGGCGCATGTGCAAACCAGACCATAAAACTTAAGAAAAAAGCAAACCAGGTCAGGTGTAATGTTTTAATTTCGGGTTTGTTAAATGCTAATAAATTTAATTTATTAGTAGACATGAATGTTCCTTATGAAGCGATAACAATTAACATTTACAAAGCATCAATCATGCCAACTTTAACATACTGTTCCTGATGTCATTAAATTAAGGATAATGTAGCTTGGGTAGCTGTAGCGTAACCCGACAAATCCTTGAAAAATGATGGGTAACACTATCGCTCACCCACCCTACAGAAGATAAATCCTCTTAACTTACTGGCATTGATACTGACCCTATAAATAATCATAACAGCGAAAGGGAAAGAATGATAAGTAGAGTAAAACAGGTAAGCAGCAATATCATTAAGTTAAGCATAGGGGCGCTGGCTTCAGCCTGCTTTTTTGTATTTACCCCATGAAGGCTAAAGCCTTCGCCCCAAAAGATAGTCTATAACAACCACATCAATGTTTAAGGACCTTCTATAGCTCAATACTGTTGACTTAGAAAATGAGGCTTTAGCCTCGTATGTTTCAGGGCAGGCGAGGCTAAAGAGGCTGTGAAAGTATTGGCTTTTAGCTCCCCTCTTTGGAAAAGAGGGGTTGGGGGAGATTTTATTATAAAAATAATTAATTTAATATCAATGGGTTACTGATTTACAAAATCCCCCTCTATCCCCCTTTTCCAAAGGGGGAGGTCAAAAAGAGAATACTTTCACAGCCTCTAAAACCTCACTTCCTGACATGCTAGGCTTAGACAAGGCAGCCCTGTTTACTTAACTCGAGAGTATAAGAGTCATTTTCACCTATTTTCGCACCAATATAGTGCGCCACTATTGCAACAATAATCATCAACAAGATAAAAGAAATACCTTTCTAGAATACAACTGGGCACGTTCGAATAAAGGAAGACACCTTTCATTGTGAAACACTTTGTTTGGCTGGCGTAGATCAAATAAAAATCCAGATATTTCTGAATAGTTTATAACGGGTTCCTGATTACGTATCACTCTCCGCCAGTTTTAATTTGAATGAGGAACAGGTAGGAGTTTCCGCCCATGGCGCGATGATAATTGGCAATTTTTAGAGCAAAGCGTTTATTTTATATCGCGCCGAGGGCGGACGCTCCTACATCAATAGTTATCTTGGAACTCATTCAAGTATCATTTGTTGCTCCCACCTTGCCTCAACATATATTCTGGGGCGGTTTATATTGCTTGGTGCCTAATAAATTAGCTCTTTCAACTGGGCTGATAATTTCCACAATCCTTTAATAAACCTCATTCAGCACACTTTCTGTGCACCATTTGTTACTGCGCACCAAAAACAACGACACATCTTTTATACTGTCGTATTAAAGAACTGAGTTACTATGCTAAACAAAGCTTTAAACACCGTCGCACAACTTAGAGCAAGCAACGCACCACAATAAAGCACGGATTCGTCTAATTTCAATAAAACCAGACTTAATCCCTCAAAATACAACAACTTGAGAAATGGCACACTATGTGCTTTAAAAAATGTAAATAAGACTACCTATTTAAATAGAGGATTGCATGAGCAAAAAACAAACGCTAGTTGTTATCGGTAATGGCATGGTCGGGCATAATTTTTTAGAAAGCCTTGTTGCTAGCGCTATTAAAGACAATTACGAGATTGTAACTTTCTGCGAGGAAATACGCCCCGCCTATGATCGTGTACATTTAACTGAATTCTTTTCAGGTAAATCTGCCGAAGATTTGTCGATGGTTACCGAAGGTTTTTTTGAAGATAATAATATAAAGATCCATCTTGGTGATAAAGCCGCCAGTATTGATAAAGCTAAAAAAATTGTTACTTCAGAAAAAGGTGTCGCAATCAGTTATGACAAACTGGTTTTAGCAACCGGCTCGTATGCTTTTGTTCCGCCTGTTGAAGGACATGACAGGGAAAACTGCTTTGTTTATCGTACCATTGAAGATCTTGAAGCATTAACCACCGCGGCTAAAGATGCAAAAGTCGGCGCCGTTGTGGGTGGTGGCTTATTAGGTTTAGAAGCTGCAAAAGCACTAAAAGACTTAAAGCTTCAAACCAATGTGATTCAATTTTCACCCCGACTAATGTCAGCCCAGCTTGATGCAGGTGGCGCTCAAATGTTAGCGGATAAAATTGAAGCACTAGATATTTCAGTTTTACCGAGTAAAAACACCCAAAAAATTGTTGATGGCACTGAATGCAAACATAAAATGTTGTTTGCTGATGGAACAAACCTAGAAACAGACATTATCTTGTTCTCAGCAGGTATCCGTCCTCGTGATGAAATCGCACGTAAAAGTGGTATCGAAGTGGGTGCGCGTGGCGGCATCGTGATTGATGATCAATGTAAAACATCTGATCCTGATATTTATGCGATTGGCGAATGTGCTGTCTGGAAAGGTCAAACCTTTGGTCTGGTTGCACCTGGCTACAACATGGCCCGCACAGTGGTCGCACATCTGGCAGAACAGGAAGCCAATTTTGCTGGTGCAGATATGAGTACCAAGTTAAAACTGAACGGTATTGATGTGGCCAGTATTGGAGATGCTCATGCCAAGACTGAAGGCGCTTTGGTTTATACTTACCAGAATGGTGCAGATGAAATATATAAGCGCCTGGTTGTTAGTCAAGACAAAAAGAAACTGCTAGGTGCAGTTTTAGTCGGCGATGCCTCTGGTTACGGTACTTTATTACAATACGCCTTAAATAGCATTGATTTACCCGAGCATCCAGACAGTTTAATTTTACCAGGTCGCTCTGATGAATCTGTAGGCTTAGGTCCTGATGCCCTGCCCGCTTCCGCTCAAATATGCTCCTGTTTTGATGTGACCAAAGG
>Ga0209495_1001993_pt1 | contig 13793 bp, 7 predicted proteins | sample EN1Hudsemesocosm_FD_184629 | JGI IMG/M metagenome (GOLD analysis project Ga0209495, IMG submission 184629) | Methane-oxidizing microbial communities from mesocosms in the Hudson Canyon - EN1E Hudson Canyon (SPAdes) (version 2) | ecosystem: Environmental > Aquatic > Marine > Cold seeps | place... | reverse complement strand
GAAACAACGTTCATAGGCGGGACTTTTTAAGTAACAGTGTGGTTATTTACAATAATACTGTTACTTAGGATAGCGCGGGCAGGGGAGGTACGTTGATAAATAAGGGGATTATAAGTAACAGAATACCATTGTGTTACTTAGATCGCAAAAGTTTACGCGTGGTCTGTGTAAAAGGTAAGCTGTTTAGATGCTATAAAGAGTCATGCACCGAAAGACAGCTATCGCCCCAAAGCTGACGGTTATGTTATTTAACCACAAGAATAAACGCATCGAATTATTACAATAAGCTTACTCGCACAACCCTACAACATTACTCATTTCGTTATAGGCAGTGACGAGTCCCTCAAGGGAGCCTCTAGCCTTGTCAATCTCACCGTATTGATAACTAAGCTGTATTGCCTGAGCAATAAAGTGTTATTCCGGTTACTGATACGGGAATGGCGACATCAGGTGATTATCGTAATTTCTTTGAGCAAGACGGTAAGCGTTTTTCACATACAATAGATCCTAGAACCGGTTACCCCGTAACGCATCAATTAGCGTCAGTGACGGTTTTGCACGCCTCTAGTATGATGGCGGATGCTTGGGCAACAGCATTGATGGTATTAGGTAGTGATGAAGGTTATAAAATCGCAGAAGAACAACAGCTTGCTGCTTTTTTTATCATCAAAAAACAACAAGGATTTGCGGAACAAGCAACTCCATTATTTATAAAACAGACAAAGGTTGAAAAATGATTTATTTCTTCGTTACATTTGCATTTATGCTATTAGTGATTGTGATTATGGCTGTCGGTGTTATCTTCGGACGCAATGCGATTAAAGGCTCTTGTGGTGGTGCTGGAACAGATTGTGTTTGTACAGACAAATGCGATAAAAGAAAGAAGTTGGATGCTGAAGCTATATCATAAAAATTGACTATAATTTTTAATAAGTTGCTATGTTGTAGTAAGATTATACAAATAAATAAAGCCGCGTTGAGCTATTAATTATTTCAAGCCCCGGGTTTTCTGGAGATGTTTGATTGACTATAAAATCACATTCATCAAAATATGAAAAAAATTAAAGTAAGATTATTTTTATTATTAAGTGTTATCTTTAGCGCTTCAGCCCATAGTATTACTGTAGATGATTACAATATGGGTAATGCAAAACCAATTACTTCTATTATGGGGCAGTATGCAATAGAAGCCTATTTATCTAGTTTAATATACAATCGATCTAGCAGAGAGGTAGGTAAATCTTTTTATTATGGACAAAACACTGACGGGAGCTATAAAACTGTTGAACTGTTGAAATTTGTAAGTAATAGTTCGGATGGTTTTACTGCTGGGCTGTTTAAAACGAATGAAGGAAAAATAATTATTGCATTTGGTGGAACTACTGCACAGGAAGAAAATGGTGTTCCTTCCGGTCTGAAGAATGCAATAGTAGATAAGTATTCAAAATCAGCTGAAGTAATTGCAGATATTTTAGCTGATGCTATGTTACTTAATTATAATCAAATGCCAAATCAGATTTGGCAGACAATTCAGTTTGTTAGTGATTCGAAAATTTATGTTGATAAAAATCAATTAAATTGGGATTCTGATGTTTTTATCACAGGCCACTCACTAGGAGGCGGGCTTGCTCAATACGCTAGTTTAATGACAGGATTACCTGCGGTAACATTTAATACCGCACCTGCACCGATTACTCCATTAACAATTTCAGCGATAAAAGGGTTTAATCCAAGTGCTGCAGTATATTGTGCTACATGTAATTTTGAAACATATCTAAAATATGAAGATAAGATTGTTAATATTTATGCAAATGATGACCCTTTAACATCTATATTAGAAGGAATAGAAGTTCTAGAGTTTAATAGTTTTCACCCGGTTGAAGAGCATATTGAATCTGTGCGGTTCAATGCTTTAACTTCTCTAGCTGGTGAAATGATAGACAATATAAACAATAGTATTTGGTGGCAAGCAATTGAAGCGACAAGTTCATTTACTTTTTTAGATGAGGGTATTAGTCTTTTTTTAGATGCTACAGTGCATATTTTTTCACAAGCTGCAGTAATAAATAAAACAGAGTTTATTCATTCCCTTATTGCATTCAGAGATAGAGATTATCTAGAGTTTGTTAAGCAGCTAAAGGCGTCCTATGGTATTCCTGAGGGTACCAAGTTAACTAAACTTATTTATGGGGATAGAATTAATTTAAATGAAACTAATTCATTTCATAGCATGTATGACATGATGTTTGCCACCTATGATAATTTGGATGCATTAAATTTAGTTAGAATAAAGCTAAATAAACCAGATTTTTATTATTATATTGATGGGTCATTTGTAAATGATAGCGTTCCTTTTCCAGAGTTTAGTAATATAAGCTCTAATGTTTCATCACGAATTTCTAATTATTATTATACTAAAATTTTTCAACAAGATATTGATGCTAAAATTGATTTATTGTATTCTACATTTACTAATAAAATAATTGAACAAGAAAAAATAAATAAATTTGCTGATACCTATTTTAAAGTTGGAGGGTTAACAACTGAAATAGCAATGTATGCAACGGATGCTTTAACAAATGTTGATAACAATGATCTTAATGTTGAAACAAAACGAAAAATAATATCAGCTGTATTAACATCAGGAAAAAGTACTGTTGAAGATAAAGTTTTTTTAGGTGGATATAAAGAAGTATATACGGCAATAGATTCTTGTTTTGCACAGGTAAAATGGCCATCTGATATTTCAGGTACTGTTGGAGAAATGATTGGGAAAAAGGCTGCGTTTATTCTTGATTGTGCAGTTGGGGAAACAGTTAAAACCACATCTAGAAGTATTAATTCCTACACTGGCTGGACTGCACTTCAAGAGTATGAATGGAATGCAGTTGCTAAAAAATATTTAGATGTTTATTTTTCCTGTGGATATCTAAATAATTTATGTATGGCTCCTCATTTTGGAGGGGAAACAGACTATAGTAAGCAACTACAGTGGATTATGGATACACATACTTTAAATCAAGGGATTGACTTTTCAGTAAAGACTGGTGCTGACATTGTTATTCAAGAGTATCTTGAACGTATTTCAGGCCTAACTAATGCTATTGTTGAATTGATTCCTAATAAAGACCAAGCGATTTTTGATAGCTCAAATAACAACTCAAATACACTTAACCTAAGTGCTACCCCCGTAAATATTGACTCATTAAATAATACTTTAACTTTAAACGTGCATATTGATAATATATCCGGAAGTGATTTGTATATAAATAATGCGGATATAACAGTTGTTACTGAAAAGTATGGTGCAGTTTCCATACCCCTGGGTTCCAATTCAGATATTGATAATAAATTATTAACTAAATTTACACCCTATGTAAGCCATGACTCATTTGATATTACAGTTGATTTAGGTGGCTCTGGGTTACTTGACCTAGATATTACAGAAGCTAGGGTTGTAATATCAGTTGCGTATATGTCTGAAATGTACGATTTTTTAAACCCTAAAATACAAAATACGGTACAAAAAGTAATTGATATTGCGCCTCAACAGTTGATTACGAATTTTAATATTCCTTCTCATTGTGGTGATGTGGCAACGACACCGCAACAGATCAAAACGATGGCTTGCTATTTATTTAATAAAACATATGCAGAAATTGATGATCTCAATACTGGGGTTTCCTATGAGTACAATAAATGGGGAGAAAATCCACAGTTATATTCAGGAGAATCTGGGCATGCAGGTATTGATTTTCAAACAAAAGATGTACTTAATGGCAATGCCAGTCAGAATTTAATACCTTTTTATTCAATAAGCACAGGTAAAGTGATTGCAGCTAAGTATGATGGGACTTATCACTTAATTAGCGTATACGACAGTATGCGTAATGTTAGTGTTATTTACCTTCATGCCCACCAGATCAATGTTAATATTGGAGATACTATAGATTTAGGTCAAAATCTTGGTGTTCAAGGAAATCAAGGTAGCGGGAATGCTTGGCATGTTCATGTTGAAGTTAGGCAAGGACAGCAAACTTATGCCGCACTCAATAAAGACGGTTCAATAAACCCTGAGATTAATATTATGCCTTATCTTGGGGAGGTGGCCGTTATTTCAGAAAAAGTAGCAGCCTCACTAGAAATAATAGGACCTACCTCCCTAAGTGAATCAAGTTCAGGACAGTATCAGTTACAAGTTAATTATGATGATGGTAGTTATAGTATTGAGCAAGCCGATACATGGGAAATGATGGCAAGCCCAAGTTACCTATCAATCAATACCCAAGGATTAATAACAACATTAAGTGTCAGTGACGATAAAACAGCCGCCATTAAAGTTTACTATGGCGCATTAACGCGAGCAAAAATAGTCTATGTAATTGATGAAGGGAGTTACACGCCACCAAGCAGCAATATCATTTATGAGTCTCGTACCTTAAGTTGCGGAATTGACGGAACAGTAACGACCAGTAGTTACAAGCCATCAGGCGTTCAATGTACTGATAGTGAAAGTAATATTTATACCGTTGGTGAACTCCCTTTAACAATATCCAGCAATGTCGTTATGCAAAATAGTTATTTTGATACAGAAAGTCAATCAATTTTAATTGAAGGTGATTTAGAGATTTTATCTGGTTCTATTGATTTGAATGGCGGTCAGCTAACCATTCGAGGAAACCTAATTCACTCCGGGGGCACATTAAACCTCAATGGCGGAACCTTAATAGTCAAAGGCGATTACCGAAACCAAACCATTACGGATGATGGGGCAGGGAATCTCAGCTATAGTTATGGTACGGGAGAACTAAGGATGACCAACATAGCAGACTATATGTTGGTCGAGGGTGATTTTTTGATGGATTATGCCTATTCCCATAGTAATTCCTTAACAGCAGGCACCTTAGAGTTAAAAGGTAATTTCACGCAATTGAGTACGGGAAGCAGTGGCTACCCAAACTATGCTGATGACAATTTCAAGACTTCAGGTACTCATAAGGTTTTATTATCAGGTGGTACGATGCAGGCAGTGCATTTTGATGACCCGAATTCCAGTCAATCTCATTTTAACCAGCTTGAAATAACCAACAGTAGCACCCTAGGTGTCACCTTTGCGACACAAGCTATTGTCACTAATCAACTTTACGCAACGACAACGCCTTTAATAAATTCAGACAATGTGGTGATCAGTGGTGGAGCTTTTATCGCACAAGGCAGTTGGAACTATGATTTAACGGTTAATGGTGCAAGTGGTAGCTGGCTCTTATCAAGAAATCAAACCATTACACATAATTTATATGTAGAGGGTGCCTCACTGGATTTGAACGGGCAGACACTTACGGTTGAAGGAGATTTAATTCACTCGGGCGGGAGTCTAACGCTAAACGGCGGCACCTTAATTGTCAAAGGGGACTACCGAAACCAAACTATCACCGATGATGGCGCAGGTAATCTGAGTTATAGTGCTGGAGTGGGCCGATTAATCATGACTAACGTAGCAGACTATATGTTGGTGCAGGGTGATTTTGTGATGGATTATAACTATTCCCATAGTAATTATTTAACTGCAGGCACTTTAGAGCTTAAAGGTGATTTTACTCAATTGAGTACGGGAAGCAGTGGCTACCCAAACTATGCTGATGACAATTTCAAGACTTCAGGTACTCATAAGGTTTTATTATCAGGTGGTACGATGCAGGCAGTGCATTTTGATGACCCGAATTCCAGTCAATCTCATTTTAACCAGCTTGAAATAACCAACAGTAGCACCCTAGGTGTCACCTTTGCGACACAAGCTATTGTCACTAATCAACTTTACGCAACGACAACGCCTTTAATAAATTCAGACAATGTGGTGATCAGTGGTGGAGCTTTTATCGCACAAGGCAGTTGGAACTATGATTTAACGGTTAATGGTGCAAGTGGTAGCTGGCTCTTATCAAGAAATCAAACCATTACACATAATTTATATGTAGAGGGTGCCTCACTGGATTTGAACGGGCAGACACTTACGGTTGAAGGAGATTTAATTCACTCGGGCGGGAGTCTAACGCTAAACGGCGGCACCTTAATTGTCAAAGGGGACTACCGAAACCAAACTATCACCGATGATGGCGCAGGTAATCTGAGTTATAGTGCTGGAGTGGGCCGATTAATCATGACTAACGTAGCAGACTATATGTTGGTGCAGGGTGATTTTGTGATGGATTCTTATCATGATAGTGAACCTTATTTAAGTGCAGGTACATTAGAGATAAAAGGTAATTTCACTCAGTTAAGTACGAAGAATCAGAATGGCTATAATGATTATAAAAACTTTTATACATCAGGTAGTCATAAGGTCTTATTATCTGGAAGTGTGAAGCAAACGGTTAGTTTTGAGGATCCAAGTAGTTATTCTTCACATTTTAATATTTTAGAAATAACTAATAATACTTTGACTGGTATTGAGTTCGCTACTAATACTGCATCAGTAAGCTTATTTAATCATAATCAAAATGAATTTACTCTTTTAGGTTCTAGTAATAGTTTTATTGATTTTGATGCCGATGGCTTGTTAGATCATGAGGATTTATATCCTTTAATGATACACTCAGTCGATCTCGATGATGATGGTATTGCTATTGAAAATGATAACTGCCCATCAGTCTCTAATTCTGATCAAGCTGATTTTGATTCTGATGACTTAGGTGATGCCTGTGATTTAGATGATGATAATGATGGGTTGCCGGATATTTGGGAAATTCAGTATGGTTTGAATCCTTTAAATACCAGTGATGCATTGTTAGATAGTGATAATGATGGGTTGACGAACTTACAAGAATATACAGCTCAGAGTAACCCAAAACTAAATGAAGCGGCTATTGCCATACAGCCTGTTTTACAGTTACTTAATAACCGTAAAAAAGCATTCCCAAGAATGCCGGCTTATTTGATACCGCATGCACAATAAGATGAAGAATGAAACTTGCAAATACTTGCAAATACTTGCATGATTTATTTTTCTTGCAGAGCGCAACAGAGTATTATTGCAATGAATTAAGCTGATAAATATACAAATATTGCATTAAAAATTATGCCTATTTAAATTATAGTTAAATACGGTGGCCCAATGATCAGAAAAATAAAAAATATATGACAATGAAACTCATTAAGTTATTGCTTATTATCACAGTAATAGTGCCTCTATCTGCAAATGCTGATATGGAGATTGTTAGGAAATCCTATCAAAAGAAACATTTTGATATCACACTCATCGAAATAAAACAACACCTTACTTCAAATGCTGAAGCGCAATACTTGATGGCAAAAATGTATGAGCAGGGTGATGGGATTGTAAAAAATCCCCATCGTGCGATTCGTTGGTATGTAAAATCAGCAGAGTCTGGTTACAATGATGCCGACTATGCGCTGGGTGAACTGTTTGAAAGAGGTGATTTGTTGTCTAAAAATTACTCCGAAGCGAGACGCTGGTATCGAAAAGGAGCCGAATCTGGTCATGCGGATAGCCAAATGAAACTAGGATTAATGTTACATGAAGGCCGAGGCGGTAAGCGTGACAGCATAGAAGGATTAGCTTGGCTAGACGTTGCCCGCAATTCTGGATTAAAAATGGCGGATACCTTGTTACAAGCGAATGTAAAAAACTTAACCGCTGAACAGAAATCAACATTGACACAACGTAAGCAACAATTGCTTACGACTTTAAAAAATAAAGTCACAGCTAAAAAAGGAAATACACAATGAAGTTTGCTGCAAATATAAAGGGAATATTACTAACTTTGTCTGTACTGCTTTGGAGTAGTACAGGATTCGCAGCCACATTAAGCGGGACTGTCTTTGGAGGTAGCACGCCATTGGCTAATGTGGGCGTGGCTATTTATTTACAAGGTGAAGACGCAGCAATGGTTGAAGTAATAACCGATGTAAATGGGCTTTATAGTGCAGAAATTAGTGCTACTGGAACCTATAATCTTATTTTTTCTCCGCCAATAGATTCTGGCTATAGTAATAATGTGGTTAATGATTTAGTTATTAGTACAGCTAATATTACACAAAATGTGGTGTTAATTGATGGCGCTAGCATCTTAAATGGTATCGTCCGAGATGGCCATGGTAACCCAATTAGCAATATCCAGCTCACCGTAAATGATTTAGTCAGTGGGACTGCTATGGGTACGGTTTATTCAGATATAAATGGTGCGTATTCATTATCGTTAGCTAATGGTAGTTATGAAATCGATATTAGAAATGGCAGTACATCTAATCAGCCAAGCCCAAGTTATTTTTTGATTTGGCCATTTATCCATAGCTTAACTGTAGCCGGAGATACGACCCAAAACGTTGACTTACCTTTTATCACTTTAAGTGGAAAGACCACGGATGCTAATGGCGTTGCTGTAGCAGGAGTGGAAGTTAAGGCTGATGATTATTGGTCTGACACTTCTTCGGGGGAATATGAATTTCGTAAAGTAATCACGTCAACATTATCTGATGCGAATGGTGATTATTCATTGGTCGTGTTGGCAGGGTTGGGAGGTATTACTCTAACACCGCCGTCAGGTTCTATTTTGGCTATTACTGCGATCAATGATTTGACATTAACGGTTGATGCTACAAGGAATTTTGTGCTTAACACGGCCAGCATCTTAAGCGGAATCGTCAGAGACGGTCATGGTAACCCGATTAGCGCAATCCAGCTCACGGTGAATGATTTAGTGAGTGGTACCGCTATAGGTACGGTTTATTCTGATGTAAATGGTGCTTATTCATTATCGTTAGCTAATGGTAGTTATGAAATCGATATTAGAAATGGCAGTACATCTAATCAGCCAAGCCCAAGTTATTTTTTGATTTGGCCATTTATCCATAGCTTAACTGTAGCCGGAGATACGACCCAAAACGTTGACTTACCTTTTATCACTTTAAGTGGAAAGACCTCGGATGCTAATGGCGTTGCTGTAGCAGGAGTGGAAGTTAAGGCTGATGATTATTGGTCTGACACTTCTTCGGGGCCATATGAATTTCGTAAAGTAATCACGTCAACATTATCTGATGCGAATGGTGATTATTTGCTAGTGGTGTTGGCTGGATTAGACGCTGAAACCATCACCCCTCCAACAGGTAGTGGATTCGCTATAACCGCTATCAATGGGCTTAATTTACAAGCCGATATCCTGCAAAATATTATTTTGCCTTTTAATGATGTTGTAGCGCCTAAAATCATCTCTGGCCCTCATATTAGCGATATTACAGATACTACCGCTACAGTGACGTGGCAAACAGATGAGCCAGCAACTTCTGTCATCTCTGGTGATGTTAGCAGGACGCTTACGGGCGTTCGTACTGAACACGCGGTGTTTTTAACAGGGTTAACAGCGAATACTGGCTATACCATTAAAGCTGAATCAACAGATGTTAGTGCTAATGGCCCTGTGTTGAGTGATCCCATTAGTTTTACGACGGCTAACGCGGCGGATGTCATTGCGCCGTCTATTATTCAAGGGCCTGTCATCAATGCTATAGGACATAATAGTGCAGTTATTGAATGGATGACCTCAGAGCCTGCGACATCGACTACGGACTATGGAATAACAACTGCTTTTGGAACTCGTTTAAATGATACGGCTTATTTAGAAAGTCATCGTGTAGAGTTAACGGGGTTGAATGCCTTGACTATGTATTACTTTAAAGTCAACGGCAGTGACATTGCGGGTAACGGTACGTCTAGTAGTCAAACACTTAATTTTACAACCTTGGCGACTCCCGATATAACAGCACCTGTCATTATTAATGGGCCTTTAGCGCTGAATGTGACGGATACAGAAGCCACTATTGTTTGGGAGACCGATGAGATTTCTGTTAGTGGTGTGTCTTATAATGATGGCACGGTTTATGGGGTTGTGACTGATGAGCAATTACTCAATAAACATCAAGTGCAATTAACGCATCTTAGCCCTGCTACTCAATATTTTATGACAGTATCGTCTACGGATGCTTTGGGTAATGGCCCATCATTAAGTGAATCATTAAGTTTTAACACGCAATCATTGGCTGATAGTACACCGCCTACGATTACGAATAGCCCTAAAGTGGTTGGTATTACACATCAATCGGCAATGATTTTATGGAAAACAGATGAGTCTTCGGATAGTGTGATTCGCTATGGGTTGAGTGCTGATCAGCTCAATTCAGTAGAAAGTAATGTAAAACTGAAACGTCAGCATACAGTGCAATTGGTTAACTTAAATGGCTTAACGGAATATTTTGCTCAGGTAGAAAGTACCGATTCAGCAGGAAATGTAACCAGCAGCGTAGTTTTTAGTTTTACTACGCGCTCTATTCCCGATAATAAAGCCCCCGTATTTACGGCATTACCAGCAATCATTAAGACGACGAATAAAACGATGACGGTGTACTGGGAAACGGATGAGCCGAGTGATTCTGTGATTTATTATGGCCTGGGCCAGAATACTAACTTGCAGCGATCTAATGCCGCAATGACAAAGAAACACCAAATAACCTTGGTTAACCTTGATCCTGGTAAAAGTTATTCTTTTATCGTGAGATCCACGGATACCGCTGGTAATGTTGCTGAGTATAGTAGCTTAGTCTCTGTTTCTTCTGCGTCCTTTTGGACTGATAAAATGGAGTCTCTGTTACTGGCAATGGTTGGTATTAGTGATGCACATGCTGAAACTACTCAAATATCGAGTGGAGCTGGTTTTTCTACATCTACGATTGCGGATGAGGTCATTCCAGTCATAACGAATGTTAGTGCTATTCCATTAGGAAATAGCATGGTATTGGTTAATTGGTTGACAGATGAACCAACAGATTCCAGAGTGGCTTATGGGTTATCGTCTACAATGGATTTATTTTCGGGTGATGAAATAAAATATAGCACTCACTCAGTGCTTTTAACCAATCTAACACCGAATACGGTTTATCATTATGTTGTTTCAGGTCAAGATATTGTGGGAAATACTTCCGCCAGTGGTGAATTAACGTTCACTACTGGGTCGGTAAACGATACTAGCGCCCCATTATTTACAGTATCTCCGAGTGTTGCTTCAGACAATTCCGATAATTTTGTGCTTGAATGGACAACAAATGAGTTTACGACTGCTGTGATCAGTTATGGCTATTTGCAAGATGATTTAAGGTTGCAGACGGCTGATATTACTATTGGTGCTACACACCATATTTTATTAAGGGAGGTTCTGCCCGCTTTAACGTATTATATTCAAGTAGAAGCTTTCGATGTATATGGTAATAGCAAGAAAAGTTCGATCATTACGCATACCTCTTCAGGGGCACCAATGGATTCAGATGGTGATGGTATTAGCGATGCTTTAGAAGTTTTAGCGTTGACAAATCCTTATGATTCTCGTTCCTTCACATCGACTAATATCGACTCTGATAATGACGGCATGGATGATGACTGGGAAATAAAGCATGGATTAGATCCATCAGATGCAGGAGATGCTTTATTAGATGCGGATAATGATGGTATAACTAATTTAGCTGAATTTAATGCCCATTCAAATCCGAGAGTCAATGAAGCCACTGTTGCTATACAACCGGTTTTACAGTTACTTAATGACCGTAAAAAAGCATTCCCAAGAATGCCCGCTTATTTGATACCGCATGCAAAATAACATGAAACTGACATATATTCTATCCACTGCCGTTGTTATTGGAGCAGGGTTTATTGTTGCAAATACATTTCTTCCTAATGAAGATAATTTTGTTGTAGAAAATCGTAAGGATGATAAGCAAGAAATAAGCGTGCTATTAACTCCTGACCAACTTTGGGAACAGCAGAATACATCTCGCTCACAACCTATAGAGCCTACTCTATCTGTAATTCCTAATGCGATAAGTACACCTGAGCTTGAAGAGGTGTTACCAGATAAACCCCTAAGCTTAGAGGAACAGAGTTACATGAATACATTCATAGAAGGTAAAGAATCAAGCTCAGTGACGCTAGATACTTTAGATGAAAGTCAGGAGCCTCAACTTTATTACGTCGATGACCCAGAGTTAGATCCTTTACCTGAAGGACTAAGCTTACAGGAGGCTCAATCACTGGCCGATCAAAAGAACAACACTCCCCCTTCTTTTCCTGGCCAAATACCAAGTGAATATCCAGAAGAAATGGAGGATAATTCAGAGGCGTTAAGTAATATTGAAGAAGTACATTCAGATAATGATGTTAATATAGTAAAATCAACAAGTTTTATGCAGCACGGTAATGAGTTAGAATCTATAGCGACAGATTTTGATTCCTATATAGATCCACTCTCAAATGATTCACTTGAAAATAAAACACAAGCGGAAAGCTTAAATAATGCCAATGTAATCCCCCTAGAGTCACCAATAATTGATGACTCTAAGCTTAATAATGAATTACCCGAAAATTAATTTTAACTAACCGTAAAGGTAAATATAATGAAATTCCCATTAAATAAACATATAGTCGCAGGTGTATTACTTGCAAGTGTATCAATGACAGCTCAATCAGTAACGATAACGGGAACCATCCTAAGAACACTGAGTGACGGCCAGAATTATGGAGGCTGCATGATTCAGTTATCTCAAGCAATAGGTAGTGGGTGTTCTGCAAATTGGATAAGCTTGGATTGCAAAGGCGGATATTCAAATGCAGGCGAGAGGCATTATGCATCAGCATTAATGGCATTTTCTTTAAATAAATCCGTTTCTGTTTATTTTGACCCAGCAAAAAAATACAATGGATTTTGTGTAGCAACTAGAGTTGATGTACTTCAATAAGTAAGCAGGGAAAAAGATGGGCGCATCATCCTAGTTCTTGAAACTCTGCATACGCCACTGATGCTGGCAATGCTCTGTAGCGGTATTTTTTGATTGCTAAGCAATACTGCCGTTGCTCTAATTCTTGTCCAGGCTAAAAGGTGATTTCTTATTATTTCTTGTAGGCTATTAGTTTCTGATTTTGTCAGAGGATCAACATATACCATAAAGCAGGTTTTTTTGATGAAAAAACATATATGATAGCCGGAATTAAACTTTTATTTTGTTAGGATACTTTTGGACTGTTACTTAGTTATCCAGCGATACCAGAGCAGTATATGCTGGCTGAAATTTTTATAGCCGAGCTTTAAGGCTTGCATCAGCGGTTTTGTAATTCTTATACAAAGGAGTGGCTTCGGTCAATTCGGGCTATTTTGGATATTTCCGAAAAAGGATAAGCAAGTAGCTCAGTGTACCGGTGTTTTGCAAGATAGTTTTCGCCAAAATACTTTGGCCAAGAAAAATGAGTATCAGCCATGACATTAGTGCTCAATCACATACCGGTAAATAGCAAAATAATTAGTGCAGATGACCACGAAAGCCATCACATTTTTGATTTACTCTATAACAACACATCTGAAGTTAAACCTGATATTTTATCGACAGACACCCATGGAGCCAATAGATATAATTTTGCCATACTCCACTTTTTTGGTTATCAATTTGCACCACGATATAAAACCTTCAAAAATCATTTTGAGAAAATGTTTCAGGTCGAGAACGCTGAAGATGTCGAGCAGTTGATCTCTTTAAAGGTTCCGATCGATTGGGAGTTAATCACAAGAGAATGGGATGATATTTGTCGATTAATGATTTCACTAGGGCAGCACACAACCAGTCAAAGTGTATTAATCAAGAAGCTTTGCCGGTATAAATCGAACACCGCCACCCTTAAGGCTTTGGCGGAATATGACAGAGCAATAAAAGCGCAATATATACTGGATTATATTGATAGTGAA
>Ga0209495_1001989_pt1 | contig 13803 bp, 12 predicted proteins | sample EN1Hudsemesocosm_FD_184629 | JGI IMG/M metagenome (GOLD analysis project Ga0209495, IMG submission 184629) | Methane-oxidizing microbial communities from mesocosms in the Hudson Canyon - EN1E Hudson Canyon (SPAdes) (version 2) | ecosystem: Environmental > Aquatic > Marine > Cold seeps | place... | reverse complement strand
GATAAATATCGCCTAGAGCGTGATAATGCCATTGAAGCTAGAAAACTACTCGAAGCGCAGCACTCGGAGCTGATGTTTAGAGCTTATGAGTTGCAAGTAGATTTGCAAGGTTATAAAAAAGTGGTGGCACCATTCAGTCGTTAGTGTGATTATTGTGGCCGATATTCAAGCAACAAAGTTGAGATTAAGAACTACACATTCTCAACTTTGTTGCTTGAAAAGCCACACTTATCGAGAAAGTTGAGATCCCTTATAAGTAAAGGCTTCTCTCTACATTCTCATTATAAATTGTGCATTAGTGTGTGGATATATGACAGTGCGGGTTTAATCGTTAAATATATTCTAAGGCTACACCTACAAAAATGGCCAAGCCAACCCAGTGATTGTTAAGAAAGGCCTTGAAGCACGCCTCTCTTTCTCTATTTCGGATAAGGTGTTGTTGGTAAACAAAAAGTGTTGCTGCAACCACTACAGCTAAAAAGAAAAAGCTTCCCAGTTCTGCCTGTGCACCTACAATACAGAGCGTGGCAATGACTAATGTTTGAAGCCCCGCGATGACTAGTCGGTCTGCATCTCCGAATAATATAGCGGTGGATTTTACGCCAATTTTTATGTCGTCATCACGGTCAACCATAGCGTACATGGTGTCGTAGGCCACCGTCCACAGTACGGTGATAAGGTAAAGTAACCATACCTGCTTATGCAGTTCTCCGGTCTCTGCGGTGTAGGCCATGGGGACTGACCACGCAAAGGCTGCTCCCAAAACCACTTGAGGCAGGTAGGTGTGACGTTTCATAAATGGGTAGGTGGCAGCTAGAGCAAGTCCGCCAAAGGCTAGGTAGATGGTTAGGGTGTTGGTGAACAGTACTAACACAAAAGCGCTTAAACAAATGACACCAAAGAGGATGAGTGCTTCTTTTGAGGAAACCTTACCGGCAGGAAGAGGGCGATCTTGGGTTCTTTTAACATGACCGTCAATTTTTCGGTCTGCAAAGTCATTTATAACACAGCCTGCCGAGCGCATAAGTACCACGCCTGCGATGAAAATAAAGAGCACTTTCAATGAGGGTATGCCTGATGCCGCAAACCACAAAGCCCAGAGTGTAGGCCATAAAAGAAGGTAAATACCTATAGGGCGGTTAAGCCGAGTTAGCTGAATATAATAAGGTAATTGTGTTTTGAAGTTATAGGCCTGAAGAGAAGAGCTGTTCATTATTGTGTTTGTCCTGGTTGTTCAGGTAGCCCTGAAAGTGCGGCAGGCATAAATAACTCGCTTACCAGTAAAGGCTTACCGTGAAGGAAGAATAGCGAACGCCGACCCCAAAGAGGGTCTTGCAAGGTTTGGCCTGCTTGCATTGAAAGAAATTCAGGCGAGGCTTTGCTTACTTGTAAGGGGCCTCGCTTCATGGCGCGTGATTTAAATAAGAAGGCCCCTAGCGGGCGATTCCCCAATACACTTACCTGACATTCAGGGCCTGTTAATGTTGTGTTGGGGATAACGCTACGAGCAACAACCCATACCTCTCCGTGACAGAGAAGCTCTACTTCTCGGATTAGTGCGAGTGATTTTATTGGGCTGCCTAACAATAAAGCTTCATCCCTGTTGGGTTGGAGCCATTGTTGGCGAACAACTCTAACAGAAAAGTGGCCGTTGCTGGCAATAATTAATCGCTGTGTCAGAGAGCCTCTATCCAATACCCAGTCACGCCACTCATGGGGAAGATAAAAAGACGGAACACGCCTGAATGTATGCCAGCGTTGGTTGAGGTTCATCCCTACATTCCTTTAAGTGCAAGTTTTAGTTACAACAGCGCGGCATTATAGCTCAGATTAGGCCAGCGTCGTAAAAAAATGAAAACAGCTGAGCTGCATCAACGCGAGGTTTGCTTTGGGTGCTATATTTAATATATGTGTCACTGTTTATTTGAAAAGGGTATTGCTGCTATGAAAAAGTATTCTGAAGTTCGCTCTCAGCTTTTAGATCGACGCTCTGAGCTGGAAAGTCGTTTAGGGTGTATTAAAAAAGATATATCTAAACCCTTGGATCATGATTTTGCAGAGCAAGCGGTGGAGTTAGAGAATGGAGAGGTTCTTGATGCGTTGGGTTCAGGTGTAGAAACTGAAATACACAAAATTAATAGTGCGCTCGTTCGAATGGATGAAGGGCGGTATGGTGACTGTGTCGCTTGCGGGGTTAGTATTCCCGCCGAAAGATTGGAGGTAAGGCCTTTCTCATCTCGTTGTGTGGACTGTGCAGAAAAGGAAGAGACTCACTAGTTAGGTCTGAAATGCAAAAAAGCGTTAAATGCTGCGTAATGCTCTGTAAATCTTTGTAACGGTTTGTAATAATAGGCGTTCCGCAAACTAAGAAGATGTTAGCAAGACGTCTTCTTAGTTTATTTGTGCTCATAATAGTGCCTATTAGAGAGAAAGTATGACCCGTTTTTTAATGCCCGCTAAAGCAAAGTTTATAACTGATAAAAAGCCTTCGAAAGGTCATAAAAATAATATTGAGAAAAATGGGGCGTCAATGGGGTCATGGGAAATGAGTGCTAGAGACGCATTGCGAGTGAATTTTCTAACGTCAGAAGCACGATGATTGCTGATGGTAATTAAATTGTTTTAAAAAGAATACTCTGCTTCAACAGTAATTCGGTAATTATCACTGTTGAACGGATTTTCATCGTATTTTTTTCCATTTCTTTCTGCTTCATTAAGCCATCTTTGCTCTTCTGATATTCTTACTGCATCACGTTTATCTGTAATATAAGGTGTTTTATCAGATGAAATAATCGGCGCCTTAACACTCCAGCCTTCTTCAGATGGTATGTTTCGTTTCTCGTTAGGTAAAGCCTTGTCTGACCGCTCTTCAATCGCATCTCCTGGTTGTTTAGGCATGATTTCAGGCTCAGCACTTGTTGATGTTGGGGCATCAAGGTTTGGGTCATAGTGGAGGTCCATTGCTTCCACTACTCCTGATGCAAAAAATAGGATAATAGCAACGATAATGAAGGCTTGTCGTTTATGTGTGTTTTTCATGATTTACCTCCTATGCTCTGCTTAATTTTGTTCTGCTAAACATGGTATATGCCATCCATAATAGTCGCTATAGGGATTTACCGAAATGACTAAGGCTTATGTAAGAATTAGCAATTGAATTATTCAACTTACTCTTGTCTACTTAGTTATTTGATGCCCAAACAGACAACAGGAAAACATGCATGACGGAAGTACTTGAGAAGTTAATAGCGTTATTACAGCTAGAGCCCGTTGATGAATTGAATTTTAGAGGCTCCAGCGAAGACTTGGGTTTTAGAAATGTGTTTGGTGGGCAGGTGCTGGGACAGGCAATAATGGCTGCGAGTAAAACAGTTGAAGGAAAACTAGCTCATTCCATGCACGGTTATTTTTTACGCCCCGGTGATCACTCATGCCCTATTGACTATGAGGTTCAGGTTATTCGCAATGGCTCAGGTTTTGCTACGCGTCGAGTTATTGGTCGACAGCATAACAAGGAAATATTTACGCTTAATGCCTCTTTTCAGGTGGAGGAAGAGGGTTATGATCATCAGTTTGATATGCCTAATACTCGTGGACCTGAAGAGATCACATCTGAACTTGAAATGCGGCGTAAATATAGTGACTTCATACCTGAAAAGGTAAGAGACCAGTATACCCGTGACCGCCCTATTGAAATTCGACCGGTAAATCCAATTAACTATCTTAAACCAGCCGTCTGCGAGCCTTATAAGCAAAACTGGTTTCGTGCTGTAGCACCGCTTCCTGATGACCCTGTTATTCATCGTTGTATACTTGCTTATGCCTCGGACTTTGGTCTGCTCGGTACATCAATGCACCCCCATGGGGTTTCTTTTATGCAGAAAGGAATGCAGGTAGCAAGCCTTGACCATGCTATTTGGTTTCATCGTGATTTCAGGGTGGATGACTGGTTACTGTATGATATGGATAGCCCTAGTGCATCTCAGGGTAGGGGGTTAAATAGGGGGAATATTTATAACCAGCAAGGCATTCTTGTAGCCTCTGTGTGCCAAGAGGCACTGATACGTAATCGAAAAAGAGGTGAAACGTCTTAAGGTCGCCTCTTTAGGCTAGTGCTGCATAGTCATCAATTTCTGTTAGCCATAGCTTCAGCTTGTTGAGGGGGAGAGGAGGGGAGATAAAGTAGCCTTGTATTAAGTCGCAATTCAGCTGTCTCAGGATATCAACAATGTGCTGACTCTCTACACCCTCTGCAACAACGGTAAATCCAAGACGGTGACACATTTCAATCGTCGTTTTAATAATAACCTGGTCATCTGGGTTATTAGTCAGGTCAAATACCAGCGATTTATCTATTTTGATTTCATCCGCTGGTAGCTTCTTAATGTAAGCAAGCGAAGAGTACCCTGTCCCGAAATCATCAATAGATAACTTAACCCCCGATTGGCTCAGTTCATCTAGCACTTGCAGTGCTTTGAGCGGGTCTTCCATCATAGATGTTTCTGTTAGTTCAATGGTGATTTTATCAACATGGTCAGGGTTGCTCTTTAATGCTTCTGCAATGAATGGAATAAAATCATCCTCTCTGAGGTTTTTAGCAGAAATATTAATTGATATATCTAGGTCATGCCCCTCAGCCAATAGTTCTCTTTGAACCTCCAATGAATGCTTAACTACCCAACGAGTAAGTGGTTTTATGATGCCTGTTTGTTCGGCAATAGGAATAAATTCATCCGGACGAACAAAACCAAAGCGATGGTGGTTCCAGCGAATTAAAGCCTCAAGTGCTACAACTGTGTTGGTACTAAGGTTGATTTTAGGTTGGAAGTATAGTGTTAGCTGGTCATTGCTAATGGCTTGCTTGAGTTCTGACATGAGTGTTAAACGGCGGGCATTGTATTTATCTTGTTCCGGTTGATAATATGCTAATTTTCGGTCATTTGTTTCTGCTGACTCCAGAGCAACGTTGGCATGACGGATTAAAGTGGATGCTTCGCGACCATTATCCGGGAAAAAGGAGACACCAATGGCGGGAGCCAGCTCCATTAACATACCCTTAAACTCAATAGGGTGATAAAGCTCATCAATGACTGATGAAACAATTTCTTTTGTTTGCTCTGCGCTATCTATATCTAGTAGAACACCAAACGTGGCCCCTTCAAAAGAGAACGCATAAAATGGGTTGTTGTTTTCATTTTCTGCAACTTGAATGCCTGGCAATATTTGCACTGTTTTGTTAATTAATTTTGCTGTTTCTTGCATTAACAAATCGGCGTTGTTGTGCCCTAAGGTTTTATTGATCTCATGGAACCTGGTCAGATTGAGTAGACAAACGGCAAATCGGCCATTTTTTCTGCGACGGACACTGTCGTTAATAAGCATCTCAAAGCAGGCCCTGTTAGGTAGCTTCGTGATTGGGTGGTGAAGGGCCTGATGCACTAATTTCATTTCTGTTTGCAGGCGTTCTTTATGCTCATGAATAGTTGATTCTTGAGCCGTTAGTTTATCTTCTCTTTCACGGTAAAGTCTTGCGGCAAGGGCAACGGTTAGTAGGATGGCTTCTAGAGCCGAACCAATTTGCATGCCGTATTCGCTAACAAAACTATTAGGTATTGCTCCTGCTTTGTTGAGCGCTGTCATTGCTGTGCCTGCGGTCAACAGGCTCCATGCAACAGTGTAATAACGCGCCGCCTGCCCACTTTTTCTCCACATTAGAGGGCCAACTGCAAGCAGGAATAGGTAGCTGGGAATAGCCAGCAACACGGAGGCTCTTACTGAGTAAGCGTATTCAACAAAAAACGAAGCAATAATACATCCGAAGGCAAGTATTGATATTATTTTGGTCGTGTTATCCAGTATTTTGCTATGTTCTTTCAGCGATAAAAATGAGCGAGCAAAAAGTGCAGAAAATAGCGTGGTAAGGGGGATGACTATTAACAAACTATGGTTATGGATTGAAGGGAAGTCAGGAAATAATAGCTGAAAGGGTTTGCCTCTCATTGTGGCAAAAAAGAATGCGTAGCCGAAAGTAGCTATTGAATAAAAAAGATAGGTTTTTTCTCGTAAAGCCAAGTAAACGAAAAAATTAAATAGCGCCAGTACAATAAGTATGCCGTAGAAGAATGCGTGTATTTGGTCTTCTTTTCCTATTGAAACAAGGAACTCCTGACGGTCCCATAGCTTTAGGGGGGCTTGCATCGTTCCGCCTGTTTGCACCCGAATAAAAAATTCAACAGTAGCGTTTTCAGATATTGTCGCAGGAAATAAAAAATAGGAGTGCTCAATAGGACGTTCAGAAAATGGAAGCTTGTCACCCGTAACAATATGGTCAATAACTTTACTGTTTTCTATGCGGTAAAAGTCGATGGAGTCAAGCTGAGGATAACTAATGACTATTAGTTTATCAGCGCTAATGTTTTCGGTATTTGCTATTGTAAAACGGAACCAGTAAGGCGATTTGGTATACCCAAAATTAGCCGTTTCCCCTGGCATTGATGTCCATTTATTAGTCTGAGTAACTTGCCTAACATCACTAAAGTCAAGTGTGTCTGAGGCATCTTCTAAATAGCTCACATTAATAAGCTGTTGAGAGATTCCTTGTTGAATTTTATTTTGATCTGCTAACGACTGAAAGCTGCTAAATAGCGCCAGTGTAAACAGTACTACATTTTTAAGTTGCATGAGGCTTGGATATTAATCTTCTTGTTGTTATGTATTTCTGTTGATTTGATGGTGGCTCAATACGTATAAATTACTGCAGTCCTTGTTCTAGGTATAGGCTTTTAAGGTATTAAAGTAAAGTCTTGGCCCTATTTTTAGCGTTGTTAAATGGTTAGTCTTTGTAACAATTTAACATGAGAAACCCCTTTGTTTATGTAGCGTTTTGTTGATGGTATATTTACATTATGTTGTTGCTCCGGTATTTGCATTTGAGTTAACAATTTTTTTTACTGGAGGCTCAATTCGGTTTCTGCCTTTCTGCTTAGCTTCGTATAAATTAACGTCAGCGTGCTTTAACACACTGTCGATATCTTCATGTTGGTTGACGGAGCATACGCCAGCGCTCATTGTTATCGGAATAGACTTAAATTTGTGAGTAAACGAATGGCTTTCCACATTTGTTCGGAGTCGCTCTGCCATTGCTAATGCTTGTACCAGTGAGGTGTCTGGAAGCAGCATTAAAAACTCTTCCCCGCCCCAACGTGACACAACGTCAACCTTTCTTGATAGATACTTAAGCAAGCTTGAAAATTCTTTTAAAACGGCGTCGCCGGCATCATGCCCGTAAGTATCATTAACGCGTTTAAAGTGGTCAATATCCATCAAAATAATAGAAAAGTAACTGTTGCTTCGTTGATGTCGGTAAAGCTCCTTCTCCATGCACTCCTTCATATCTCTGCGGTTGGAAAGCGTTGTGAGCTCGTCGGTTCTTGCTACCCTCTCATAAAGAGAAGCCATTGCAATGAGCTCATCTCTGGCTTTTCTTCTAGATTCATCTAATACATAAGCGCATGCAGCGACAAACGAGAGCGTGGATAAAAAGCGAATTTTGAAGTCAGGGTTATATTCTGTTGTCACAAGAGGTAGTTCAGGAAAATAAAAAATGAAAAAAACGGCAATAATGGTGCCGACAGACAACATTAAACCACGCTTAAGTCCCATGACATAAAAACCAATAGGAGGAAATACATAGAACCAGAGTGGTCCTGTATTACTTTCACCTCCTGAGGCTGTTAAATAAAGAAAAAGGATGCCTACCATGAAAATAAAGGCATTTTGAAAAAAACGAACATTGCCCCTTAGCTGGAAGTTAATGAAGTTGGTGAATGTAATAAGAGCAAAAAGGAAAAGTATATTGCCATGAAAGTGGTGACCTGAAATATGTGATTTAATTCCTATGGCTATAAGAAAAAATAGCGCCCCCATAGATAAGAGACGTAAAACACCAACAACTCGCCGTTCTTCATTTTGTTGAGTTGATGCGATTCTTGAGTTTACTCTTTCCTGAATGCTGTTTGCATCTTCATTCATTTGAGTGTGGGGTTGTATATTGTGTGGCTTATTTGTGTCGATTATTGTGTCTCTTTGCCATGTTTTTAATTCACCTAATCTTAAGTGATAGTTCAGATTAGGTGAATTGTAAATGATTAATGGCAGGGACCTTGCTATAGCGAGTTGAATTTTACGGGTCTTAATATCGTTTTTGTTGTGCATAATCCTATATTTAATGCTCTTGGAAAATTTAATTAAGAGTAAATCTTAGATTCAGTTAATAAATATAGGTCAAGAAGATAGTTAAAATATTTGAATAATAGTTTCATTTTAACTATTTTCATCCTATAGTGCTCGCGCCTAAAATCTCAATAGATGCCAGTCAGTTCTTGGGCATATATATAGGTACTTAACTTACCCACTCATTTGTAGGGTTTAACTATCAAAAGCCAAAGGGTTTCAGTGTGATGGAATTCTCAAATATTAATCAAATTGAAAAAGCAACAGCCCCCTATAAAAATGAAATGATGCGTTTAGGGTTTGGTTTATTTTTTATGGTAGGCATTTTACTTTATGTTGCTGCCACATCAAAAGGAGTTGCGGATAGCTACTTGCTTATTATTGCTGCCATGATTGGTGGCTATATGGCTATGAATATTGGTGCCAACGATGTCGCCAATAATGTGGGCCCTGCGGTAGGTTCAAATGCATTAACACTGACGGGGGCTATAATTATAGCCGCTATATTTGAGGCTGCAGGTGCTTTGCTGGCAGGTGGTGAGGTAGTCGGGACCATCAAAAAAGGTATTATTGACCCAGCAGCTATTACAAACCCAGATGTTTTTGTATGGCTAATGATGGCGGCGTTGCTGGCTGGTGCGCTTTGGCTTAACTTGGCTACATGGTTGGGAGCTCCGGTCTCTACAACACATTCAATTGTTGGTGGTGTACTCGGTGCAGGCATTGCGGCGGGAGGCTTCGGTATTGCAAACTGGAGCAAAATGGGGGCAATTGCGGCTAGTTGGGTTATTTCTCCCGTTTTAGGTGGCATTATAGCTGCTGCATTCTTGTACTTTATTAAACGAACCGTACTTTATCGCGATGATGTAATGGCGTCTGCGAAGCGGATTGTACCTGTTCTTTTAGCGCTGATGGCTTGGGCATTTGTGACTTATCTTGCATTAAAGGGGCTAAAAAAAATTTGGAAGCTAGACCTTCTTACAGCCGGTGGCATTGGATTGGTTGCCGCTATTGCCGTTTTATTACTTGTTAGACCGGCAGTTAAGCGTGCCGCTGATGCTATGAAAAATGCCAAAGAGGGTGTTAATAGTCTTTTTACTGTGCCGTTAATTTTTGCTGCAGCTATGCTGAGCTTTGCTCATGGTGCAAACGATGTTGCTAATGCTGTTGCGCCCTTAGCCGCAATTAATGACTCGTTGGTTAATTCAGGTGTATCAGCTAAAGCGCAAATTCCGCTTTGGGTTATGATGGTTGGAGCTATTGGTATTTCTTTAGGCTTGATGCTTTATGGGCCAAAGTTGATAAAAACGGTGGGTTCAGAAATTACTGAACTTAATAAAATTCGCGCGTTTTGCGTGGCAATGGCCGCAGCAATAACGGTTATTATTGCATCACAGCTAGGCCTCCCTGTTAGCTCAACACATATTGCTGTTGGCGGTATCTTTGGTGTGGGCTTTCTGAGAGAGTACCTCAAGGTGAGTTACGCTAGTCAGTTGCATACTATTGCTGAACTTCATGAAGGTGAAGAAAGACAGCAGGTTAAAAAGTTTCTAGAAGACTTCAAAAAAGCATCCGTAGATGAAATGGATCAAATGCTGAAGAAACTGAAAAAGAAACAAGCTGATGTTGAGCTACCAAAAAGTGAGCGTAGGCGTTTGAAACTGGTTTATCGTGAAGAGTTGGTGAAACGCTCTCACTTGCTGAAGATTGCAGCGGCATGGGTCATTACTGTGCCTGCTTCTGCTTTACTTGCAGCGATGTTATTTTTCACTATTCGTGGCGTTATGCTTCCGTAGTTCGATTACCGCAACACCTTTAGTAGGTTTCTCAATATCAACAAAGGGGAGCCTGCTAATTCCTTTCTTTTAATTTTTGCCCCTCGTTTTGATTTAGTTCATATCAACATTCATGGTATTAGCTATAGTATTAGCTATAGTATTAATAATTAGATAAGAATGTAGCGGTTAAAAGGCACGTGGCTTCATGAATGTATTGTTGGTAGAAGATAGTCGGGCTATCCGTCACCTTGTCGCAGCTTATGTGGAAGAGGTAGGTCATAAAGTGTTAATGGCTGAGAGTGGTGAAAGTGCTCTGGAGTTATTTGATCAAGAGCACGTTGATCTGGTTTTAATGGATATTGAACTGCCGGGAATTGATGGTTTTGAAGTTACTCGCCGAATGCGGGCAAGACTGGCAGATGACTGGTTGCCTATTGTATTTCTTAGCTCAAATTCATCTGATCAGCATTTTATTAAAGGTATTAAAGCGGGCGGCGATGCTTATCTTGCTAAGCCTGTGAATGGCCCTGTCTTGCAGTCAATGGTTCAGGCAATGGGTCGAATAGCATCGATACAAGAGCAGTTGCAGAAGGTTAATGGCGAGTTAAATCGCTTAGCTCATGTTGATGTGCTGACGGAGTTAACTAATCGTCGTGGTTTTTTTATGAGCTATGAGCGAGAGTGGGGAAGAGCTGACCGAGAGAATGAAGCGCTCTCAGTAATATTGGTCGATATCGACTCTTTCAAGGCCTATAACGATAATTATGGCCACTTAGAGGGGGATGATTGTCTTCGTCAGGTTGCCCGAGCAATGGCCTCTTGCATCCTGAGGCCTGCAGACGTTGTTGCCCGCTATGGCGGCGAAGAGTTTGTCGTATTGTTGCCTAATACCTCTAGTGACGGTGCGATATTAGTTGCTGAACGTTTACGAGAGGCAGTAGAAAAGGAGGCTATACCTCACACTCACTCACTGGCTGGAAAAACGGTATCTGTGAGTCTTGGGGTTGCAGAAAAAGCTGAAGGTCAAACATCAGATGGCTTATTAGAAGCTGCCGACAAAAACCTTTATAAAGCAAAAGAAGGTGGGCGCAATCAAGTGTGTGGAACCTTCTAATAATTGCTGTTATGGTACTCTCTCATAGTATAGGGTTATAAGTGAAAGGTACTGTAAATTAACGAATTTTAGGTGATGTGTGTATGAGTAGTGCTGAGGAAAGTCGTCAGGCAAAGGTAATTTCAGAATTAAGTGTTTTTATTAAGAAAGTTTTGAGTGACCCGACTGTAGCAAGTAAGTGCATGGAAATTGCGCGGCGTGTAAAAAATGAACCGGATTCAGATCTTAAAATGGCGGAAGAAATTAGCTCTGCAACCATCGTTAGAATTCCTGAAAACCATAGTGACGCAGATAAAATATTTTTAGATATAATAAAAGACGTGCTTGAAGATGAGTCTGCACTTTATTAATTTACACTTTATTAATTTTAATGAGGTGTCCGAGTTGCTTAATTAACCCCGGGTGTCGTTTAGCAAACCTTTCCATAGTGGCAAGCTGCATGTCCTGATATTCAAATCCGGGGCAGACAGCTTCACTAATTAGCCCGTAATCCTCAAACGGTCCACCTTCAAACATCAACTGGCTAGCCTTCCAGTCTCCGCCTTTAACCATAAGTTGGAGTTGGTGACCTTGTTCAATATTGGACCCAAGAATTTCTGTGCTTAATTTACCATCAGAGCTGATAATAAAGTACTTAATGGGGGAGCCTGAGTGAAAGAAATGAATAATGTCTGATTTGTTTTGATGCAAATACCCAATGGGCGCTTCGTTTGTGAGCAGGTAATAAATTGAGCTCATTGCCGCTTGGTTAGTTGATGTTTGAATAGGTGATTCGAATGTTCGTCTAAAGTAGCCGCCCTCAACGTGAGGTTCAAGTTTTAAAGTTCGTATTATTGACTCTTTGTTTTGCATAGTTACTAGCTTGCTTGTCTTTTGCTGTTTCCGTTTCCGTATTCAGTGTGCTGACAAAGCTTCTTAAACGCATCAATTTCGCTTGAAATCTTGTCATCTTTAGCTATTTTACTTTGCTCGACTAGAATTTCTTTGAGAATATCGACCGTTGTTAATGGGTTTGCCAGTACCACCCTGAACACCACGCAAGGGAAACCGTTATGACGATCAGGTTCTAATTGTGTTCTGGAAACGAACGCGCGCCCAAGCTCTCGTTGTGTTTTTTGAATGTACTTGGTAATTCGATTGATATGTGTATTTATGCGCTCAGCTTGTTCTGGCTCTACTTTGCTTAACTCATCCTGAAGCCATTGAGGGCAATAACGGTAGGTGAGGATATTAAGTTCGGGTTTAGTGATTAACTCAAAGTCATTATTTTTATTAATAAGCTCCGCAAATGCCCTGGCTTTTTCAATACCCTGATCTATGAGTATTTCATATCCTTCTTTACCTATAATTCTAAGGCCAGAATGAATAAGCATCGACATTCCAGGTCGAGAACCTTCCAGTGTCGTACTGCCCAGATCTTTCGAGCCTTTACGGACTACATATTGAGCATGATGCTCTATGGCACTTAGTTTGGCAGGGTCTTTAAATACTACCAAGCCAGATCCCATAGGGACATATAATTGTTTGTGCGCATCGAGCGTGACCGAGTCTGCTTTCTCGATTCCTTTCAGAAGATGCTTATGCTCGCGGGAAAATAAAGTGGGGCCACCCCATGCGGCATCTACATGAAAGTGTGCTTTGAATTCTCGGGCAATTTCTGCAATTTCTTCCAGGGGATCTATATTTCCTGTTTCTGTTGTGCCAGCAATGCCTACAATTGAGATAACCTTAATTTTCTCATGCTGCAGTTTAATGCATTGCTCTCTTAACTGGTCTAGTTGAATACGGTTGTTGTCATCAGTGTCTATAGCAATGAGGTTTTCACGGCCAATACCCAGAATGTCTGCTGTTTTACTTAGGGAATAGTGACCCCGTTTTGAAACAAGAATAGCTGCGCCTTCATAGCCATAGTAACGAAGCGCTTTAAATAGACCTTGTTGATTAACACCTTTAAAGTTTCCTTCGGCAGGAAATGCTAAATTTCTAGCGGTCCATAGTGCGGTAATATTAGCTATGGTACCGCCAGAGCCCATTGCACCCAGTGCGTAGTGGGTGTTATGCATCCAGTGCTTATAAAACTCACCGTCTTGCTCGTAAACTAAACGGTGAAGCATCCCGGTAACCTGGCGTTCCATAGGGGTAAACGCCTTAGATGTTTCCGTTTTTACCAGGTTTTGATTGAGTGCAATCATAATCTTAGAAAGCGGAAGCATAAAATAAGGGAGTGCTGAGGTCATATGACCCACAAAGCTTGGGGATGCTGTGTGCACTGATTGTGCAACAAGTTTGTCGAGTAGAAACTGGGTTTGCTCTGAAACGAATATGGGTTTATCCGGAATTCTGGAGTCAGAGAAGTCTTTTTCTACTTCAGTTAAATCTTTTTCGACAGCAACAATATGGTCTTGTAGAAAGCCTGCAAGGTTTCTGGAAATATTTTTATCAATCTGACCCAGGGTTGAATCAGGGGCCTCGGGTACTGTGAATACCCTGTACATGCTTTTAATGCTGGCAAATGCCAGTTTTTTCTTCTGCTGCATAGACTTATCTTCGAGTGTTAACGACTGGCTTCTGCTGTTGGCTCGATAGGAAACAATATTTTGGTGCAGTATTATCGGAGCACAGTATAAACTGTCGTGGATAAGATAACCAGAGTACTGTAAATGCATGTACTCTGTTCGC
>Ga0209495_1001985_pt1 | contig 13811 bp, 10 predicted proteins | sample EN1Hudsemesocosm_FD_184629 | JGI IMG/M metagenome (GOLD analysis project Ga0209495, IMG submission 184629) | Methane-oxidizing microbial communities from mesocosms in the Hudson Canyon - EN1E Hudson Canyon (SPAdes) (version 2) | ecosystem: Environmental > Aquatic > Marine > Cold seeps | place... | reverse complement strand
TCGGCACCATGTTGAGTATCATCGAAGGTATAAGAGGTAGTCTGATAGATGGGTACAGCGGCTGCTTTGGTTGTTGCTTCAGATTCATAGCCGTGGTGTAGTGCAAGCGATTCAAGTTTCATGACAAACTCCTAGAAGTGATATTTACTAAGGTGAATAAAACCTTAACGTATCAAGACCAGACCTACAATAGTAGGTCCTACCTTAGGAGTTTTTTAGATAGCCATTTAAGTATTTATCTAATTGATCGGCAAATGATTTTCGATCATGCTGATTTAATGCACTCGGTCCACCAGTATCCACACCTGTGGAACGTAAAGTATCCATAAAATCTCTCATGCTTAAACGTGATTTAATATTGTCTGTTGTATAGGTTTCACCACGAGGACTTAAAGCTTGGCCCCCTTTTTCGATAACTTCAGCTGCGAGTGGGATATCTGCCGTTATCACAAGATCACCGGTAGTCATTCGGTTTACAATTTCATTATCTGCCACATCAAAGCCTGACGTGACTTGGATAAAAGATATGTAGGGTGAAGGTGGTATGCGAAGATTGTGATTAGCAACAAGTATTATTTGTATTTTTGTGCGTTGTGCCGCTCGAAATAAAATTTCTTTGATGACCACCGGACAAGCATCAGCATCTACCCATATTTTCATTTACAACAATCTTATCTTTAAGTTATTAAGTAGTTATATCACTTACGCAGTTGGCAATTCTATCCAAAATGTAGAGCCATGTCCCTTTTTGCTCTTCAGGTCGAGTTTGCCATCCATAAGGTCCATAAACCGATTACTAATCACGAGGCCTAAACCGGTGCCTTCGATTTCTGTGCCATGACTAAGTCTATTAAAGGGTTTAAATAAATTTTTCTGTTCGATTTCATCAATTCCTAGGCCTGTATCTTTGATGCCAAGACGAACAAAACCATTATCTAGAATTTTACACAATATTTGCACAGAGCCATTTTTACAATTGTATTTAATGGCATTAGAAAGCAGGTTAATTAATACTTGATGCAGACGAAGTGGATCAGCTTTCACTTGCAGTGAGTCAGGAATGGAATAAGGTTCTATTTCTATATTTGATTTTTTTGCCAGCGGCATTAAACGATTAACGGATGTATCTACAATATTGCTCAAAAATTCAATTTTAATATTAATATCAATAATGCCTGCTTCGATCTTAGAAATATTACTAATGTCATTGATGAGATCCAGCAAGTGTTCACCGGCAAGTCGGATCTCTTCGATATTTTCTTTTTGATCTGTCGTTAAGTTATTTTTGGCATCATTTTTAATTAGTGATGAAAAACCTAAAATGGCATTCAAAGGACTGCGTAACTCGTGGTTCATATGAGCAATAAATTCAGACTTTGCAATATCAGCCGATTCAGCCCGTTGTTTTTGTTTTAAGGACTCCATATAAAACTGCTTACCTTTAATGAGGTGGCGTACCCGGGCAATTAATTCTTCTTCTATTATGGGTTTGATGACATAGTCACTGATGCCCAAATAAAACAGCTCAATTCTTCGTGAAATATCATCAAAGCCTGTTATTGCTAAGATTGGCACATCTCCTTTTTCACCACCTAAACGGCGAATTCGGTTGGTTAGTGCCATGCCCGTCATATTACCTTTAACAATGATATCGGTGACCACTAAGTCGTAACTATTGTGTATATAACTATGCCAGGCTTCTTCGGCAGATGAAAAAGCATCAACGGTCAGCCCTTTTTCGTTAAACATTTGGGTAATCAGCTGCTGTTGCGATAATGAGTCTTCGATATATAAAACATGGCCAGAAATATTCTGTTGTTGCGATGTGAAACGCTGAATAAAATTAATTAGTTGAATAATATTTTGTTTATTGAATACTTCCGTAACACCGATTGCTAACGCACGTTGGTAAATATCATGTGACTCCTCAGAAGTGAGTAAAAAGATAGGAGTGAAGGTTTGATTTTTTAAAGTTCGAATGGTTTTTGTCAGTGAAATTCCATCCCCATCTTCTATATACATAGACAGGCAAATACAATCGAACTTTTCTGTTTCCAATGCCTTTAATGCTTGTGTTGCATGATCAAAAAATATCGGTGTCATATCCATGCTCAAAAAAACTCTACTTAGAATTTCATGGAACAAGGTCGAGCTATCAATGATCAGTACTCTAATCTGTGGACTTGCTTTAATAGCGCTTGACCGGATTGTTGAATGTGAATGTTTTGATGACATAGTTTACTGCCACCATTATTTAGGTAGTTTGAAAATAATAGAAGAGTGGTGCTGAGGATCGGCTGGGAGACTGGTATAGCGAGAGGCTCTAAGCTGAGATAAAGAAATTCTATTTAGGAAATTATTGATAAAAAAACGTGTTTTTGAGGTGTTCATCATATGAGTTCATTCCTTTGTTTGCGGGAAAATAATTTTGCCAACAACAGTACTAAACTAACTCTGAATCAACTTGCCATCGCCCTAATTAAAATATGGCGGCATCACATTTTTATGTGAACTTAAAGGTTATACCTGAAAATTGAGTTTTGCAACTTAATAGGAAAACTCAATTTAATTAAGAGAATCGAAAACTAAAACAGGTGCCAAACAGCAATAACTTAATAGGCTTTCCTAGTTATTACAATTGAGTTAGTATCCATATCATTCGGTGTTGTCATCTTGTTAGGAGAGGGAGATTTTGAGAAGCCACTATTTTAAAACCACTAAGCGACACCTAATAAGCGTAATGGTGTTACTTTCCTTGAATGGCTGTTCTCTGATCGGTCCTGATTTTATGAAACCTGAAGCTGAGGTCTCAGACCAATGGGTATCAGACGGTGAATCCAAACTTGATAGCAAATCGAATGAATTCAAAGAATGGTGGACAGTTTTTAACGATCCAGTTCTCGATCAACTTATCGATACAGCGTACAAACAAAACTTAGATCTACAAATTGCAGCAGTAAGGATTTTCGAAGCACGTGCTCAATTAGGCATTGCAGTTGGAAATCAATACCCTCAGTCACAAACGATTGGCGGTAGCGCCACACACAATAATCTTAGTGATCATTCAGCCAATATAGCACCAGCAACGGACACTTCATTCGGATCCTATCAAGCTGGATTTGATGCCGCATGGGAATTAGATATTTGGGGAAAATATAGACGTGGAATTGAGTCCGCAGATGCAAGTTTGTTGGCCACTTTAGCTAATTACGACGACGTATTGGTGACTTTGACAGCAGAGGTCGCGGCTGCCTATGTTCAGATAAGAACCTTTGAAGAACGTATAGTGCTGGCAAAACAAAATGAAAAAATTCAACAACGTAGTTTAGATATCACGCAGGTTCGTTTCGAGAATGGAGCTACAACCGAATTAGATGTTAGCCAAGCAACCGCTTTAGTACATGCAACAAAAGCTTTGATTTCATCTTTAGAAATCGGTCTAAGACAATCAAAAAATGCCTTAAGCACACTATTAGGAATGACACCGAGTGATTTAGCCGAAAATATAACAGGTGAAAGTATTATTCCCACAGCACCCGCTGATGTCGCGGTTGGTATGCCAGCAGAAATACTTCGGCGTAGACCAGACGTCAGACAAGCTGAACTTCAAGCTGCGTCCCAAAGTGCAAAAATTGGCATAGCTGAAGCAGAGTTGTATCCCAGCTTTACATTATTAGGCTCATTTGGTTTAGCTTCGAGCAGTACAGGTTCAAGTGATTTTAGTGATTTAATTCAAAGTGACAGCTTTACGGCAACAATAGGTCCAAGCTTTAGCTGGTCGATCTTTAATTATGGACGAATAAAAAATAATGTCCGGGTACAGGATGCTCGATATCAACAAACGATCATTAATTATCAAAATACTGTGCTCTTTGCCGTTCGTGAAGTTGAAGATGCCATGGTTTCATTTTTAAAATCACGTGAGCAAGCTGAAGAGCTACAACAAAGTGTCACCGCGTCAAACCGATCAGTAGAAATTTCATTGATCCAGTACCGAGATGGTGTGACTGATTACACCAGGGTATTAAACTCTCAAGAGTTTTTAGTTCAGCAACAAGATAGTTATACAGCAACACGAGGTAATGTCGCTCGAAGTCTAATTGCTATGTACAAGGCCTTAGGCGGCGGTTGGGAAATTCGCCAAGGTCAAAATCTACTTCCAGATACGATTAAAGAAGATATGACTCAGCGTACTGATTGGGGAGAGATTCTTGATACTGAAATATCAGAACAAGAAATAAAAGAAACTCAATCACAAGATAAATTAAGAAGCCCTGATTGGTAGCCTCAATATAATTTAAGAAAAAGGATAAGACTATGTTCGGAAGACGAACTAATGTAGTAAGAAATTACGCTGTATTTTTTATTGGTTTAACGTCGGTCTTATTGTTATCTGCTTGCGATAAAGTGGAGCCTGAGAAAAAAGAAGTTATTCGGCCTGTTAGAGCTATGCAAGTTGCTGATATCACCCAGTTCAGACAAAGACAGTTCCCTGGAATAGCAAAAGCGACTCAAGAGGTTGATCTTGCATTTAGAGTCTCTGGTCCACTGACAGAGTTTCCTGTCAATGTGGGTGATGAGATAAGTAAAGGTGAGGTTGTTGCCCGAATTGATCCGCGAGATTTTCAAGTTCAAGTTAATAATGCACGAGGCCAATTAGATCGTGCAAAGGCCAACCTTAAACGGGCAGAAGCTGAGTATGATAGGGAAATGAAGATCCTTTCAAAAGATGCTGGCGCTACTAGTCAGGCTGCTGTTGATCGCAAAGAGGCTTCACGTGATCAGGCTCGTGCTGAGATAACATCTGTTCAAGCAACGCTTACTTCTGCAACAGACAGTTTGAATTACACTTATTTACGAGCACCATTTGATGGGATAGTGGTCAGTACCTATGTAGAAAACTTTGAAGATGTACTGGCTAAAAAGCCGATTGTGCGTATTGTTGATGATTCAAGTATTGAAATGATAATCAATCTCCCTGAGAGTTTAATTTCAGAGGTATCGCAAGCAATCAATATTGAGGTTGTATTCGATCCTTTTCCAACGGTAAAAGTTCTTGCCGAGATTAAGGAAATTGGAACTGAGGCGTCTAAGAGCACAAGAACGTATCCCGTGACTTTATTTATGGCACAACCCAGTGAGGTTAAAATTCTTCCCGGTATGGCGGGCAAGGCGACAGGTGAATCTTCAGCATCAAAAGAAACTCAAATAACGACAGGTATACAAGTACCGCTAACGGCAATTTTTTCACCGGATGATATTGATAAAACCTATGTCTGGATTATTGATAAAGAATCTAAGCAAGTGACTAAGCGTGAAGTTAGTACAGGATCATTGAAAGATTCCGGAATTATGGTTACTCAGGGACTCAATGCTGGAGAATGGATTGCCATAGCTGGAGTTCATTACCTGCGTGAAGGAATGGATATAAAAATCCTAGAAGAGCGCGCGGAGTAATCTTATGAGTCTAGCAGCCGTTGCTATCGAAAAAAAGACAGTATCCTATTTCGCTTTTGTATTGATTTTTATTGCCGGAATTGCTTCCTTCTTTAACTTAGGACAACTGGAAGACCCTGATTTCACTATCAAAACAGCAGCTGTTACAACAACCTATCCAGGTGCTAGTTCAGAAGAAGTTGAGCTTGAGGTTACCGATAAAATTGAGTTGGCTATCCAGCAGATGAAACAGCTCGATTATATAGAGTCATCGTCTCGTGCAGGGATTTCAGTTATTAAAGTCAATATAATTCCTGCGTATCCCACCTCTGCAATACCTCAAATATGGGATGAGCTTCGCAGAAAAATTCGTGAAGTAGAATCGACCTTACCCATAGGTGCAAATCGTCCAGTAGTCAATGATGATTTTGGTGATGTTTTTGGCCACTTGCTGGCATTAACTGGTGATGGTTATACCTATGCTGAGCTTGAGGAATATGCAAAAAACCTAAAAAAAGAATTAAGTCTAGTTGATGGCGTTGCCAAGGTTATTTTTTGGGGTGATCAGAAAAAAGCTATTTATATCGATTCATCACAAACACAGCTCAGCCAACTTGGCCTTAGTGATGCTAATGTTGAGGCAACATTGGCACAGCAGAATGAAGTAGTCGATAGTGGTTCTGTAGATGTTCTAAATAAACGCCTTCGAATTTCACCAACCGGCGAGTTCATGACCCCTGAAGATATAGCAGACTTAACTATTCGTGCTTCTTTGACAGATAGTTTACAAACTAGCGGTAGCAATGAAAATTCTGAGCTGTTAAGAATAAAAGATATTGGAACAGTAAAACAGGGCTATCGCGACCCACCAGATAAACTGATGCGCTTTAATGGCGAACGTGCGATTACATTAGCTATTAGTAATATTCCTGGAACAAATGTTGTCACCATGGGCAATAAAGTTGCTGATCGCTTGGATGAATTGGTTGCAGACTTGCCAATTGGGATAGAAATACAGCGTATTCATTGGCAGGCAGATATTGTAGATGCCTCTATCAAAGGCTTTTTCATCAATTTGGCTCAAGCTGTTGCAATTGTTCTGGTTGTTTTAGCTCTATCTATGGGCATGCGGATGGGCATTATTATAGGTAGTGCATTAATCCTCACCATCCTAGGTACATTCATTTTTATGTCAATGCTTGGCATTGACCTGCAACGTATGTCTTTAGGTGCCTTAGTGATTGCATTAGGCATGATGGTTGATAATTCTATTGTGGTAGCGGATGGTTTTGTCAGCCGATTGAATCAAGGGATGGATAGGACAAAAGCGGCCATTGAGTCTGCGGCATTACCTTCGATTCCATTGCTCGGAGCAACTATCATTGCTGTAATGGCTTTTTATCCAATTGTTTCATCGGTAGAGAGTGTAGGTGAATATTGTGCAAGCTTATTCCAAGTAGTAGGTATTTCGTTATTGTTTAGTTGGGTTTTGTCGATGACTTTAACCCCCCTTCAATGCATGGATATGTTGCCCGATCCTGAATCAGGTGGAGAGAATAGCGATCCCTATGGTACAAAGTTTTACGTTTATTACCGATCATTCCTGAATAAAGCAATGAAGATGCGCTGGCTAACTATAGGGGCTATGGTTGGTTTATTGGTGATATCGGTAATTGGCTTTGGTCAAGTAAAACAACTGTTCTTCCCTGACTCAGCAATGACCAAATTTATGGTTGATTACTGGACTCCCGAGGGTACACGCATTCAGGATGTCTCCGAAGACATGAGGATTATTGAGGATTATCTTGGAAAAGATGACCGTGTTAAAAGTGTTTCCAGCTTTATTGGTGGTGGCCCACCACGCTTTTATTTGCCAGTTGAACCTGAAGATCCAAATCCGGCCTATGGACAACTTATTGTTGAAGTGCAAGATGTTAAAGAGATCGATAACCTTATTGAAGAGTTAACCCCGTGGTTTGCAACTCAGTTCCCTAATGCTCAAGTGCCAATGATTAAGTATGGTGTTGGGCCAGCAGATACCTGGAAATTGCAGACAAGAATTAGTGGGCCTGCAGTAGCTAGTGCAGCTACACTTAGAGAACTTGCAACGCAAAGCACAGAAATTCTTGAAATAGATCCAATGACAGGTATGTCACAAACAGATTGGCGTCAGAGATCACTAACTTTAGTGCCTGAATATAATCAAGAACGGGGAAGATGGACTTCAATTACTCGACAAGATATCGGAGAGGCAACCAAACGAGCCTATGATGGACGTGTTATAGGACAATATCGTGATGGTGATGATACCTTGCCGATCATTCTACGTATGGATGAAGAGAATCGTCAAAATGTGGGTGGTCTGGATGTATTGCAAGTACAGCCAGCAGGTGCGGTCTATACTGTTCCTATGTCACAGGTAACAGACAAGATTTACACCGAATGGGAAGATCCTGTCATTTGGCGACGTGATCGTCGACGTACTGTTACGGTTCAAGCTAATCCAGTATTGGGACAAACTCTACCGTCATTAATGAGCAATGTTGGAGCAAAGCTTGCTGCAATTGAATTACCTGCTGGTTATACAATGGAATGGGGTGGTGAGATTGAATCATCAGCTGATTCTCAGGCTTCTTTAATACCAGGAATGATACCTGCAGGTATTTTCATCGCATTTATTGTGGTTGCGCTTTTTAATGCATTCAAGCAGCCGATCATCATTGTGCTTGTTATTCCTTTTGCATTAATTGGCATTACTGCTGGCTTGTTAGGATTCAATGCTGCATTTGGTTTTGTGGCTTTGCTGGGAGGTATGAGCTTAATCGGAATGATGATTAAGAATTCAGTTGTATTACTGGATCAGGTCAATATTGAATTAGCAGAAGGCAAGTCTCAATATGATGCAATTGTACTTGCTGCCCTGTCACGTCTTCGTCCGGTTGGCTTGGCTGCTGCCACAACCGTTCTGGGTATGATTCCATTATTACAAGATATCTTCTGGGTAGGCATGGCCGTAACGATTATGGCGGGCTTAACGTTTGGTACGATTCTGACGATGATACTTGTGCCAGTCTTGTATGCAACATTTTTCAAAATCACAATACCGGTTAAAAATACCTAGATTATGCGTGGATTTGTACAGAATTATAATTTTTTTATCTTACTTGCAGGCTTAGTAGCTTTCTTATTACTAACGCCAGTTTTGCAAGTTTATACCCACGATTCGGTCAAACTTTTAATACTTTGGGGTCTTTGTTTGACCTTGCTTATTCAAGTCTGGAGTTTGATAGAAAATGTTGCTTTATTCCGATTCGGGATGAGTTTAACGGTATTATCATTTTTCCTAACGGGCATCAGCGAGTTTTATCCGGAAGTTACTTTTCTTAAGTTATTGTCAACGCTGACATTTTTGATTTTTTTTGGTTTAGCAACAGTGATTGCAGCAAAAGAAGTGTTTTCCAAAGCGTCAATTTCAGCCAATACTTTTGCAGGCGCTTTAAGTCTATATTTATTATTAGGACTGATATGGACCTTGCTTTATATTCTGGTGTATCAACTCGAGCCCGGTGCTTTTAAAGGGCTTGATTCAGAAGTGGCCTCTGGTGAGTTGATATATTTTAGCTATATTACGCTAACATCACTCGGTTATGGAGATATTGTTTCTGTAACGCCAATAACGCGAACCCTTGCATTTATGGAAGTTATTATTGGGCAGTTTTATATGGCCGTCTTAGTAGGCGCCTTGGTCGGCAAATATATTACAAACCATAAATAAGCCAATGACTACCTAAGACTTATCGGAAAAGTGGAACTATAAAAGTATGTTGAGATTATTTTTATTACTGGCCTTATCAGCATTCTTTAGTTTCGGATCATTTAGCTTAATGGCTGCAGAAGAAGCACATAATGAAAGACCCAAAATTGGCTTGGCGTTAAGTGGTGGTGGTGCCAGAGGTGCAGCACATGTTGGTGTGCTAAAAGTATTAGAAGAGTTACGGATTCCTGTGGATTATATTGCTGGTACCAGTATGGGAGCTGTTATAGGTGGTTTATATGCTTCGGGCATGAATAGTGCTGAGATTGAACACCAACTTAATACCATCGATTGGACCACGGTTTTTGATGACAAACCAGCGAGGCCAGAGCGTTCTCAACGACGAAAAAATGATGATCGACTTTATTTGGTCGACGGTAAGATAGGGATTAATGATGCAGGTCTGAACTTGCCTAAATCTGCCGTTGAAGGTCAGAGGTTTAATTTGATTTTAAAGTCATTAACCTTACCTGTTACTAATGTTACAAATTTTGATGATTTGCCGATTCCTTTTCGGGCTGTTGCTATGGATATTACTACTGGAGACGAGGTGGTATTAGGCGAAGGTGATTTAGCTACGGCTATGCATGCCAGCATGGCTATTCCGGCCATTTTCTCACCGATAAAATTGGACGGCAAGATTCTTGTTGATGGCGGCGCAGCAAACAATCTACCGATCTCTGTTGTAAGAGACATGGGGGCAGATATTGTCATCGCCATTGATATCAGCACGCCTTTATTAGAGCAAGAGGATCTAGATCGTCCTTTAGCGGTAATAGCGCAACTAACGGGGCTACTCACTCGTCGTAATGTAGAAGATCAGTTACAAACATTAGCAGATGATGATGTCCTAATTATTCCAACATTGGAGGAGGTAGGCTCGATGAGTTTTGACCGTGTTGCTGAAGCTATGCAGCAAGGAGAGCAGGCGGCAATTAAACAGCATAGTCAATTGTCTACTTTATCTTTAGACAGTAAACAATATCAAAGTTATGAAGCAACACAAAAAAGATCAGCCTGGCAGCAACCTACAGTTGAGTTTTTACGAATTAACAATAATTCACGCCTCAGTGATGAGGTAATACAGAGCCACCTAGCAATAAAAGTCGGTGAGCCTTTAGATATAAAAAATATTGAACAAGGCGTTGATACCGTCTATGGATTAGATATATTTGAAAGTGTGCGTTATGACTTAATAACGGAAGAAGGTAAAACCGGTGTGATGGTTTCAGCTAAAGAAAAGAGTTGGGGAACAGACTCACTTCAGACGGGTCTAGAGCTGGCTAGTGACACTGATGGCGACTCCTCATTTAATCTTGCTATTGCATATACTCAACAGCCCCTCAATTCCTTAAATGGGGAATGGCGAACAGCGCTTCAAATGGGAGAACGTCCAGGCATCATTACTGAAATATACCAACCTTTAGATCCCGCTTCTCGTTATTTTATTCATTCTGGTTTATCTTGGCTTAAATCTGATATCCGAATTTTTGAAGGTGATGGTAGTGGACAAGCGGAGGCAGAGTATGACGTTGAGCGCTGGACTTTATCTTTGAGTGTAGGAAGAAATATTGCCAAGTGGGGAGAAATTCGTTTTGGTGTAAGACGCTTTACCGGTGAAGCGGATCTCGATATAGGCGGATCAGGTTTTGACGATTTTAATTTCGATGATGGTTATTTCTTTGCACGAGCACAGATGGATACAGTTGATAATCTTAATTTTCCACGCTCGGGTTATTTCAATAGTATTGAGTGGAAAAGTGCTAAAGATTATTTAGGTGCGGATGAAGAGTATGAGCAAGTTGATTTGAAATTATCCGGCGCCAACAGCTGGGGAGATAATACGCTTATTACAAGCATAAGTTATGGCAGTACGGTGAGTGGTGATACAGCAATTACTAATCGTTTTGAGTTAGGTGGGTTTTTAAACCTGTCAGGATATAAAGTGGGCGAGTTATCTGGTCAGCATTACGGATTGCTTTCTTTAGCTTATCAACGTCGCATTTATCAGAGTAAGTTTTTCCCAACTTATGCGGGCGCTGCCTTTCAAATGGGCAACACTTGGGAAGATAAAGATGATATTCAGTTTGGTGATATGGTTTCTAGTGGTACCCTGTTTGTTGGAACCGATACGCCTATTGGTCCTTTATATTTGGGTTATGGTGTGGCAGAAGGAAACAATGATGGTTCAGCGTATTTATTTTTAGGAAACCCGTTCTATTAGATAAACAAGTCTATAAACGGAGCTTTGTTAATTTAGGAGACGAATATGGCAATTCAATGGTCATGTGAAGGAGACATTATTGAAATTAATGTTTCTGGTGCGGTAGTTAAACCTGAGTTTGATCGAATTCAAGCAGAATTTGAACCTCTTCTTCAAGAGTCTCCGAAGAAGATACTTATTATATTGCATGATTTTGAAGGTTGGGTTGATGGGTCAGGAGATTGGACAGATATTTCTTTTGGGCAAAAAAATGATCAATATATTCAAAAAATGGCTCTTGTTGGTGATCTAAAATGGAAGATGGAAGTTGAAATGTTCACCATGAAAGGTTTCCGTAAGTTTGCTATTGAATATTTCTTATCTGGACAAGAAGATTTTGCAAGGGCATGGTTAGAGTAAAAGTTTAATTACACAATAAAAATTCAATATCTAAAGATGAAGGAAGAAAAATGGCTACGTTAAAAGCATTACTGTTATTCGCGATGATGAGTTGGTTGTCACATGCATCTGCTGCCGAGATGGAATCAAGCTCTTTAGATGAGTTCTCAACAGTAACCATGTGTGTGGATCCCGATTGGCGTCCATATGAAAGCCTAGATGCCGATGGCAATCATACCGGCTTGGTTGCCGAATATATAGCGATCTTACAGACCAAAATGGATATTGCTATACAGGTTGTTAAAACCAAAAACTGGCAGGAGAGCCAGCAGTATTATCGAGAAAATAAGTGCGACATTGTGTCAGCGCTTAACGCTACCGAGGAACGAGCACAATACTTAGCGTTTACAGAACCTTATTTGAGCTCACCAGCCGTTCTAGTATTAAATGAAAACAATCAATCAGATGCGTTACTGTCAGACCTTGACGGTAAAACATTAAGCATGGTGCCGGGGTATGTTTATGAAAGCAAACTTCGCCAAGATTATCCAGCGATAAAAATAGTTTATGTTGCGAATATGGAAGCTGCCTTACAGCAAGTAGCTTCTGGTGAAGTCACAGCAACACTTGCACCCTTATTTTTAACCTTTGCGCTAACACAAAAAATGTCCTTAGATAATCTGAAAATAATGGGGCAAACTGCTTATAAAGATGAGCTTAGAATTGGTATCCAGAAAGACAATTTACCACTCGCCATTTTATTTGATAAAGCGGTGAGTAGCCTAACATCAGAAGATCATAGAAATGCTAGGAAATCGTGGGTAGCCAAAACGAACAAATAGCTTCTTTTGACTATATGCCAGAATTAGCCATTGAAATATAGGTTTGTCTAGACAACCCTTTAGACAAAGCAACTAGATTAAATTACAGTAAGTACTACCTAAATAAGAAATATAAATAACGGAGAAATGGTCATGAAACAGACAGTTGTTGCCAGTTTATTTTTAATCGCTGCAAGTAGTAGTGTTAATTCAGTTTTAGCTGCTGATTTAATGATTTTTCCTGCTGAGGGTCAAAGTAATGAACAACTCGAGCAAGATAAATTTGCTTGTTATGGTTGGGCAAAAGACCAAAGTGGCTTTGACCCAATGGTTATTCCAAGAGCAACAACGCCTCCACCTTCAAACGAGAAGAAATCGGGTGGAGTATTAAGAGGTGCACTGGGTGGTGCAGCTTTAGGTGTGCTCATAGGCGATAGCGGAAAATCTGCAACACGGGGTGCAGCAGCGGGTGGTTTGATCGGCGGTGTGAGACAAGGTTCAGCGAATAGTAATACCGAAAAAGCCAATGCTCAATGGGAACAAGAACAAGCAGAAAATTATGCTAATAACAGAAACCTATATAACCGAGCATATGGTGCTTGCCTACAAGGAAAAGGTTATACCGTAAATTAGTTTAAAAGCTGATCCCCGTTTGGCTAATAATGGGTAAATTAGCAAAAAACTTAATTACTAATGCATTAACAATATCAATAAAAAATGCCCCTACCAAAGGAATAACCAAAAAGGCTTTTGGTGAGGGGCCATATTTTGTAGTGATAGCATTCATATTTGCAATGCCGACTGGCGTAGCACCTAACCCTAACCCAGCAAAACCTGATGCAATGACACTAGCATCATAGTCCTTGCCCATCACCCTAAATATGACATGAACCGCGAACATTGTCATGACCAAAACTTGCGCTATCAAAACTAATAATATTGGTCCCACAGCTTGAGATAAGACCCACAACTGCATACTCATCAAACTCATGCTGAGGAAAATTTGTAGACTAATTTCCGCAGCCCTATCTATCACTTTTTCATTTAACTGAAATTTAAAGAGATCAGCGCTATTGGTGATGACAATTCCTATCATCATCGCAGTTAGAAAACCGGGTAAGGTTACACCATTAGAAAA
>Ga0209495_1001984_pt1 | contig 13814 bp, 15 predicted proteins | sample EN1Hudsemesocosm_FD_184629 | JGI IMG/M metagenome (GOLD analysis project Ga0209495, IMG submission 184629) | Methane-oxidizing microbial communities from mesocosms in the Hudson Canyon - EN1E Hudson Canyon (SPAdes) (version 2) | ecosystem: Environmental > Aquatic > Marine > Cold seeps | place... | reverse complement strand
GCAAGCCTTATCATCAGGGCTGAATTATATTATTAAAAAACAAAAGCAAGATGGCTCTTGGTATGGCGGCTGGGCTGTCTGCTTCACCTATGCAACTTGGTTTTCTATAGAAGCACTGATGCAAGGGAAAGCTTATATTGATACTAATACCCATAAGCAATGCATACAAAAAGCGAGTGACTTTTTATTGAATAAGCAGATGACTGATGGTGGCTGGGGAGAAACTTACGAGTCCTGTGCTAAAATGACCTACACACAAGCAGAGTCGTCCCAAGTCGTGAATACAGCATGGGCTGTTCTTGCTTTACAAGCGGCTAACTCAGACAACAAACAAGCCATTCAACAAGGTGTTAATTTGTTACTCAAGCGCCAACTTGAAAATGGCGACTGGGCACAAGAAAATATCTCCGGTGTTTTTAACTATAACTGCATGATTACTTATAGCTCTTACCGGAATATTTTTCCTATCTGGGCTTTAAATCGCTTTTATCAAAACTCGACAACTTCTGAAAAATAGCTTTACCAATTGATGACACTAAATATGGATAAAATAGATAATTCAACACAACAAGAATCATTCGATATTTGTATCGTTGGTGCAGGCATGGCAGGAGCTACCATCGCATCCTACCTAGCACCCAAAGGTATAAAAATCGCTTTATTTGATCGCGATTTTTCTAAAAAAGACCGTATTGTGGGTGAATTATTACAACCAGGAGCGGTTGAAACATTAAGAAAAATGGATCTAGAGTACCTGCTTGAAGGGTTCGACTCACAACCTGTTTATGGTTACGCCCTTTTTCAAAATGATAAAAAATTCACCATTGCTTATAACAAAAGCAGCGATACGCAATACCATGGTACAGGCTTACATAATGGACGATTTTTACAAACCATTAGAAATAATGCGTTAGAAAGCGACAATGTCACACAATTTAATGGCACGGTTACTGATTTAATTGAAGATGAAAACCAAGTGGTTACGGGCATTCAATACCGTGAAAAACAGACACGTGAAATAAAAAGTGTGTCAGCAAAATTAACCATTATGAGTGATGGTTTCTTCTCTAGTTTCCGTAAAGATTTAAGTAATAATGTAAAGCAAGTTACTTCATTTTTTATCGGTCTGGTATTAAAAGACTGCCTATTACCTTACCCTAACCATGGTCACGTCTTTTTATCAGCGCCTACGCCATTTATTTGCTACCCGATATCTAGCACAGAAACACGCTTATTAATTGACTTTCCAGGCACTAAAGCACCTAAACGCGATGAAATAAAAGAGTACATTACAACTCAAATCCTGCCTTTTATTCCTGATGAGTTTTTAGACTCTGTTATTTCATCAATAGAAACGAGTGATTTCAAAGTCATGCCTAATCACTTTATGCCGGCAAAACCGATATTAAAAAAAGGCGCGGTACTGTTAGGCGATGCTTTAAATATGCGTCACCCAATTACGGGTGGTGGATTGACTGCTGTATTTAGTGACGTGTACCTACTAAGCTCTCACTTACTTTCGATGCCAAGTTTTGACGACCCTGATTTGTTGCATAAAAAAATAGCACTGTATTACCAAGATCGTTTTCATGCGAACACTAATGTAAATATCATGGCTAACTCTCTTTACGGTGTTATGTCGAATGATAATTTAAAAGTTGCCGTATTCGACTACCTAGCAAAAGGGGGCGATAGCTCTAACGGTCCTATTTCACTATTATCTGGCCTCAATAGAAATCCAGCCGTTTTAATGAAACACTTTATTTATGTTGCCCTACTTTGTATTGCTAACCTATTTAAAGGCGAAGGAAGAAGTGTTAGCAAAGCATTCCGGGTTGTAAAAGATACCTTTTGCATTATTTGGCCACTTGCAGTTAGCGAAATACGCTTCAGTTCATTTTGCAAGAAAAACAGAGAGCATTAGAATGCAACAAATTAGTCAGCATATTAGAGATATTCCAGACTTTCCTAAGCCGGGTATTATCTTTAAAGATATCACTCCCCTACTTAAAGATCCGGCAGCACTGAAATTTACTGTTAAACAATTAGCACTGCCGTTTTTAGACAGTAATATTACGGCTATTGCAGGCATGGAGGCTCGCGGCTTTATTTTTGGCTCACTCGTTGCTAATGAACTACAGCTGCCATTTATTCCTTTAAGAAAGCCAGGTAAACTCCCTTACGATAAAAAAAGCGTCTCTTATGATTTAGAATATGGCTCTGCTAGTTTAGAAGTTCATAGCGATGCACTGGATAAAAATGATCGCGTCTTATTAATTGATGATTTACTAGCGACGGGTGGCACTGCTCAGGCTAGCTGCCAATTAATTGAACAACTCGGCGCCACAATTGCAGCTTTAGCCTTTGTCATCGAACTCGACTTTTTACAAGGAAAAAATCTGCTTAAAGGATATCAAGTCCACTCCTTGTTACATTATTAATCACCGTCAACTTACCCACAACTAACAATGCCTGAGTTACCAGAAGTTGAAACCACACTGCGTGGCATCACTCCGCATATAAAAAATCAAACCGTTACTCAGGTGATTATTCGCCACCCTACTCTACGCTGGCCCATCCCCACAGACCTTCCTCAGCTAATTGAACAACAAACACTGAAGCAATTAAGCCGTAGAGCCAAATATTTATTATTACACTTTGATACCGGTACCTTACTTATCCACTTAGGCATGTCTGGAAGCTTGCGCATTATTGAAGGTGACAGCCCTGTACAAAAACACGATCACTTTGAAATTCGCTTTAATAATAACAAAGGCGTTCGCTTAACAGATCCACGCCGTTTTGGCGCTGTTTTATGGTTAGGCAACTCCCCTGAAAAACATTCTTTACTTGCTAAACTCGGCCCCGAGCCTTTAAGTGATGCATTAACCGGAAATTACCTTTACCAAAAATCTCGCGATAAAAAAGTGAATATCAAACAGTATCTAATGAACCAACAAATTGTGACCGGTGTAGGAAATATATACTGCACGGAAGTTTTATTTGATTCGGGTATTAACCCACAGCGAGCTGCAGGCAACATATCATTAGTTCGCTACCAAAAACTAGCTGATAACATAAAAACAACACTTAACAACGCTATTGATAAAGGCGGAACCAGCTTGCGTGATTTTGTCGGCAGCGATGGTAAACCCGGTTATTTCAAACAAGAACTCAATGCGTATGGTCGTTCTGGATTGCCTTGTATCCATTGCGGAGAAAATCTAGTTGATATCAAACAAGCACAACGCACAACCGTTTATTGTAAACACTGCCAAACCTAATATTCTTAACTCTCACGATAAAATAATGACTCAAGAAGACCTTAGCCCAGAAAAAGTAAATCAAGAAACCTCTAAAATCGAGTGGTCAGCATTACAGCGATTTTTTGCCAGTGGTGCAGCGGTTTATATTTCACCTCAATTAGATTTAGTGCTCGCTGCTGAAGCATTTGCCAAAGATAATAAAGCACAAGTATCTGAGTGGATGCAAAATAATCAAGTACATCTCGTGTCTGATCAACAAGCAAGCGAGTGGATAAAAAACGATCACATTATGTGGTCTGTTGTCATTAAACCTTGGGTATTAGTCCAGCCGACTTAATAGCCTTTCATTTTCTTGCAAATTTGCTGCGCTTATTGCACACTGAGCTTTAATAACCTTACTTACTCACATTCCGGAATTCCACCATGGAAAAAAAAGAAGCGATGACCTTTATCCTTAAATTATTAAGGCTAATGCTCGACAAAGATGGATCTGATTTATTTATTACCGCTGGGTTTCCACCAGCGATTAAAGTTAAGGGCATCATGTCACCCGTGTCTAAACAGAATTTATCTGCGAATGATGCTAAAGCACTCACTCAGTGCATTATGAATGATAAGCAGCTCAAAGAGTTTGAAGCAACCAAAGAATGTAACTTTGCTATTGCTCCCGCTGGCCTGTGCCGCTTTCGTGTTAATGCTTTCGTACAACAAGGTATGCAAGGATTAGTGCTGCGTACCATTGCTTCCACAATTCCCACATTAGACTCGCTTGATCTACCTCCCGTATTAAAAGAAATTATCAGCGCTAAAAATGGCTTAATTATTATGGTAGGGGCAACCGGTTCGGGTAAATCAACAACTATGGCAGCCATGATTGACCATCGTAATGAAACCAGTCATGGTCATATCATTACTATTGAAGACCCTATCGAATATGTACACCCACATAAAAACTGCGTCATTATGCAGCGTGAAGTTGGTGTTGATACCGATGACTGGGAAATTGCTCTACATAACACCTTACGTCAAGCCCCTGATGTTATTGTCTTAGGTGAGATTCGTGATAAAGCAATTATGAACTTTGGTTTAGAATTTGCACAAACAGGTCATTTAGCGATGGCAACCTTGCATGCTAATAACGCCAACCAAGCCATTGACCGTGTACTGGGATTTTTTCCTGTAGAAACACAGAAAAAGCTGAAGCAAGATATATCCTTAAATCTAAAAGCGATTATTTCTCAACGTCTCATCAAAACTGTCGATGGCGGACGCTGTGCCGCAATCGAAATATTAATCAATACCCCACTTATTGCTGATTTAATCGCTAAAGGGGATGTTTCTGGTATGAAACCGATCATGGCTAAATCACGCGAACTCGGTATGCAGACCTTTGATCAGTCACTTTTTGCTTTATTCCAAGAAGGAAAAATAAGCTATGAAGAAGCACTTAAAAATGCTGACTCAGCTAATGAATTACGTTTAGAAATCAAACTCGCTGGTGGCGTTGACGATGAAGACAGCGGCCTCTCTTTAGAAGCCACAGATGATCATGAATTCTAAAACAATTAACGACAAAACCTCACTTACTTCAATTAATTAAGCTACTGATATACTTATGGATATTAACCCTTACATCAAATTAATGATCGAAAAGAGTGCCGACTGCTTATATCTCGGCCCTCATTCTGCACCTCGCTTACGTTTAAACAAACAAGTCAAAGCCGTTGGTAATGCCTTATTAAGCGATAATGACCTGCAGGATATATTTAAGTCTTTAACAAATGACAACCAACGTCTTAAATTTTCTTCGAAAAAAAAGCTCACTTTTACTGCGACTCTATTAGATAAAGTTAAATGTACCATTGAAGTTAATGAACAATCTTCTGGTATCTCAATTTTAATTACCCCTGTCATCGTTGAAAAAGATATTATTAACCAAACTGCATCAGGCTTACAGGACACGCAAGTTCTAGGTTTAGAGCCTATGATTGCTTTAGATATTTTTCCTTATTTACACAAACTAGTTGAAATTGATGCCTCTGACTTATTTATCACAGCAGACTCACCTGTAAAAGCAAAAGTGCATGGTGAAGCGATTGAGTTAGACCACTTCTTATTGACTCCTCAGCTCACAAAATCAGCAGCCTATGGCATTATGAATGAAGAGCAAATTGCTGAGTTTGAAGCGAATAAAGATTTAGATTTTGCTATCAGCTTGCATGATAACAGCGCACGCTTTCGTGTTAACGTATTTTATCAGCGCCGTACAGTAGGGATGGTTTTACGTCTAATTCCGTCAGAAATTCCTACCGCCAAAGATCTAGATCTTCCTGAAGTGTTATCTGAGCTGATCATGGAAAAACGTGGTTTGCTATTAATGGTAGGCGGGACAGGCTCAGGAAAATCAACCTCTTTAGCCGCAATGGTGAATCACCGTAATATGAATGCGGCGGGGCATATTCTAACCATTGAAGACCCCGTTGAATTTTCTCACCCTAATTTAAAATCTATCGTTAACCAGCGTGAAGTGGGTGTAGATACCAGCTCTTATGCACGTGCTTTAAAAGCTAGTTTACGTGAAGCGCCTGATGTTATTTTAGTTGGCGAGATTCGTGATAGAGAAACGATGGAAGCGGCGTTAGAATTAGCAAATACTGGTCATTTATGCATCTCTACTCTGCATGCCAATAATGCTAACCAAGCGATGGAACGTATTATTAATATGTTCCCTAATGTACAGCATAAGCAGTTGTTCATGGACTTATCCATCAATCTTAATGCAGTAATTTCACAGCGTTTAATTCCTGATGCCAGAGGTAAACGTTGTGCTGCTATCGAAGTAATGATTAACACACCGCATATTGCCAATTTAATTCTCAAAGGCGACTTAAACGAAATTAAAGAAGCGATGAAAACTAGTGGAAGCAAGGGTATGCGTGCTTTTGATGATGCGTTATTAGAGCTTTATAAAGCGAAAAGAATCACCTTAGAAGAAGCACTCAAAAATGCGGATTCGAGTAATGATTTAGAAGCTAAAATCAACTTTGGCTAAATTTTACATATAGCACCTTCAATAGATACTCAGTGCCACTATCACTGAGTATCTAGCCCACTGCAACTACTTACTAGCAATTGCAGACACCCGCTACATTCCCCCTACTTAAGTCTCATGCAAAAAAAATTATCACTTACTAATAAAATACTCATTGCTATGATTCTAGGTTTGACTCTAGGTAGCTTAATTAATAGTTTCGCAGCAGAGCAAGCTTTCATCCAAGACTATCTTGTTCATGGATTATTTCATGTCATTGGCGCAGCCTTTATTAATGCCTTAAAAATGCTTGTTGTGCCCTTAGTCACTTTTTCACTTATTTGTGGTGTTTGTGGTATTGGTGACATCAATGCATTAGGCCGTATCGGTTTAAAATCTTTTTTACTGTATTTAACCACCACCGGCTTAGCAATCACCTTAGCTTTAGTCGTCGCCATTGCTATCGCCCCAGGAAAAGATTTTCAGTCCCCCAGCTTAAATACAGAGTTCACAGCGAAAGAAAGCCCTGCTATTAGCGATGTTTTTATTAACCTCATTCCAAGCAATCCCATTCAAGGTTTTGCAGAAGGCAATATGTTACAAATTATCTTTTTTGTGATTTTATTTGCGATTGCCATGCTCATGAGCGGCGAAACTGGAAAACAACTTGCGAAAACAGCAGAAAAACTTAATGAAGTCATGATGAATGTGGTGACGCTCGTTATGGATTTCGCCCCGATAGGCGTGTTCTTTTTAATGGCAAAAACTTTTTCTGAACAGGGCTTTAGCTTGATATTACCGATGCTCGGCTACTTTTCTGTCGTAGTACTCTGCTTATTACTCCACGCGCTAGGCACATTTTCAGTTTTACTCATCTTTTTAGCGAAACTGAACCCGCTTATTTTTCTTAAAAAAATGCGTTCAGCACATATTTTTGCATTTAGCACCGCCAGCTCCAATGCAACCATTCCTATTACCTTGCAGGCAGTAGAAAAACGCATTGGCGTTAACAATACCACTGCCGCTTTCACCGTTCCTTTAGGCGCAACCATTAATATGGATGGCACGGCAATTATGCAAGGCGTTGCCACTGTTTTTATCGCCAATGTATATCAAATAGACTTAAGTATCGTGCAATATATAACTATTATTGGCATGTCTATTCTTGCTTCGATTGGTACAGCAGGGGTTCCTGGCGTCGGCTTAATTATGCTTGCTATGGTCTTTAATCAAGTCGGATTACCCGTAGAAGGTATTGGTTTAATTATCGGTGTTGATCGCCTATTAGACATGATGCGTACTGTAGTGAATATTACTGGTGATGCGACAGTGACCTGCATCGTTGCACGTAGTGAAAATACTATTAATGATGAGATATTTAATGATCCTGATGCAGGCGTTATCAGTGAAGTTCACTTACCGCACAAGTCATGATAAAAATACAGCAACTTGCGGTTTTAAATGATAACTATATTTATCTGATTCATGATACTGAATCGGGTGATACTGCCGTCGTTGATCCGGCACTTGCAGAACCTGTATTAAACACGCTAGAAAAAAATCATTGGCGGCTAAAGTATATTCTCAATACCCATCATCATAACGACCATGTGGGTGGAAATATTGCTATAAAAACCGCGACTGCTTGTAAAATTTCTGGTTCGGCTACTGATTATGCTCGTATTCCAGGCATCGATATAAAACTGCAAGAAAACGATACGCTGAACTTAGGTAAATATTCAATTAAGGTTATAGAATGCTCTGGCCATACTTTAGGGCATATTGCTTTTTATATACCCGAAGCTCAAGCTCTTTTTTGTGGAGATACATTATTTTCTATGGGATGCGGTCGCTTATTTGAAGGCTCGGCAGAACAGATGTGGCAATCATTAAAGAAGTTTATGCAGTTACCCTTAGACACACAAATCTATTGTGCGCATGAATATAGCCTTGCCAATGCGAAATTTGCATTAAGCGTGGAACCTAATAATCAGGATTTAATTCAGGCTAATCAATGGATAACTCAGCTACGTAGTAACAATATTCCAACCATTCCCGTCAGTTTAGAGTCTGAACTTGCAACTAATCCCTTTTTGCGCCCTGGTAGTATAGATATTCGCTCTACTCTTAACATGAATAATGCCAGTAATTTAGAGGTATTTACTGAATTAAGAAAACGTAAAAACAATTTTTAGCGGGTGACATGATTACCAACCAAAAGTGAGCTGTGGACTTGCTCGGAAGGCTTATTGTTTATCTTGATTTGATGCGGCCGTAAAAGACCTTAAGGCAGGACTAACGAAGTGGCTAGTGGATTAAATCACTCATTGCGGTATTGATCACTTGATCAACGACATCTTGTACCGTATGAATAGTAGCAAATTGTAAGTGGTACCCATTGAACATATCAGTAATAGACTCACTTAATAACCTTTTTTCCTCGGCTGACATATGAAAATCATTATCCAACATTATATTTGGCTCTAATTCCATTGCATCCATATTAAAACAATCTGCTATTACATAATAAACTGACATAGACATCATATTTTTTATTGTATCAATTTCACTATTTCCCATTTTCCCACACATATCGATTCTCCCTTTATAAAACCTTAAAAATACTAGCGATAATTAAAGCAAAGATTAACGAAAAAATCTGTGATGAAAACAACAATTTATCACCCAACTTAAAAGCAATAAAAATATTTGTGATGTAAGTAACATTTTGTAACTGGCGTACTTACCTATCGAGTTTAAACCCCAAAGATCAAGCTGGTCGGCCCTTTTATTTTAATATTGATCATTAAAATAATGAATTAAATCAGTCATTGTAACAATACCAACTATTTCTTCTTGCTCATTAATGACAGGAAGAGAATGAAAATTACTTTCAGCAAGTGTTTTGGAAGCCTGTCTTATACTATGGGTATTTTGAATCGTTGTCAGCTTAGTCGTCATAATCTCTTGAATAGTGAACTGTTGATCAATGATAGAATCAATTGTGCGTTCATCCGCCCCACTAATGACAACATTTAGCTTCATAAGATCAGTAAAGCTTATCAAGCCAACTAATTTTTTCCCATCGACAACGGGAACATGATGAATGTTGGATTCAACAATTACATGACGCACATCACTTAGCTTTTGGCCCTGATGAACTGTAATCATGTTTGTAGTCATTATTTTTGATATAGAATCGTTCTTTTTCATATTATTTGATTACTTAATAAATGATATATTGTTGATTAAAAACGCCAGAATTCTAAACGTGGCTAGGATTACAACAGCTAATACAGACACAGCCTTAAAGTATTCAGGCTATCCACTTAAATCTAATTTAAGCGGATAGTCTGTTAAGGAGCCATTGAACTATTCAACTACCCAATTAGTTCTTCTCATTGCAATATAAAATATTAAATTACAATGCTAAATAATAATCGGCCCGCCCCATTTATTTACTTGCTATTCTTAGTGTAAGATTGCTTTTGTCGCTGAAGTAGCTCCCATTGCATCTACAGAGAAAGATATAGCCGCATCTGCATGTTCTTCAGCGCCTGCATCATTACCTTTCCTGTACATCTCCGCAGCTTTTTTATGTTGCGCAGCAGCAAGAGTATGTGCATTAGCTGCCGTTTCATGCAGTGATGAACCTCTGAATCTATGATGCACTGTCGTATCTATCGCTTTAGCTTTGGATAAATGCATTCCTCCCATTCCACCCGATTCTGCTTGAGCATTAGCGATTGTAAGTAAAGATATGATGATTGTTGATGCTAGAATATTTATTTTCATTTTTAACCCTTGAAGTAAGTTTTTTAAAATTATTTTTATAAAGTACTTTGTGATATAAAAAATAGTTACGATGCTACAACAGCTCTAAACACACTGTTTATTCTCTTCTCTTTCTCCGTCTTCTTGTAATGTCGTAGATGATTCATGAGTAATACCAATAGACTCAATTATTTGACAGAAACAATCTCCACCATGAACTCCATTTGACATAGAATTCCAGCTTGTAAGTGTTTGTTCCATACGTATTTGAAGCTCCATAAGTTGCTCCATACGCGCACGGTTTACCTTAATGCGATGTTCCATCAAGTCACGAACCAAAGGACAAGGAGCATTTCCTTTCTGACACTCCACCAAGATTAACTCAATTTCATTTAAGCTAAATCCCAGGTTTTTTGCCCGTCTAATAAAGCTCAACCTTTTTGTATCGTTATCACTAAACAGTTTATAGCCATTAACTGGATTGCGAGCCGGCTGGAGCAGTCCAATCCGAGCATAATGACGAATCGTATCTGGAGGCACATCACAACGCTGAGCCAACTCTTTTACTTGAAATAACATGTTTAACGTCTCCTTAGTTCTTATTCTAAAGCCTGTGTGCTACTCATAGGTCAAGCTCTGATTTGTTATCTAGCACAAATAGTCGAAAAATAATGAGTTTAATAACTATTAGGTTTAGCTATCTTTTTAGCTAACACTTACATACGATTTTTATAAAATCGTATTATCGATAGAACTCAACATAAAACCGCACTCTTCCCATCGGCTCGACTTCATGAAACTTAGTGGGTTCAACGACTCCAAAAATATCATCATTTAGCATGACTTCTTCCTCGGGTTCGGTCATTTTGTATTTTAACTGCCCTTCTAATACAACAATTTTTCCCCAAACGCCCTCTTTAGTTTGATGTGCTTTCAGTAGCCCTTTAGGAATACTTGTTTCATCGAATTTTGGTGTTTTCTTATAGGGTGCAATATTGCTCGGTAATGTCTTCATATCTATATCGCCTTATAACGTCTTGCTCAGTAAAGCCAAGAATAATCTGTTTTTTTAATATTTAACGGAGCGAAATAGTCTAAAAAATGCGCTGCTTTTTAGGTACTACGACAGATAGCATTCTCACTGCGCCAAATTCACATGTAATTAAATCAGCTGATTTAACAAAATTCAGAGAGCGTAAACTACACCACCTCATCGAGTCACACACTAGGCAAAGCGTTAAAGCTCTGCCCAGAGAACTAGTAATACGCTAAACCGCTTTGTTCATATTGACTTCCATTCTTTTTATTTCATCAGCACCATTCAATAAAATACTTCCATCTTCCTGTAAATGCTCATCGGTAATTTTATTAGGATAATCCACATGCGATAAAATATGCTTAATGCAATTAATACGCGCTTTTTTCTTGTTATCCGACTTTATAACGCTCCATTCTGCATAAGGTGTATGTGTGGATAACAACATAGAATATTTTGCAATAGTGTATTTATCCCATAGCCTTTGTGCTTCTTGATCAACCGGGGAAATTTTATATTGCTTAAGCGGGTCTGTGATTCTTTTTTCAAAACGCCTGGCTTGCTCTTTTTTACTGACCGAAAAGTAAAATTTAATAAAAATAATATCTGAATTGACAATCATTTTTTCAAATTCCGGCGCTTCCCTTAAAAATTCCTTATGCTCAGATTCGGAACAAAAACCCATAACTGGCTCGACTCCGCCACGGTTATACCAAGAGCGGTCAAATAGCACCATCTCACCTGCCGAGGGCAGGTTGCTGATATATCGCTGAAAATACCATTGTGTTCTTTCGGTATCTGAAGGTTTCTCCAACGCAACAACCTTGGCACCCCGTGGGTTTAAATGCTCAGTGATGCGCTTAATAGTCCCCCCTTTCCCTGCTGCATCACGTCCTTCAAACAACATTAAGACTTTTAGACCTTTATCCTTAACATGATTTTGAAACTTCAATAACTCCACCTGAAGCCTATGTAGCTCCTGTTCATAAGCGAGGGTTTCTTCCTTTACCCAAACCTGTACCTTTCCTTCTTTATTTACTTTAGGGTTATTTTTAATATTACGCTTATTAATGCTTTTTACGGCCATTCTTCTCTCCTTTATATTTCGTTTCTAATAGCCTAATTATATGCCTTAACCTAGCTATTTATAAGGGATAGCATAAATTCATACGACCCCATAATTACTCACATTTCCAAGTATCATGACAACATAGAAACACCAGAATAAGCCGTTTTAACAGCCCTTAATGATTCGTTTTATAGCCTTTACATAAGGAGTTAAGCAAGAGCTAAAAAAAGTGACTAAAGGGCTTTATTATCAAACTAAAATAATCTTAAAAAATAACGCCAGAGCACGTATATACCGCCTCTATTGCCTACTCGGAAACAGTGATAGTTACCCTAAAATTTAGGATACGAGATGAAGCAAAATGGGAGGTGGAGATGAATAACCTAAAACTTCTATTTGATACAGTATTCACTGGCGACAGGACGCCCCAATGCTTGGTAAAATCTAGCTAATGCTGTGATACCTGAACCAAAAATTCGTCATTTCTGCAGGCTTTTAGCAGGAACCTATGTGCGTATAGGTAGATTCCCGATTAGAGATTTCGGGAATAACGATTATTTATTGGTATTAGCTAGGTAAAATAATGTTCTAACCTTCTCCCTTTTGAACATCCTCAACCCATTCTTCAATACTAATAATACCGCCCTCTTTTTCAGGTCTACCCTGATCTTTAGGCGGTAAAACATCTTGCATTAAATCAATTCGCTTCCATCCGGCTAACGGAGTTTCTTCTTTTTGACCTGGCACATAATGAGATAATTCTTTTAACTCATACTTATGAATATATCGCGGGCAATTAACCCACATTTTGCTCAACTTCACGCGCACGATCAATTCTGCTTCCTCAAATTCAGCCATCAAAGGGTCGTCTTTTGAAACGCTGGCTTCACCATGAAAACGAATACGGTGCGGTGTTTCAAAATCGATAAATAAAATACCCACTTTTGCTGTTTCTTGAATATTTCCCATTGAATAAAACATGCCATTGCCATCATACGAAGGAAATGCAATGGTTGTGCTATCAACCACTTTTACAAAGCCGGGCGCGCCACCTTTATAAGAAACAGTGGGCTGTCCATTTTGATCAACGCTAGAAAGAAAAAACATCGGGCGACTTTCAATAAAAGCTTGCTCCTGCTCACCAATTTCCTGCTGAATAATAACCTCTTCCATTCGATCTGCTAACTTCCGTGTTTCAAATGTATCTTGTAAAAGACGGTGTTCATCACCAAATAGTTCAGTCATTATTTTTCCTTATAAATTTAATGTAAATTAAAAGCCACCGCCAGCAAGAAGGGGGAGCAGTTGAACACTATACCTCATTGTGTTTTAGCAGTAAAAATCTGAATCATTGAAGACATTGGGGGTAGCCAAGATCACATGGAGGCCATAGGCACTCTGATTTATTCGAAAAGGGGGTATTAATCGAGTCTAACCTATTGCTCTGTTAACTTCACACTTATGTATCCAACATATCCCATTCATCACCCAGAACCCAACGTAACGCTGACAATTTACCATTAACCATACCCCACTCAAAGTCACTCCACGGACCAACATTATCATATTTATTTTTAACCTGTAGAGCCGACTCAACAGCACCTTTAAGAGTATGCTCATGAATAACATTTCCACCAT
>Ga0209495_1001983_pt1 | contig 13816 bp, 10 predicted proteins | sample EN1Hudsemesocosm_FD_184629 | JGI IMG/M metagenome (GOLD analysis project Ga0209495, IMG submission 184629) | Methane-oxidizing microbial communities from mesocosms in the Hudson Canyon - EN1E Hudson Canyon (SPAdes) (version 2) | ecosystem: Environmental > Aquatic > Marine > Cold seeps | place... | reverse complement strand
ACCCATTAGTGCGCATTGTTATGTCTGAGCAGCTCTATCGTGCTTGGACAGTATTACAAAACCACCCCTACCATCGCGCATGAACTTTCCAGCTAATTTAACGATCTATCTCGCATCAAATTCGCCGCGTAGACGAGAACTTCTGACTCAAATTGGAGTCAATTTCTCTGTATTGTCAGTGGATGTAGATGAAAGTCGTTTTGATAATGAAGCGGCAGCAGATTATGTGCAACGTGTTGCCATCGCTAAAGCACAAGCAGGTTGGGATAGTGTTAATCAGGCAGACAAAAAACCGGTATTAGGGTCTGATACCTCGGTTGTGTTGGCAGGAGATGTACTTGGCAAGCCGAGTAATGATGACCATGCACGAGAAATGTTACAACGCCTATCTGGACAACGTCACCAAGTGATGACGGCGGTCGCCATTGTGACAGCAGAAAAAACATGGCTGGAGTTGAATACCAGTAACGTTACCTTTGCTAAACTGACTGAGCAAGATATTGATTGGTATCTATCAACAAAAGAAGGTGTTGATAAGGCGGGTGGTTATGCTGTGCAAGGTTTAGCAGCCCTATTTATAGATAAAATAGAAGGCAGTTATTCTGCCATTATGGGTTTACCACTGAGAGAGACAGGTTTGTTATTAACACGGATATCTTATGAGTAGCGAAATCTTAATTAATGTGACACCCACTGAAACGCGAGCTGTTGTCGTTGATAATGGTGTATTGCAAGACGTCTTTATTGAGCGAGATCAATGCCGCGGTATTGTTGGTAATATTTATAAAGGTAAAGTATGTCGGGTCTTACCTGGTATGCAAGCGGCTTTTGTTGAAATGGGGCTAGCGCGTGCGGCATTTTTACATGCGTCTGATATTTCAATTCCTCAAGGTCAAACAGGTAATTTGAAAAAAAATGAAGTGCCACCAATCACGTCATTATTACGAGAAGGTCAGGAAGTTTTAGTACAAGTTATCAAAGATCCTTTAGGTACTAAAGGGGCTAGATTAACAACACAGTTATCTGTTTCTTCACGTTATTTAGTATATATGCCTGATACTCAAGGGATTGGGGTTTCACTCAAAATTGATGGTGAAGAAGAGCGCCATAGATTGAAAGCGTGTCTGACCTCACAATTAGCAGAAAATGAAGGTGGTTATATTTTACGCACGGCGGCCGAAGGCGTGACTGAAACAGAACTACAGACAGATTTGAATTATTTACATCGTCTATGGGCTACACTGGGTGAACGTAAATCTTCGGTGAAATGTGGTGAACCTTTGCATCAAGATTTACCATTATCATTGCGTGCACTACGCGATTTATTTTCAGCAGATATTGAACGGATTAGGATTGATTCAGGTGAAACCTACCGCAAAGCTGTTAAGTTTTCTGAAGGTTTTATCCCGGAATGTGTATCTCGATTAGAGCACTATAAAGGTGATCGTCCACTGTTTGATTTATTCAGTGTTGAAGATGATATTAAAAAAGCCTTGGAAAGGAAAGTTCCTTTAAAATCAGGCGGTTACTTGATTTTTGATCAAACTGAGGCAATGACTACTGTTGATGTCAATACTGGTGGTTTTGTTGGCCATAAAAATTTAGAAGAAACTATCTTTAAAACCAATCTTGAAGCTGCACAGGCTATTGCCCGACAGTTACGCGTACGGAATCTAGGTGGCATCATTATTCTTGATTTCATTGATATGGACGAAGTGGAACATCAACAGCAAGTATTAAGAACACTTGAAAAAGCGATGGAGCCTGATCGCGCTCGTCATAATATCTGTGGTGTGTCGGAATTGGGTTTGGTCGAAATGACCCGTAAGCGAACACGTGAAAGTCTGGAACATATCTTATGTGAAGCATGTCCTTCATGTGATGGTAAAGGCTATACAAGAAGTGCTGAAACGGTCTGTTATGAAATCTTCAGAGAAATTATTCGTGAAGTGAAACAATACGAGACAACACAGTTTTTAATCTTGGCATCTCAAGCTGTCATTGATCGGTTTAATGATGAAGATTCAACTAATTTAGCCGAATTAGAGGAGTTTATTGGCAAGCCGATATTATTTCAGCTTGAATCTGAATATAGCCGCGAACAATTTAATGTGGTGTTAATGTAGTTCATGTCTTTTCTTCGACGTAGTCTTCATATTGCAAGTAAGCAGTTAGCCTATCTAATTATTGTTTTACTGGTATTACTGATTAGCTCAATTGGACTTATGTATTGGTTATCGGATGCAATTGAACAACGTCAAGATGAAATGTCGACTTGGGCTAGTGATAAGGTCGGTTATCCGGTAGAAATTGGTGCTGCTGGATTGCATTGGCTTGGTGTTTTCCCCAAACTTCAGCTTGAATCAGTCACTATTAGAGATAAAAGCAAACAGAATGCTATTCTGAGTCTTGATAATCTTTATATTGGTATTGATGTTTTTGCCAGCATCCAACAAGGTGAGCCTGTTTTAAATGATGTGACTTTAACGGGCTTGGCGATATCGTTACAACGCGACATAGCAGGGAAACTACAGTTAAAAGGCCTTGAAACCGCAGGCTCGTCTAGCCATAATAAAGAATGGTTAAGCTGGATTAGAATTCTAAATCGTTTTCATTTGCAGTCAATAGTGATTGATTATTCCGATCAAATAGCACCTGAATTTTCTGGCAAATATCAATTAACCAATGCTGTTGTCAGCCATAAATCAGAGTGGTGGACAACAACAGGCAATATTCGTCTGCCCAATTCACTAGGTCAACAGCTTCAATTTCAAGCTGAAGCAACCATTGATAGTTCAACTACATCTTCGTGGCAGGGGCAGGCTAAGGCAACACGTTTGAATTTAGCACCGCTAGTGGACAAATTTGCTTGGCAGGATATATCTGTAGAGCAGGGTTTAGTTGATATTAATTTATCAGCAACAGGCTCAAGTGATAGCTTAGCTTCTCTGATTGCTGATGTGCATATTTCACACGCTGAAATTATTTCTCAAACAACACAAGAGATTAATGAATCCGTAGTGTTTGATCAGCTTGTAGGGACGTTCGAGTGGCAGAATCAAGAGGGTGATACATGGCAATTATCGGGACGTGAAATACAGCTGCATATTAATGGCGATGCATGGCCGCAAACAGGTTTTACAGTGCAAAAAAATAATGATGACTCTTGGCTGATTGCTAGTAACTATATCCGCTTGAGTGATGTGAGTTCGATTGCCGCTTTATCAACACAGTCACCACAGATATTACGTCAACAACGACCGGCGGGGGATATCGAACAGATTAACCTTCGTTACTCTGCACAGAAAGGTATCACAGCTTTAGCGTTTAAACTTCGTGATGGGATATTTGAATCATGGCAACAATACCCTGGTGTAACAGGATTGACAGTAGACGTGAATTGGAATGATGGTTTAGCCGATATTCAATTAGATAGTCACCAGCTTACCTTGTATGCAGACACGTGGTTAGATGATGCCGTCTTTTTTGATTCAGTGACGGGTAGCTTAGCGTTACAAACCTCAGACGATACATGGCGTGTTAAAAGTAATAAATTTAGAGTCTGGAATGATGATTTAACGTTACAGTTAGATGGCCAGATTGAAAAGCAAGCCGATGGTGAAATTGTCAACGCAGTTAAAGTGCAATTAGAAGAGGTCGTTGTTGCACGCTGGCAAGATTATGTACCTGCCAAAATATTAAGTAAATCATTTAAAAGTTGGTCTGATAACGCTTTTCAAGCGGGGAAAATTATTGATGGTGATATTGAGTGGGTAGGAAAGCTGTCTTCGTTTCCCTATAAAGATAAAACAGATGGCGGTTTTTTCAAAATGCAGCTTAATGTTGAAGATGTACAGTTACATTATGTACCGAAGTGGCCAGATTTATTTAATGTAACAGGCACAATAATAGGTCATGGATATGATTTAATTATTAACAGTAGGCAAGGTAAAATAGCTGATTTTAATTTTGTAGATGTGACAACGATCATCACAAAACTAAATGAAAAACACCCCATTTTAACGGTTGATGGTGATTTAACAGGTACCACCAAACAGGCCGCATTGTTTTTACAAAACAGCCCTTTGAACGAGCGTTTTGGTAAAGCCTTAGAATCAATTGAGCTTAGTGGGGCAAGTAATATTCACTTAAATCTGATGGTGCCTTTGACTGATACAGATAATACCGAAGCCGCGGGTTTTGTAAGTTTTATCGATAGTAAGCTAAATGAATCATCCCTAGCTAATGTGGCCTTAGACAATATAAACGGCCAGCTAGATTTTGATAATAATGGGGTTTATGCCAAAAATATAAGCGCTAATTTATTGAATGAAGCGGTTAAGATTAATGTGCAGCCAGAGGGCAAAAATACCAAAGTATCACTGCTTGGCCATGTGACTACAAAGGAAATTACATCAGTTTGGCCTGCAAGTGTACCGGCATTTATTAGTGGAGCAACAGATTATCAAATTGATCTAACAGTATTAGAAAAAACGCTGGGTGACTTTTACCTTAACTATGAATTAAATACAGATTTAGCGGGTATTGAGATTGCTATGCCAAGGCCTTTTACTAAGGCAAGACTGGACAAGCAGCTATTTAATGTCTCGGTAAATAATGTCAAAAATGAGCTGGTTTATTCATTTAAATATGGCAAAGAAGTCAATATTATTGCAGTGCCTAATAAAGAGGGCCTGCGTGCAGCAATTAAGTTTGGTGAAGAGCAAGCGACCTTGCCTAATCATGGTATTAAAGTACGTGGAAAACTAGCTGAATTAGCCATTGATGACTGGCTTGATTGGTCACAAGGTTTAGCAAAAACAGACAATAATGATCTATTATCTTCTATTGATGATGTGTCGATGAGTATTGATTCTTTAACGGCCTTTGATCAAAAACTAAGTGCTCTAAATTACTCAATTAATAAAGATGCTCAAGGTTGGCGGATCACGTTAAAGAGTGACCAAACAACAGGCACCATTTATTGGCCGACAGATTTTAATGGCCCGGTACCATTAGATATCAATCTTACTAAACTCGTTTTGTCATCGCCAAAAGAGAAACAAGAAGAGACGGTGGCAGCGGAACAAAAAGGCACGTTATGGCCGGCAATGAACATTAGTATTGATTCCTTGCAAGTAGATGGCGGTGATCTAGGTAAATTAACATTACAAGCCAGTAAAAATGCCCAAACATGGTTATTAAATTCAGCTACTTTGACGTCTAGTTTATTTACTGCCGAAATAGTTGAAAATAGTGCCATGTGGCAACAATCATCGACAGGGCAGAGATCGTCATTTTCTTTGCAAGCAAAGAGTGATGATTTAGCTGCATTATTAGCAAACTTTGGTTATCAGCAAGTTATCGAAGCTGAAAATACGCAATTAAACGTCGATCTTTCATGGCCTGATCAACCGCTCGCTTTGTCGCGCGCTAATATCAGTGGATCCCTCAGTCTGAATATGGGTAAAGGAAAACTTAATGATGTTGAGCCAGGCGCGGCAGGACGAATTTTTGGTTTAATGAGTATTGCAGCATTACCACGTAGATTATCTCTAGATTTTAGTGATTTGTTCTCTTCAGGTTTTACTTTTGATTCAATAAAGAGTGAGTTTGAACTGGCGAATGGAATTGCACAAACAAAGAATCTGACCTTGAATGGGGCTGCGGCCAAGATTGAAATGTTTGGCCCTGTAGATATTGTTAAGCAACGCTATAATCAGCAAGTTAAAGTGACGCCTAATGTATCATCAACCTTACCACTTGCCGGCGCAGTAGCGGGTGGCCCTGTTGGTTTAGGCGTGGGTACTGCCTTACTGGTTTTTGATAAGATATCAGGTAAACTTTTTGGTAAAAATATTGTTAATTTAATTAGCTATAAATATCATTTAACAGGCCCATGGCAAGATCCTCAATTGACGGTTATTAAACCTGAAACAGAGTGATCTGGTATGATCTCATCCTTTAGTACACACAGTATCCATTCATGACCGATTCTATATTTGATCAAGTTAATCAACAGTTACTTCTTCCTGCCGGCCTTAGCGAGTTTGATTTAGAGCAAACGCTGGGTTTGACCATGACTCGAGGTGTGGATTATGCCGATCTTTATTTTCAACAGTCGCGCCAAGAAAATTGGCAATTAGAAGATGGCATTATTAAAGATGGCGGTTATCATATTGAACAAGGTGTAGGTGTTCGAGCATGTAGTGGTGAAAAAACAGGTTTTGCTTACTCTGATGACTTGATTTTGCCTGCTTTACAAGAGGCTGCCAAAGCAGCGCGTGCCATTTCACGACAAGGTGAAAACGGCAAAGTACAGGCATGGAAACGTACAATTTCACCACAATACTATGCTGAACATGATCCTCTTTCTGTTTTGTCAGTAGAGCAAAAATTAGATCTGTTGAAACAGGCCGATGCAACAGCGCGAGCCGCTGATCCTCGTGTTACTCAAGTAAATGTGAGTTTGGCTGGTGGATTAGATACCGTCCTTATTACAGCAAGTGACGGTACTTTCGCTACCGATATTCGCCCATTAGTACGAATGAATGTATCTGTTATCGTTGAATCAAATGGCCGTCGCGAACGTGGTAGTGCTGGCGGTGGTCGCCGTTTAGATTATCGTTACTTCCAAGACAATGACTTAGCTTCAACTTATGCAAAAGAAGCCGTGCGACAAGCGATTGTTAATCTTGATGCTATTGATGCACCTGCTGGAACAATGACTGTCGTATTAGCATCAGGTTGGCCGGGTGTCTTATTGCATGAAGCGGTAGGTCATGGACTTGAAGGTGATTTTAATCGCCGTGGCAGTTCTGCCTTTTCTGGTCGAATGGGTGAAATGGTTGCCTCACCACTGTGTACGGTGGTTGATGATGGCACATTACAAGATCGTCGTGGCTCATTATCAGTAGATGATGAAGGTGTACCGACTGAAAATACAACCTTGATTGAAAAGGGTAAATTAACGGGCTATATGCAAGATAAACATAATGCGCGTCTGATGGGCTCACAAAGCACAGGAAATGGACGACGAGAGTCTTATGCACATTTACCTATGCCAAGAATGACCAATACGTATATGTTACCGGGTGAACATGAACCTGAAGAAGTGATTGCATCCGTTGAAACAGGCATTTATGCCGCTAATTTTGGTGGTGGGCAAGTAGATATCACCTCAGGTAAATTTGTATTTTCAACCAGTGAAGTATATTTGATTGAAAATGGACAAATCACCCAGCCTGTAAAAGGGGCAACATTGATTGGTAATGGCCCTGAAGTAATGAGCAGAATAAGTATGGTTGCAAATGATTTAGAGCTTGATACCGGTGTTGGTAACTGTGGTAAAGAAGGGCAAAGTGTGCCGGTAGGTGTAGGTCAACCGACATTGAAAATAGATGGTTTAACTGTAGGTGGAACAGCGTAAATGACAAAAAAACATAAGGCGATTGCCTTAATATCAGGTGGTTTGGATTCTCTATTAGCCGTACGTGTATTACAAGAGCAAGGCATAGAAGTAGAAGGTATTAACTTTTACACAGGTTTTTGTGTTGAAGGGCATACCCACGCCATTCGTAACCATGATAAAGATAAACAAAAGCGAAATAATGCCTTATGGGCAGCAGAGCAATTAGGTATTAAACTTCATATTGTTGATGTGATAGAAGAATATAAAGATGTCTTATTAAACCCTAAACATGGCTATGGCGCGAATATGAACCCCTGTTTAGATTGTAAAATCTTTATGGTGAGTAAGGCGGTGGAGTGGGTTAAAGAAAATCGTAAAGATGGCTTTGACTTTATTATCACCGGTGAAGTGATTGGTCAACGGCCAATGTCTCAGCGTAAAGAAGTGATGCCTATTGTTGCTGGAGAGTCTGGGGCTGATGATATCTTACTTAGACCTTTATGTGCCAAGAACTTACCTGCAACAAAACCTGAGCTAGAAGGCTGGGTTGATCGTGAAAAACTATATGATTTTCATGGTCGTAATCGTAAGCCACAAATGGCATTAGCGAAACAGTATGGTTTTACTGATTATGCTTCACCCGCTGGCGGTTGTTGTTTCTTAACAGATAAGAATTATTCAGATAAATTAGTTGATTTATGGGAAGGTCGTGGCACTCGTGAATACGAGATGGATGACATTATGTTGCTTAAAGTAGGTCGTCATCTTCGACCTAAACCTGAGTTTAAATTAATTATTTCTCGAGATGCTGGTGAAAGTAAGTATTTAGAAGGCTACCGAAAACAGTTTGTGACTATTCAAGTAATTAGCCATAACGGGCCACTATGTATGGTTGATGGCGAGATCACAGCCGAGAATTATGATCTCGCTGCCGGGATTGTCGCACGTTATGGTCAGGGACGAGATGCCGAAGTCGTTAAAGTAGAAATTTCAGTACCAGGCCAAGAAGTCCAAACACTTGATGTAAAACCACTAAGTATCGAGCAAGTGCTTGAGGAGTGGCATGTATGAGTCAGTTTGAATTAGATGCTAGACGTATGTTGTGTCCGATGCCCGTTATCAAAACACAAAATAAGGTAAAAGAATTATCGGATGGTGATATATTAGCCGTTGTTTGCACAGATCCTGGTGCACTAAGTGATATTCCTGCTTGGGCTAGAATCAACGGCCATACAATTTTAGGCCATGAAGAAAATGAAGATGAATTAACCATCACAGTACGTGTTGGAGGTTAGCACCAAAAAAGTGCTAAAGAGGTTGTTTGCACTATTGTGGTGCTAGTGTTTTTGCTGGTAATAGGTAACTACTTGATTAATGGTTATTTAAAAGTTGGCTCAGTTTGTGCTCTACGTTAGATGCGTATTGTTTATCACACTATATAAAATACAAAATTTTTAAATTGGAGAAAGATTAATGTCAGTCGAAAATGTACTTCAAATGATTAAAGATGAAGAAGTCTTATTTGTAGATTTCCGTTTCACAGATACACGCGGTAAAGAGCAGCACGTTACTTTCCCTGCACATACTATTGATGAAGATACCTTTACAGAAGGTAATATGTTTGATGGTTCATCTGTTGCTGGTTGGAAAGGTATCAATGAGTCAGACATGATTCTTATGCCTGATCCTGACACTGCAGTGTTAGACCCATTTATGGATGACACAACATTAATCCTTAGCTGTGACATTATCGAACCTGCAACTATGCAAGGTTATGAACGTGATCCTCGTAGTGTTGCTCACCGTGCTGAAGCTCATATGCAAGCTACTGGTATGGCTGATGCTGCTTACTTTGGCCCAGAAAATGAATTTTTCATCTTTGATGATGTTCGTTGGTCTAGTGATATCTCAGGTTCATCTTTCAAGATTGATTCTGATGAAGCATCTTGGAATACAGATAAAGTATTTGCTGATGGTAACAAAGGTCACCGTCCAAGCGTTAAAGGTGGTTACTTCCCAGTTCCGCCAGTTGATTCTTTACAAGACATCCGTTCTGCTATGTGTTTAACACTTGAAGAAATGGGTCAAGTAACTGAAGTTCATCATCATGAAGTTGCAACAGCTGGACAGTGTGAAATCGGTGCTAAATTTAACACTTTAGTTAAAAAAGCAGATGAAGTTCAACAGCTTAAATATGTTGTTCATAACGTAGCTCATGCATACGGTAAAACAGCGACATTTATGCCTAAACCAATCGTTGGTGATAACGGTAATGGTATGCATGTTCACATGTCTTTATTTAAAGATGGTGAAAACTTATTCTCTGGTAATAAATACGGTGGTTTGTCTGAAACTGCATTGTATTACATCGGTGGTGTAATCAAGCATGCTCAAGCATTAAATGCATTCACTAACTCAAGTACAAACAGCTACAAACGTTTAGTACCTGGTTTTGAAGCGCCAATCATGTTGGCATACTCTGCTCGTAACCGTAGCGCATCAATTCGTATTCCTTTTGTTAACAATCCAAAAGGTCGTCGTGTTGAAGTTCGTTTTGGTGATTCAACAGCAAACCCATATTTAGCATTTGCTGCATTATTAATGGCTGGTCTTGATGGAATTAAAAACAAGATTCACCCTGGTGATGCAATGGATAAAGACTTATATGACTTGCCGCCTGAAGAAGAAGCAGCAATTCCACAAGTTTGTTACTCATTAGATCAAGCGTTAGAAGCATTAGATAAAGATCGTGCATTCTTAACTGATGGTGGTGTTTTCACTGATGATCAGATTGATGCTTTCATTGATCTTAAGATGGAAGAAGTAACACGTTTACGTATGGAAACTCACCCTGCTGAGTTTGATTTATACTACAGCTGTTAGTTTAAAAGTTGCATAAAGTATGACAAAAAACGCCTCCATATTTATGGGGGCGTTTTTTTATGCCTGAGAGTTGCAGATATTAATTTTGTGGCATATCATGCTCCTATGAAATATGGACTTTTACTGTTACTTCTTGTTGGAACAATGCTTCAGGCTCAGGTCTACAAAAGTGTTGATGCAAACGGTAATGTGATTTTCACTGATGTGCCAGATGATAATGCTGAAGAAGTTATTATTGATATCGCACCCAGTTATACCGCGCCTGAAATACTGCCGCCAATCACTGCTGAAGAGCTAAGTCCAGAAGCCGAGCCTCAGTTTGAAGAACTCGCTATACCACGCTATCGTGTCAGTATCAGCAGTCCAGCCCAAAATGAAGCAATTCATAATCCTGAAAGTGTCACTGTCACAGCCAAGGTAAGCCCTACGTTAAATGTACTAAGAGCAGATAAATTAGTGTTTAAGCTTGATGGTAAGGCAATTGGAACACCACAAACTGGCACAGAGTCCATATTGACTGGTTTAGAGAGAGGCAGTCATATCCTATTAGTCTCTGTTGTAGATAAAAATGGCAAAGTCATTAAGAGCAGTAAATCCGTTTTATTTCATATCCACCGACGTTCTGTCGCACGCTAAAAAAACAATATCAACTATCAGGCACCATTATGGTGCATAATGAAGAGCCTTATAGACGAAAGTAATATTTCAATTCGTTTTTTTTGACCTTCCACTTTGTAAATAACCTTTGTAATCAGTTGGTTATTTGTTTTTTTAGGGCTTCCCCTTAGAGTTGGATCGTTACTTGCTCTTATGGAAAACATGAATAACTTCTTACTCAAATTCTTATTATGACAAAGCTTCTGCCCTGTGAAGATATTGTTGAAAATCTATCGACTGCTATTGTTGTGATGGATAGTACTCTGCGAGTGAATAAACTGAATTCAGCTGCAGAAATTTTATTTGGAATGAGTCAACGACAGGCGTCCTCAATTCCTATTCAAGCATTGTTAATGGGGGATTGTGACTTATTGGCTGGCTTAGAAAGAGTTCAAGCTACAGGGCGTGAATTGATTGAGCGTGAGGTAAAGCTATATATACCTAGCAAGGGTGATATTGTTGCTGATTGTTCAATAAAGATGGTAGAGGCTGCAGAGCCAACAACATCATATATATTATTAGAGTTAGCACAATTAGACTTTCAACAACGTATTAGTCGTGATGAGAGTCTGCATACGCAGCAACAGGTTTTACGTGGTTTAGCTCACGAGATAAAAAATCCTCTAGGTGGTTTAAGAGGTGCGGCACAATTATTAGAGCGTCAACTAGACTCTGATGATTTGAAAGAATATACCAGTATCATTATCAGTGAAGCAGATCGTTTGCAAAACTTAATGACAAAAATGCTCGGCTCTCATCATCAACCAGAATATACCTCGGTCAATATTCATCAAATCTTGCAACGAGTCCGACAGCTTGTCGCTGTAGAAGTTGATAATCGCTTGGTCTTTAAAGGGGATTATGATCCGAGTATTCCTGATCTTTATGTCGATTTTGATCAGCTTGTTCAGGTTTTTCTCAATATTATTAGAAATGCGGTGCAAGCATTACATGGTGCTGGTGAAATTGTGTTGAGAACCCGAGCTGTACGTAATATTAGTATAGAGCAACAACGCTATCGCCTTGGTGTCTGTATTGATATTGAAGACAATGGCCCTGGTATAGCAAAAGATTTGCAAGAAAGTATGTTTTTTCCTTTAGTCACTGGACGTGCAGAAGGCACTGGTTTAGGGCTTTATTTGGTACAAAATCTTATACAACGTAATAAAGGAATGATTTCATGTGTAACTCAGCCCGGACAGACCGTATTCTCGGTAACCTTTCCTCTGGAGCAATCACATGACTAAAAAATCAAATGTATGGGTTGTAGATGATGATCGTTCAATACGCTGGGTATTAGAAAAATCATTAGAGTCTGTCGATATCGATGTGCGGGCATTTGAAAATGCAAATGATGTGCTTGAGGCGCTAAAGGAAAGCTCGCCAGATGTTTTAGTGAGTGATATTCGTATGCCAGGGAAAAGTGGCTTGGAATTATTGGCAGAGATCAAACAGAATAAACCTGATTTACCTGTTATTATCATGACGGCTTATTCAGATTTAGATAGTGCTGTATCAGTTTATGAAGGCGGGGCATTTGAATATCTGCCTAAACCGTTTGATGTTGATGATGCTGTTGACTTAGTACAACGTGCGATTGAGCATCATCAAGACCAAAATATAATAGAGGATGAACCCGCTACACTTAGCATGGAAATCATCGGCGAAGCACCGGCCATGCAAGAAGTGTTTAGATCGATTGGCCGCTTAGCGCGTTCAAATATCACGGTGTTAATTAATGGTGAATCAGGAACGGGTAAAGAACTGGTTGCCAATGCATTGCACAAACATAGTCCTCGTCGAAGCTCCCCCTTTATTGCACTAAATATGGCTGCGATTCCAAAAGAACTGATGGAATCAGAATTATTTGGTCATGAGAAAGGTGCGTTTACTGGTGCCCATGCGATGCGAAAGGGTCGTTTTGAACAAGCCGATGGTGGTACTTTATTCTTAGATGAAATTGGTGATATGCCTCTTGAACTACAGACACGTCTGTTGCGAGTCTTATCCGATGGCGAATTTTTCCGAGTAGGTGGCCACAGTGCCGTTCGTTCAGATGTGCGTATTGTTGCAGCAACACATCAAAATTTAGAACAGCGTGTTGAACGAGGTGAGTTTAGGGAAGACCTATTTCATCGCCTCAATGTGATTAGAATACAAATTCCGGCATTAAGAGAGCGCCGTGAAGATATCCCCGCTTTAGCGAGTTATTTTTTAAATAAAGCGGCAATTGAATTAATTGTTCCAGGAAAGAGCCTGTCAGAAGAGGTTGAAACATATCTGAGTCAATTAGGCTGGCCAGGTAATGTTAGGCAATTAGAAAATACCTGTCGATGGTTAACAGTGATGTCACCGGCAAAAATTGTGCAATTAGATGATTTACCAAGTGAGTTAATGACCGAGGCCTCGGTCGAAGTGAAAGGCTCTGGAAGCTGGCAAATCCTTTTTAAACAATGGGCTGCACAAAAAGCGCTTACTGGACAAGAAGGTACTTTAGCTGATGTTGTACCATTAGTTGAACAGTTATTAATGGATGTTGCATTAGAGAAAACAGCGGGTAAACGGCAAGAGGCTGCCAAGTTATTAGGCTGGGGTCGAAACACGTTAACCAGAAAGTTGAAAGATAATTGATTATACCCTTGCAAGCTTAGAATAATAGCCGTATAATTCTTTGCTTAATCAGGTGCGGGGTGGAGCAGTCTGGTAGCTCGTCGGGCTCATAACCCGAAGGTCGTTGGTTCAAATCCAGCCCCCGCTACCAAAGTATTTAAATCCTGATTACAGCAAGTTTTAGAACAATTCCAAACACTATTTCCCTCTAGATTTAAACATCAAAATACAACAAAATTTGATCTATTTCTAGTG
>Ga0209495_1001979_pt1 | contig 13822 bp, 11 predicted proteins | sample EN1Hudsemesocosm_FD_184629 | JGI IMG/M metagenome (GOLD analysis project Ga0209495, IMG submission 184629) | Methane-oxidizing microbial communities from mesocosms in the Hudson Canyon - EN1E Hudson Canyon (SPAdes) (version 2) | ecosystem: Environmental > Aquatic > Marine > Cold seeps | place... | reverse complement strand
CCACGGATAAAGAAAGCATGTAATTGGGCATAATCACTGTTCCCTCTTTTCACTATTCATTGTTAGCGTTTATAAGCCATTGCAAGGTTTTAAAGTCCAAATGATTCACTAATGAAACTAAGGCGCCCCCCAACTCTGGCGAACTTTTTTTAATATGCTCTGCTATATCTAGTGTGCGCTCAATATCCAGTGCCTTAGTGGCATTAGTCAATTCAGTTAAGGTTTCATTATCAAGAACAGCCAGATCTTTGACAGTTAAAGCCATGCCTTGCTCTTGCTGTTCAGATGGTTTTGGATTTTCTTTATAGTGGTATCTTAGCCCCAGATGTTTTGCTATGCACTCAAATAGCTCAGCTTGATTGATGGGTTTTCTCATAAACTCATCACATTCAGCAGGTAGTTTTTCATTTTCTGACTCATCGAGCGGAAATGCACTTAGCGCAGCGATTATGGTTTCAGATCCACCCTCAAGAGCTCTAATTATCCTTGCTGTATTCATACCATCTATCATAGGTATGTCCATATCTATCCATATCATTTGTGGGTGCCATGTTTTAAAAATATCAATCGCCTGCTGCATAGTAGAGACCTCACGAACTAAAAAGCCGACTGACTCAAGGTTTTTTTGTAGTAGAACCTGATTATCCTCTCCATCAGCAATACTCAATATTCGATATTCATTCCCATCTGGCTCTATAGCAATAACCGCCGACTTATGTTGATTATAAGGCTCTAAGTTAGACTCCCTTACCAGCTTGACAGGAAGTGTGATATGAAATATTGTCCCCTTGTCCAATTCGCTCTCAACACTAATCTCTCCGTCCATTAATGTCAAAAAACGTTGAGCCAAGGTTAGTCCCAACCCTGTTCCTATCTTATCGCCCAGTTCACCTACTTGAAAAAATGGTGCGAAAATACATTGTTGAAATTCTTCAGAAATGCCAATTCCACTATCTTCAATATCAAAGAGTAGATTCACAGAATCATCATGATCTGTTTTTCCGCTTTGAATATGTAGAGTTACACCCCCCGATTCGGTGTGTTTAATTGCATTATCAATAACATTGCTCAGAAGCAATATTAGTTTCTCATGGTCGCAAGAGATAAATTGTGGAAGTTCTGATCTGTATTCGACGTCAAAAGTAATTTTTTTAGCTTTGGCACTAGCATTCGCTTTATCAATAATATTGTCTAGTAGCTTGATGAAGTCAATTTCCTGTAGATTGAGGGTTGTTTGACCATCCTCAAGGCTTGACATGATTAGAACATCATTAATAAGGGATAGCTGATGATGTCCACTATGATTTATGGTATTGATATATTCTCGATGTTTATCGGAAATATTTTTGTCGTCTAGCAATAATTGTGAAAAACCGAGTACTGCATTAAGGGGTGTACGGAATTCATGACTCATATTAGCAACAAAAACGCCTTTAGCTTTGTTGGCCGCTTCTGCTTGCTCCATTGCACTCTGTAATTCAGCCGTTCTTTCTCTGACCCGGATTTCAAGCTCCGCATTTGCTTTATGCAGGGCCTCTGCAGCCTGTTTTTGACGGCTAATATCACGAACAACAGCAATAAACCGGCTTTCTTCGTCTAATTCAATATATTGCAGTGAAATCTCAACAGGGATGAGAGTGCCGTTTTTGTGTTGATGAATGGTCTCAATGTTTAAGCTTTTGCTAGAACTATTAATGACTTTATCTGCTAAGGCTTTAAATCGTGGTTCGTCATACTCAGGCTTTATATCCAGTGGAGTCATCTTCAGTAACTCAACAGTGCTATAACCAATTTGGTCAACCGCTCCCTGATTGACGTAAGAAAACAGCAAGGTTTTCGAATCAAAAATAAAAATACAGTCGTGTGTTCTATCCAGAGTAATTTTAAACCGGGTCAGTTGCTTCTCAACCTTTTTACGTCCTTCAATTTCTTTGATTAATTCATCTCTGGATATCATGGTATCCTGAAATTTTTTCGCCATGGTATTTAGCGAATTTGCCAACGAGCCAGTCTCGTCATTTGAGCGCACAATAGCTCTTGCATCAAGATTTCCTTCACCAAGTTTTTGAGCAGTCTTAGCAAGTTTGACTATTGGCCTGGCTAGCCAGTTGCCCAATAGCAGGGCAACGATAGCAGTTAGCAGAGTGAGGGCAACCCCAGTACTAATAATTAATAAAGTGATTTCATGAGCAGTAACATGGGCTTGTTCTTCCGTCAGGGAAACTACAATATGCCACGCTTCCCCTTTGTTACCTTTAAGATGATCTATCGATTCTGTTTTCCCTCCAAAACCTATCTCATCAGATCCCAAGGTTATTTCTAGAGAAGAAAAAGCGGTAAGCAGCTTTTTGCCGTTTTCTGTAACAATTGCACTGCCGTTTTGTTTTTTTTGTAATAATTCAATGAGAGTATCATTTATTTGCTTTGAAAGTGGAATAACGCCATGTTCAGCGACTATTAGTCCACCAGTGCGCACAATTTGTAGCTTACCAGCGTGGCGTAGATTAAATCCGTCAACAATATCGGTCAACGGCCCTATGATATTAACGTTGCATTTTAAGATTCCAATTATTTCCTTGTCATCTTTGATGGGGATAACAACGCCAAGCACGTATCCATCTACGCTAGTATCATAACCACGGTCATCCAGAAAAATTCTACCTCGCCCATCATCATAAGCAGCCTGCCACCAATATTTATGTGCATGAGCAAGCGTCGTTAACTTGCCAGTGCTGGCAATCATGACCCCATAACGGTTGGTGAGGAAAATTTCACCGTATCGTCCAGACAAAACTGTTTGCTGGATTTTCAAAAACTCTGCTACCGGGGTTGTTAAATGAGTCTGAATGAAGGGATTGTTGATATCTGTAATATCTTTCCATTTCTGATTACGGATAGCAATTTCCTTACTTCTCTGTTCATCAGATAATGCCGTATATTCTGAATTACTTTCCTGTAGTGTATTTAAGATAAGCGGTGCAGAAGCAAGAGTCGCACCGACTGATGCATGTTCTTTAAGGTGTGAGTTAACATGCAACGATATTTCATCAGAAATATTTTCTATGTTTTGTAATTCACTATCAATGATTGTTTGGCGATTTAGAATCTCATAGCCTACTGAAAGCAAGAGAACAATGATAATGCCGACCGTAGTCATAGTGATAGAGGCTTTATATTGTATTTTCAAAGTGCACCCCTAATTTTTATGAATTTGCCAATATTCTTGCTACTATCTCATACTCTAATCATAGATGAAGTATACAGAAAAGGGGGGAAATTAATATTTGACACTAGCTGTTAATCTAATACAAACCCCAATAAATAATAACTGCAATAGTCGTCATTCCCGAAATCTTTAATCGGAAATCCATCCTCACACATAGATTCCTGCTGAGAGGCTGCAGGGAAGCAGTCTGTGGTTTGTTTAAATTTTCTCCATCCCCAAAAAACCCCCTCCATCAGGAGAGGGCTTAAGAGCAAAATATATTAATATTGAATGGTATTCAACCCCAATAAACGCTAATAGCGTCCCATTACTTCCGAATATCTTTTAAGTAATTAATCAGGCCATTGGTTGAACTATCAAAACGCTCTACTGGCTGATCGTGCTGCAATTCTGGATAAATATTTCCAGCCAGTACTTTACCTAGCTCGACTCCCATTTGATCAAAAGAATTGATATTCCAGATTGCACCTTGGACGAATACTTTATGTTCATACAGTGCAATCAGCGAGCCCAAGGTTTTTGGTGATAACTTTTTAAATAAAAAAGAATTACTCGGAATATTTCCAGGAAAAACTTTAGCATTGATCAAGACGGGGTTACGATCCTCAGGTGCTAATTCCTCTGCGACCTGCTCCGCTGTTTTACCAGCCATTAAAGCCTGAGGCTGTGCTAGAAAGTTTGAGATCAACATATTATGATGATCTGGTAAATCATGATAACTGGTGGCGGGGACTAAAAAATCACATGGCACCAGTTTAGTACCCTGATGAATCAACTGATAAAAAGCGTGCTGGCCATTGGTTCCAGTTTGCCCCCAGACAATAGGACCCGTTTGATAATCGACTGCATGGCCTTGTATATCAACGCTTTTTCCATTACTTTCCATATCACCTTGCTGCATAAAAGCAGGAAAATAACGCAGATAGTGTCCATAAGGCAAAATAGCCAAAGACTCGGCCTTAAAGAAATTGTTATACCAGATCCCTAACAAAGCCATGATAACTGGGATATTTTGTTCAAATTCGGTTTGCCTGAAATGCTCATCCGCTTCATGAGCACCTTCCAGCAGCTTTTCAAAATTGTCCATCCCTATAGATAAAGGGATAGACAAACCGATTGCTGACCACAAAGAAAAGCGACCGCCTACCCAATTCCAGAATTCAAAAATATTTTCCTCAGAGATACCGAAATCAATTGCTTTTTTATGATTAGTAGAAATTGCGACAAAATGTTTATTTACCGCCTTTTCATCCCCTAACGCATCAACCAGCCATTTCCTTGCTGACAATGCATTGGTCATGGTTTCCTGTGTGGTAAAAGTCTTCGAGGCAACCAAAAACAAAGTCGTTTCTGGATTCATTTTAACCAGTGTTGCCAGTAAATCCGCTTGCGCAACATTAGAAACAAAATGTGTTTGCAGACTGCCCTGGGCATAAGGTTGCAGTGCTCGCACCACCATTCTAGGGCCCAAATCCGAACCCCCTATACCAATATTGACCACATCAGTAATGACTTTGCCGGTATATCCGCGCCAACTCCCTGAGTGCACTGCATTACAGAAAATACGCATTTTATCCAGCACCCGCTGGACATCAACATTCACATCCTGACCATCAACTAAAATCGGACGCTTACTACGATTACGCAAAGCCACATGTAAAACTGCGCGTTGTTCACTTTGATTAATCTTTTCACCATTAAACATGGCGCTAATCTTACTGCCCAATTGCCGTTGCCGGGCCATCTCAAATAATAAGCTCAAGGTTTTTTCGGTAATTCTGTTTTTGGAAAAATCAAACAAAATATCATTAAACTTTAATGAGAACTTATCAAATCTATGAGGATCACTGGCAAATAAGTCACGCATTTGCAAATTAGCCATATCTTGATAATGGTCTTGTAATTCGTGCCAAACTGGTAAATCAGTTAACAAAGACATCGCTAAGGCTCCATCGTTAGGGGTAAATATAAAATTGACAGTATAAGGGAGATGAAAAAAAATCCTACCCCAATATCGGACAATTATTTCTTCCCAGCTCCCTAAGATTAGTCAATAACTAGTTTTAATCTAAGAAAAAACATGGCTCGTAACAAAACTTAGACAATGACTCGCAAGTAAAGCAAAATCAGTCTTTTTTCAATCAGCCATACTCTACTATTACCATTTCTACCGCAATGGCAAAGTATAATCTTTACAAGCTAGATTTCTAAGCAGCTTATTAAGTGACATTATGACACAGGGGCTCAGCTCTTCAATCTGCTTTGTCGTATTTTCCCGCAAGAAAGCTAAAGAGACGGTAAAAGTTTCTAAAACCTTCTCCCCCAAAAAAAAGCTCACTGCCATTAAGTTAAGGCGAAAAGAGTTTATTTTAATTTCCCCTCACCCCAGCCCTCTCCAGCAGGAGAGGGCTTAAGAGTAAAAAATGTTTTCTTAGATCTCTTAACTTAATGGCAGTGCCCCAAAAACTAAGATCTTCATTCCTTAACTTAACGTATTACATTATTAAGGTGTTGATGTGTCTTGAAAAGTGCTGACACATCATCAACCCTATTTTTGATCCAAATACCAGACACCATCCTGCCCCAATAATTTGCTTCTTTTCCAGGTTAAGAGAGTATTTTTATCTTTCTCATAACACTCAGGACAAATCCGCTCACTATCTATTCCTGACTCTATTTCTTCTAGCCAATGCTCCCATTTTTCGATATTCCTTATCTCAAACAATAGTTCATCAGCTCTTCCCAGAGCATACAATGTTTCTGGCTCTATGCGGCCCTTAACCTTAATTGAACCCAGCCGTCTAATAACCAGCCCCAAACTCTCAACAACACCTAAAAAATTACCCGCAATAATAATATCGGCATTAAATAAACGAGTTAAGCTTTCTATTCTTGCAGCTAGGTTTAACGGGTCCCCCAAAATACCAAACTTTTTAACACCATGCTTAGGCCCCATATCTCCCATAACAACATCACCAACAGTCACGCCAATACCTGCATTAATAATATTAGCAATACTTTGCAGTTGTTCTTCATCGATTTTATTCGCATATCTTTGCTTTAAAGTATCAAAAAATTTCTTTTGTAACGTCCTCAGCTCTACCGCACCTAACAAGGCCTTTTGATACATTCTTAATTGATCATCTTCAGCCCAATAATAACAAACCATATCGCCCAAATAAGCCTCTAAAATGCCATCATGTTTCTTTTGCAGAACCAATGAGGTCTCTTCAAGATAATCATTCATTAATTCCAACACCAGTTCGGGGTCCCTCAGCAAACCCGTTACCGTGGTATAGCCTGCTAAGTCACTCATTAATATAGCAACATGACTATGTCTGGTTTTGAATGATTCATTTATCTTTAATGTCATCAGTAGCCTATGAACTGGCTCTGCTATATATCGCTTAACCAATTCTCCTTCTTTAAGCCCTATAAATAAACGAAAAAACACTATTTGGCCTGCGCCTACTAAAGAAACAGTTACTGTTGCTAATACAGGCCAAAGTTGAATAAGGGGGTTGAAAAAACATAATGCTGTCAAAGTAGCAATTAATCCTGCAAAAAGAATCAATAACACCGTTTGTTGAAAAATGGCCGCGGCAAAAACACTAATAACAGCAACACAAAGAAACAATAAAATTTTGATACTTATAACAGGTGGCCGTGGCTCATCCTGATTTATCATCGTTTCTATTGCATCAACTAAATATTGTGCACCCGGGGTCATTTTCTTTGGACCAAAGGCCGCAGTTGTCATGGCCGTCACAATTAAATCAGTTGACTCATTTGTTGCTGCTGTCTGTAAAACAACGACTTTTCCTTTCAATAATGAGGCTGCTTCCATTGCCACAGCCTTATCACATGATGCTAAAAGGCTGACAGGTAATATGAGCTTCTTTCCCTGCATATTTATTCTATAGCTTGGCAGGCTTTGACGCAGTCGTCGACAGGGGAAATTAGAATTACATAAGTCATCCGATGGCTTACTTTGAAATACTGCTTCAACCTTTTCAGGCTGACTATACTTCACGAGTTCATATACAGCATGGTCTTGACTTAAATCTAACCACCTCGCTATAGGGCTATCAAATGTCACCAATCGATCACTAGCAGTAATTCCATCAGGAGGCATCGCGACTACAGCATCCCATCCATAAAGTAACAACTCAGGCAATCCATTTTCTTTATCTAAATATGGGGCAATCTTAAAATATTTAATCGCCTTCGCATCCATTTTTAATGGTGCGTTGCCTAATTCACTGTTAATAATATGACATTGCTGATCACTTGAAATGGAACATACGGGCTCTGACCATTGCACAGATCCATCGGTCTCGATACATCGAGCATAAGGCATTCGGCCTTCTTGCTCGATTGATACTCGGGCATCCAGGAATACGCCTTTTGCGCCTGCTTCAATCAAGTTTTCCGTGGCTCTTGCAAACAAAGGAAGCGCTTGTTTTCTTCCTACACTAAAGGGTACCTCATCATCCAGGGACACAACTGCTGAATATTTCCATTGTGTTCTATGCTGAAAAACAACCGCAGAGTCATGAATCCAGTAATCAAGTTTATAACCAAAACTATAATCAAGAAAAATACCCACTAATAAGGCATTACAAATATAGAATAACTTAACTCCTTTAGTTATAGTAACGAGTCTTAGCATTTAGCCCTCGCCTAAAAAACACTTTTAAAGCTAACTTCTTTTGAAAATCTCGGATATGCAGTGGTTGAAATAACAGCGCCAATACAAGCAGAAAAGGTTTCATTATTCTGTGCCCAAGGTGTCAAGACATTTAACATTTTAACCTCTGCCATCTGAACGACCCAGTTAATACTAACATCTTGTGAAAACCCAACTAATTTCTTACACAATTTAAGTTCAGAGACTAATGTTTCGACGAATTGTTGCTTATCAAAAGCATCATATCCACTATTATCTGCTTCAAAAAGCTGGCTTACATCTCTCATTTTTACCGATGAAGTCCGTTCAATATGTTCTGTTTTGCTTCTTTCACCTGGTTTAATAAACGCTAATACACAATGAATTCCATCTTTTTCTCCACTATTTCCATCACAACTTAATTTATGATCAATCCAGCCGCTACAGTTATTTAAGTTTGCAATACTTAACCAAGGTAAAAAAGACTCAGTAAATGCTAATTGTACTGTTTTTGCTGTTCTATTTTGACAAATCATTTGGAATTCATGATCAGCGTACCCGGTCTCTAGTGATTTTAACCACAGCCTACCACGAGCTGATAAATCAAAAACTGTCCCTATGGATATATTAGACTGCTTATTACATTTGTTCGAACTAACACTAACTCCCGAACTTCTATTGTTTTGTAACTGAAGTACTCCACACTCTGCGGCTGTCGCATTAAAACTAAGTAATAAACACCCCATAAAACCAAATAATAGTATCTGTTTTATACATTTAAATAATAAAATCATCCTGTGATCCCCTTAATAATTAACTTTGTAAGAAAATTCTTTTAAGCCTGTATTTTTCAACATAAACCATTACCCTTTCCAATGGTATTTATCAAAAAATAAACACCCTATTTCACGGCGAAACCAAATAGATTACAATTGTAATTTATTTTAGCCATACAATTAGAGCTATGATGATCAATATAAGGTCTTATGATCAAATTAGGGTAGAATTATTTATTCTGAATTTATCACACTGGTTTTAAAAACATTTCTCTAATTTATGACAAATACCAAAAAAACCAACACTGTGATAATGAAATACCGATAAATCCTTATACTATCGAATAGATGTTTTAAGGAGAGATTACCGTATAATGCTCGCCTTTGGGACCGTATAAATGAAGAATGCCATCCAGGCTTTCACCATAAACATAGCGTGCTTCTCCTTTACCTCGAAACATTTGTCCAACAATAAGTTTATTATTAGTAATTTCTACAACAAACCTCACATAAACTGAATTTGCATACCCTTCAATTTCAAGCTGATGAATATTATTTTTTATTCGTGGCGCTTTTTCCCCAATTTTAGGAGCACTTGTAATTTTCTTTTGCTCTGGAGCCTTACTTTTATCTTCGATACTCACCGCAGCATAACTTACGGACTGCCATACTAGCATGAGTATAATTATTTTATTTTTCATCCGTACTCTCAACTTATGATTATTCACCCGCTTCAATTTCACCTAAGCCCAAAATTTGTTTACTAACTTTAGCTGGTGAACCAAAATATAAAATATCCCCCACACCTGTAATATTTGCCTTTAATTCTTCATGTGCAGTTAATTCTATATCTCCCGTGCCATGCAAATTGACAGTAACCTTATCTGAATCTAATTGCCTTGCTTTGACATTCCCGGTATTCTGGAGTTGCAAATCAAACACCGTAGCCATTCCAGTTACCATAAGATCAACCGAGCCCGTTAATTTAAGTACTAATTGATTAGTTTTTATATTTTCAAGTTTTACAGTGCTGGAGCCATCTATCGTCATTTCCTTAATGTTTGGTGAGAAAATATTGATGACTATTGGGGATCGAGAGCGATAAGATTTATCAATTTTCAGCGTTAATACCTTATTATTAACGGTTGATAAAACATGCTGAATAATATTGTCATCACCTGAGATTGTTAAAGAAGCCGGGCCATGCCGATAATTAATATCGAAAGCGCCACCAACATTCACAGAAGCAAAAAACTTAACTTTTCTCTCAATCGAAAGTTGAATTCCTGAACCTTGTATAACATTATCCAGTTTTCCCATATATTGATCATCGATAATAACGTTTCCTATGGAGGCGTTATTATTAACATGCCTAGAATCAGAGAAAACCACTGTCATATAAAATATAGCAGGTATTATCAACAAAGAAAGTCTCATCCCCCCCCCTTTTTTCAATCATTAATCAAAAAAACCAACCAGTCTCTTTTCTAAAGATTCATTTAAATAACAGATTAAACTCAAAAACCAAAATTCTTAATATCTCTTGAGTAACAAAATCAATTAATTATGACTTTGTTACTCAAGGATCACCTGCTGAAAAGAGGTACCACAGAATACGTCCTCAATTATTTTAGACCTGCTAACAACGTCTAAGGTGCCCTACGGAACTGAACTCGTCTATTGACAGAAGCATAAGGATTAACATTTGGCAAAACCTGACTTTCTCCCAATCCAGTCACAAGTAACCTATTTGAAGAAACATTAAAATTGATTCTTAAATAATCTTTAACAGCCTGTGCTCTTTTCTCTGATAAGCGACGATTATAAGTTTCAGAACCACCTGCATCAGTATGCCCTTCAATAATAAGACTTTCACCTGCACGCTCAGGAAGTGACAATAATTTCCCTACTTCATTCAAAAATGGTTTTGATTCATCAAGAACATCTGCTGAATTATAGGCAAACTTAATTGGTAACCCAATGGTTGGAGAAGCCTGGTTACTTCCCGCAACTTGAGGCAACTCTTTAGGTGTACTCTTGGAATTAAAATTAATCGATCTCATTTTAATGCCTCTAGGCTTAGAAGCCGCAGGCTGGTCAGAAAATAAAATAGCTCCCATTTCTGCTGCTGTTGGCACTCGATCTGAGAACATTTGTACATCTTCAGCTGTAACCGGAGTCACCAACATTAAGCTGATACCACAGCACCCCATTAGTTTTAAAACATTCATAACATCACCTTCTTTAATTTACATTATTAGTTATTTCAAAAGTTCTGACAGTCTCATTCTCCCTCAGCAATTGCTCCATGCATTGCTCTACTTCCTGTTTCAGTGCAGTTGTCATCCCTGCCTGCCTTCTCCCTATAGCGAAGGAGGGTAAGGTGTCAAAACTTTTTGATCGATTTATAGCATTTTTTCAATGCTTATTTTTTTTCCCAGCGAGTCACTTTTCCATCTTTATCAAAAAAAACAATTTGTGTTTGATATTCCCAAGCTCGCCATTTGTCCCATTCTTTATCCATGATCGTTCCAGTACATGTCCAACAAGGTCGTCCCCAAGCGGCCCTGACCTGGTCCGATGTCATTCCTTTAACTAAAAACCCCTTAGTTATTATTTTAACTGTTTCAGCGTTCCACTCAGGATGCTCTTCAATTAATTGTGCTCTTCTAACAGGTGGAGATTCACACCCTATCAGGGCAACGAGTACTGTAAAAAGTAATATTTTTTTCATTGTCTTACCTTAATTTACCGTTAATGAATAATTATGTCAGTAGCCGCTCTAACAGGATATTGAGACATTTTATTTTCATCAAACCCCCCATCCTGAGTGAAATACAAGGATTCAGCTGCTACGGGCCTTGAACTAGCAATAGCTCTAATCTTATCAGTCCCACTTGGACCACCAATATCTAATGAAAATTCAGCCGTTTGAGGAGGTACTTGATAACTAACTCCAGGTTTACAATAATTATCACTTTGATACACATTAGGGAATAAGGTAGAGATTTCTCCACTGGAGTTAATCACAACCAAACGAACAAACATTGGTTTATCAACTGAAAAACTTACAATCATTTTTTCGCCAATATTATAATCAGGCTTACTGGTCCATAAAGATAAACGCCCATCATCAACGACTTCTGCTGATGCGACTATCTGCTGGGTATTCTGCATAACTTCTTGAGCTTGAGCATAATCTACAGATGCCTGAGGCATAATTTTTCTTCTATGTTTAGTCTTGTGGTCAACAGGTATATTTTCAAATAAAGCCAAATATGTTGCTTCATCCACTCCAGGGTTTGAAAGGCCATTTTTACTTGAAAATTGCTCTAACGCTGCCTGAGTTGTAGGATCTAATCTTCCTGTCAATTGTACAGAATACCCATATAGATACAGGTAGGACTGCATAGTCACTATTTTTTCAGATTCTGATAGCTCATAATATCCAGTCAAGACTCGATCAATAACAACCTGGTCCCTTTCTCCTCCAGGCAATAACCGCCAATAAGGTATATTTTGATAGCGTCCGATCAATTGAGCCATACTTAATTGAACAAGTAAGCGTACCGCAGCATGTCTACCTTGTACTTTTTTTATCGTACCTTTTGCACCAAATGTCACACTCTTAATTGTAAATGCAAAGCTATCTTCTTTGACCCCTTTGTGTAGCTGTATTCCATTAACAGCCTGAATTCTGGGTATACCCGCCAGAGTTTTAAAATCAATTAAATTAAAATCCAAAGTAACTTGAGCTAATGAACCTTTATTTTGGTCTTCAAAACTTAGTCCATAATCGCCTAAAGTTGCCTCAATCTCTGAAGAGTCGCCTTTAGTAACCAATCCACGGTCAAACTCTGTAATTCCCCCCGAGACAACCACATCAGGAATTAACTTATTTTCAAAACCAGTACTTGAGTACCCAGTATTGACTGACATGGCTAGAAAATCAGGGTCATAAGGAATAAATGTAACATTTCCACCAACACCATTAAGCGTACTTTTTACAACTTCTGTTATGTCTCTTGGTATTTCAGCTCTTGTAGCAGCAGAGGATCCCGTATTATCAGCAATCGTTTTACTCATTATATTCAGAGGAGCAGTGCCATAAATTACACTCATCATTCCTAAGTTTCTAATTGCATCCTGATAAATTGTTAACTTTGCCTCGGGTAAAGTAATATTTAAATCTACATCTGCATTTTGCGGATTTAAACCACATGCCCCAACTAACAAAACAGTCCCGAAAGACAAAAAACCAGAGCGTATCTTATTGAGCATAATTGTATTCATCCTATTCTCTCCTATATATCAGGATTATTATTTTCCACAAACAGCCGTTGTTCCTTTGTTTGTGCTTATATTAATAACTTCCTTAATTTTACTTCCGGCACCTATAACAATATTCCCTGAACCACATGAACCTGATTGAGAGCTGGAGCCAGACTTTTGATCAGACTTCTGTCTTGCTAAGCTCTTTCTGACAATAAATTTAGTATTTTTACCTAAATCTAAGCCGTCATCTATAGCATTATCAATTCCTATACCGTCATCTAAATCATTTGCATAAGCAATATTGCCTATCATTAAAAAAAGGGAAATTACCGCTAATCTAAAAATCATTTTCAGTCACCTTTTGAATTTAAATTAAATATATAGTGCTTGAAAAAAACAGGTAAAAAGATCTTATTATTTTTACTGAAGACCTTTTTACTTAATTCAATCACTGTTATTACTTGATTTCTACTGAACCAACGTTAGCTGAGTTGTCTTTACCAATCGCAATCGCTGCGTTGCCTTTGTTCAGTGATTTATTCAGTATAATGCTTTTGTTTACTTTTGATCCTTTGATCGCTACTGAGCCAACATTTGCTGCATTATCTTTACCAATCGCTATCGCTGCATTACCTTTGTTCAATGATTTATTAAGAATAATGCTTTTGTTAACTTTGGCGTCTTTTAATTCAACTGAACCAACGTTTGCTGAATTGCCTTTTCCAATCGCTATCGCTGCATTGCCTTTGTTCAAAGACTTGTTCAAAATGATACTTTTGTTTACTTTTGAATCTTTTATTGCAACAGACCCTACGTTTGCTGCATTGTCCTTACCAATCGCTATCGCTGCATTGCCTTTGTTTAACGATTTGTTAA
>Ga0209495_1001972_pt1 | contig 13840 bp, 11 predicted proteins | sample EN1Hudsemesocosm_FD_184629 | JGI IMG/M metagenome (GOLD analysis project Ga0209495, IMG submission 184629) | Methane-oxidizing microbial communities from mesocosms in the Hudson Canyon - EN1E Hudson Canyon (SPAdes) (version 2) | ecosystem: Environmental > Aquatic > Marine > Cold seeps | place... | reverse complement strand
GCAGGAGCTTTTAGAATTCAACCCACAACTTATAGATGGTTTTCGTTCAGGTACCTTTATTAAGGTGCCTCAGCATGAGGAAATTGATGTAACAGAGGGAATTGAACTCTCGGATGATGAAAGTGCATCTGATGTTTTTGAAGTTCTGAAACGAAGAAAGAATAAGTTTAAGAAAAAAGATTCTTATGATATTGCTTTTATGTTGCCTTTGTATTTAGATAAAAATGATACAATTGAAGCATACCAAAATCTACAAGACGAATCGAGTATTTATAAGAAAACTCGTTATGCCTTAGATTTTTATTCCGGAGCTAAAGTGGCAATCGACAGCTTGAATAAAGCTGGAATGGCGATTAATGTTCATGTATACGATACTAAGAATGATCCGCATGAGACTTTTGATTTAGTAGCTCAAAAAGAATTTGATGATATGGACTTAGTTATAGGTCCATTTTATTCTAAAAATTTCAAAATTGCTGCAGAAATACTTAGTAGAAGAGACGTACCTATTGTAGCACCTCTCTCCACAAAGGGGAATTTGTTGGAGAATATTCCAAATGCTTTTCAAGTGATTCCTACACCTAAAAGACAGCTTACTTATTTGTCTGATTATATAAAGGAGAATTATAGTGATAAAAATATTACTCTAGTTCGTAAGAATACTGAGCAAGAATCTACTTTTGCAGATTGGATGATCTCATCTCTTGAAATGGATTCTATTAACTATAAAGAGATTTTAGTTGATGGTGCTGTAATCGATTCAATTCATCATGAACTGGACTCTTTAGCAGAAACAAATGTGATTTTGATCCCTTCTACAGAAAAAGATTTCGTAACAGATTTACTAACAAAACTAAATGCAACACGTGATAGTTCAATTGTTGTATTCGGTATGCCGGACTGGTATACCTTTAGTGACTTAGATTTTGATTATTTGATGAATTTGAATGTTCACATGCCTAATAGTGGTGTCTTGTCTTATGACGATAATTTTACACAATATTTTGTTAAGGGCTATCAAGCTGCTACTGGAGCTGATCCTAATGCACGATTTTCTTTTTCTGGCTTCGATGTGAGTTTTTACTTTTTAAACTTATTGAATACCTACGGTGGTATTTCTGCTGATATGTATTTAGAGCCTAAAGAATTACTTAATTTAAACTTCGACTATAATTATAAACGCAACGAAAAGAATGGTTCTAGAAATCAGTCGGTGTACATTATTAAGTATGAAGATTTAGAAATTATTCGAGTAGATAAATAATCGATTCCTAAATAACTGAAAAGGCAGCTCATTGAGCTGCCTTTTTTTTATTATAAAATAGATCAATCAATCAATCAATCAATATTCATTCCTATAGTCTAAAAGAATGGTTAATGCTCAGTTAATGATTTTTTAAGCTATGGATAAAGCCTAATACTTGATCGTTGAAAGTCATAGGTTGTTCTATATTTACTACATGTCCACATTCTGGAATTATATAGAGTTTAGAAGAAGTATGATTTTCTACCAACTTACTTATAGAGGGTAAGAACATATGATCATCGGCACCCATAATGTAAAGTGTAGGAATACCAGAGTCCTTAATCCTAAACATAGCCAACAATGGATTAACCTTAGAGACTAGGCTAAACCAACGTTTAAATTCGTTTTGATATAGTTTCTTTGCTTCTGTAACAAATAAGTTTCGTGATTCTCTATGTGTTTTACTCGGCATAATGACTATCGCAAAGAGTTTGTAGAGAAGGATATAGGGGATAATAGATCTTAAAAGAAAACCTAAGCGCATTAGTATCTGCCCTTTAATGTTAAGTTTCATCACAGCTCCACCCATTATCATACTGTGAACTCTGCTTGGAAAGCGTTCTGCAATTTCTCTAATAACTATTGTTCCTAAAGAAATTCCTATAAAGTGAGTTTTTTTAACTTTTAAATAGTCTAATACCTCAATTACTTCGTCACTAATCACATCAAAAGTGTAGGAGCGTAATTGCTCGTAAATTTTGTTTTTAGATTTACCATGACCTCTAAGATCAATTAGTAAAACATTATGCTTTTTCTTAAAATCGCGTAGTTGTTTGTACCAGATGGAACTGCTCCCGCCAGCACCGTGAATGAAAGTTACCCATTCTGCACTGTCGTCAATCTTAAAAGTACTGTAGTGAAGCATTTATCAGTGATTAAAATAGTTGGCTTAGCCTAATAGTTCGGCAAATCTACTATTTTAGAATGGTATTTAGCGAGTAATTTGTAAAAGTATAAATACTTTATGATCTGCCTAAATATCTAGTTTATTTAAGTATCATTAGTCTACAGGTTCCCAAAGTTCGATCTTATTTCCTTGGTCATTCATAATATGAATAAATTTACCATAGTCGTAACTGGTAATGCTATCGAGTAGGATAACTCCATTTTCTTTGAGTTGCTTTAAAAGACCTTCAATATTCTGAACGCTGTAATTAATCATGAAATCTTTTTTCGATGGTCAAAAATAATCATCTCCTGTTTTGAACGGAGTCCACTGTAAAGAGTTTATTTGTTCAGGATTAATAAGATCTCTAGATTCAAAACTTGATGAACCCCAATCATTGATTTCAATTCCTAAATTCTTGGTATACCACTCTCTTGTTTCCGACGGGGAACCGAAAAGAAAAAAACACCGCCTATACCTGTAACTTTAGGTTTTTCATCTTAGGTTGAAACACTTCTTTGTTCATTCTTTTTTTCTTCCATAGGGTTCGAATAGTTACAGCTTGTAAATATAGTAAGTAATAAGATGATTGATTTGAGCCTATTCATTTTGAACGATAAATTTAAGTGTTTCTGAATTTTACTTTTTTGAATATGTATGTAAAAGGAAGGCTCCAAATACTGCCCCTAGTAAACCTCCTCCTCGTGCAAGGTGTTTTATTGTTTGGAGAAGTTCACCAATAAGGTTCTGAAAATCTGCTTTCCCCATTATAATAAATACTAAAGCAGCGAGTATAAATAAATAGCCCATAAATTTCATCATCCTTGGATGTTTTGATTCATCACTAGCTATAATAAATAAAACACCAAAAACGATTCTCACAACAATTGCTATAATATATAATGAGGTGCTTTCGATATTGGTTTCTATTAATCCAAAAATAATTTCGGGTTTCATTAGTAGCGAAATCCCTAGCAGAAGTATTAATACTCCCAATAATTTGATAGATAGTTTCATAATAGATTTTTTAAGATAATTACCAATTCTAGTTTAGTAAGGTTTAAATTAATTTTATTTAGAAAACTCTTTAAAGTCTACAGAGGGGTCGTAATCAGTCTTTGTGTTAATAGAATACAACTCACTTCGTTTATCTTTTGCTGTAATAAAAGGAAACAGTAGTTGTACATGCCAATCTTCTTTCATTTGATTCCAGGCACCAAAATGAGAAGGATATTTTCGTGTGATTTTAGAGGTTCCAAATATTACATCCCAAAAAAACAGCATATTCCCATAATTCCCATTTGGATGTGAAATCCCATCTTCGGATGTAAGTCCATGGTGAGCAAAATGAGTACTTGGAGTAGATATGGTTCGTTCTATAACCCAAGCAATAGGGGATAGTAGTTTGTGCTTATAGAGGAATCTATCCCACTTGGTTTCACTATGTGCCAATAATATAATAACCAGTTTTATTGGTAAGTAGATGAGATAAACATTAACCATTCCGAAGTAAACCAACATTGCAGATAGCCATATGCCGGGCATTAATGCATAGTATAATAAAGCATTTCTATAAGTAACAAGCACTCCCATATCTTCTGCTACATGATGTGGTCTATGCAGTTTCCACATTTTTCTATTTACATGAGAGAGCCTATGCCACCAGTATTGTGTCATGTCATCTAATACAATAAAGGCTAGTATATGCCACCAGAAGGAGTTTTCCAAATAGAAATCTTCTAGTTCAGGAAAAGCCGTACTCATGAACCATAGTACGGATAGAAAAATCCCTGGTTGAATTAATGTAGGTAAGGAGACAAGACTTAGCAGTTCTATGGTGAAATCGTTTCTTGTTCTTTTGTCATCAAAATAGAGTCCCCCAATAGATTCTATAATTCCCAGTATAATTAGAACGGCAGCAGGTATGAGTTTACTGATTGTTTCGGTTTCCATTCTTAGTAGAGTCTCAATTAATACACTTTATATATGTGAATTCATTAATGCATCGGTGTTCTTGTTAAAAGTACTAAAACGATTATTAACATCACAATGGAAGCCCCATAGGGGTAAGCTGTGTAATGGTAGGTGTTGTGCAAAATAAATATATCCGCGAAATTAAAGCAAAAAAAAAGCCGCATGAGCGGCTTAGATTTAATTGAGGTTTTATCTCAAATCGATAATGTCAAAATCTGGAAAATCAGCTTCTTTAAAAATGAAGGCTGAATCTTCAATACTACTGGATGTAAAGTTGCTGATTACATATTCTGATTCAGTAGCATTTTTACCAAACTGTTTCAAGTTTTTAATTTGCTTCAGTTGTGTGTCAATCATTAAGTGAATCTTAATGTAATCTACATCGTCTGGAGTTTCAGGAATCAATTCAATCATTTGTAGGTTTCCAACCTTTTCGCCCATTTGGTAAATAAATCCTTTTTCATAAAGTTTTAAAAGGTTAGATGGAGTCAGTGCACTTTCATCATCGAGGTCGATTTCAGAAATTTGTATCTCCTCATCGTCTTCCATAATCGTCCATACATTCTCACCGTCGCTAATTTGTTCTATCCCCATAAAAGACAAAATGTATTGATCATCTTTTAAAGTTAATTCTCCAGCTGCAGATTCCTGTACATTCTCTGCTTTGTTGTTTAAGCTGTATTCAAAAACAATATGAATAGCCTCATGAGCATCTGTAGCAATACTAACTTCATCAAGAAGAACTTTCGCTTCAGTATCGCTAGTAATTTGTGCAAATGAAATAAAAGGTAAAGCAAATAGGCTCAATATAAATATTATTCTACTCATCAAGATGTCTTTATGTATTGGATTGCAAAATTAGTGAAATAAGTATGTAATAAGTGATATGTTAGATGTAAATCGTTTTGTTTATTAGTTACTAATGATTTGTGATTGAGCTCAATTTTTATTATTGCTAACTGCTAAAGCTAACTACTAACTTGTTCTTCTGTATTCAACAGCTGCTCCAAAGCATATTCATCAGGAATTAAAACCTGTCGAGCCTTACTCCCTTCAAAGGGGCCTATAATACCTGCTGCTTCTAATTGATCAATAATTCTACCTGCACGGTTATATCCCAATTTAAGTTTACGCTGTAACAAAGATGCTGAACCTTGTTGATGCATTACAATAACCGAAGCTGCATCTCTAAAAAGCACATCTCTGTCATTAAGATCTATGGCTCCAATAGCTTTAGCTTCTTCTCCAACAAATTCTGGTAGCTCAAATACCATCGGGTATCCTTGTTGACTTCCAATAAACTCGGTAAGTTTCTCAACTTCTGGAGTATCTATAAACGCACATTGTACACGTGTTATTTCACTACCATCAGAAATTAACATATCCCCACGACCGATTAGCTGATTGGCTCCACCAGCATCTAAAATGGTTCTAGAATCTATTGCTGAGGTTACTCTAAAGGCTATGCGTGCAGGGAAATTAGCCTTAATTGTACCCGTAATAATGTTGGTGGTTGGCCTTTGAGTCGCTATAATTAAGTGAATACCAATGGCGCGAGCTAATTGAGCTAAACGAGCAATAGGTGTTTCAATCTCTTTCCCTGCCGTCATAATAAGGTCGGCAAATTCATCAATAACCAAAACGATATAAGGCAAATAGCGATGTCCATTTTCAGGATTCAACTTTCTATTTACAAACTTATGGTTGTATTCTTTAATGTTTCTTACTTGAGCTGTTTTCAATAGGTCGTAACGTGTATCCATCTCTATACAAAGAGAATTTACTGTGTTTACCACCTTTGTAGTATCAGTAATAATAGCCTCTTCAGCATCGGGTAGTTTAGCTAAGAAATGACGTTCAATTTTATTGTAAAGAGTCAGTTCAACCTTCTTAGGGTCAACTAAAACAAACTTTAATTGCGAGGGATGTTTCTTATAAAGTAGAGAAGCGAGTATCGCGTTTAGTCCAACAGATTTCCCCTGACCGGTAGCCCCCGCCATTAATAAGTGAGGCATTTTAGCTAAATCGGCAACATAGGTTTCGTTAGAAATTGTTTTTCCTAAAACGATCGGAAGTTCATAATCAGCATTTTGAAATTTCTCCGAAGCGATAACCGATTTCATAGAAACGATACTCGGTTTGCTATTCGGAACTTCAATACCAATGGTTCCTTTTCCTGGAAGCGGTGCGATTATACGAATTCCTAGTGCAGCTAAACTCAAAGCAATGTCATTTTCTAAGCCTTTAATTTTAGAAATACGAACTCCAGGTGCAGGAACAATTTCATACAGTGTTACCGTTGGTCCAACAGTAGCTTTAATCTTAGAAATCTCAATTTTATAATTGTTAAGCGTTTCAACAATCTGATTTTTATTGGCTTCTAATTCTTCTTTATCAACCGTAACTTGTGAGTTAGGGTATTCAATCATCAAGTCGATGATAGGATGCTTATAACGTCCTAGGTCAAGCGTAGGGTCATATTCACCGAATTCATCTAAGGCTTTATTGACTTCTTTATCGCTTAAAATTTCTTCCGATTTAACCTCAACATCCATTTGAACCTCCTCGGGATTCGTTTCTACTACAGCCTTTTTCTTTGGTGGCTCAATGGTCATTTCTTCTACAACATTCGATGTAGCATCAGTTTGCTCGGCAGCGACTCCAGTGTTTAAGTCTACAGTCTCTTGAATTTGCTCCTCAACGATTTGCTCTGTAGGAATAGCTCCTTCAGAAATATCATTATAATCGAATTCTTTTTCTTTCTTTTTAAAGATGCTAAATATCCCTTTAAAGAATTCTTGAATCTTTTCTGGAGTCCATCTGTAGTAGATACCTAAGAATATGAGTATAGAAAATCCGAGTAATAAACTTGTTCCGGTAGTTCCTAATAGACTACTTATCCAAGTAGAAGCTATAATTCCATTATAACCACTTAGCACAGGTGTTTGACTGCAATACGCCCCAAAAAATGTAGTCAACCAAAGGCAAATAAATAAGGAGTTTCTGAATAAGCGATTTAGTTTAATAATATACTGATGAGTAAATATCTGTAGTCCTGCGATAAAGAGGAAAAATGGAAGTAGAAAAGAAGCAATCCCAAATTGTTGGAAAATGAAAAACTGCCCAAATGCTGCACCGATTTTCCCTAACCAGTTGTGTACTACAATATTTGTGTCTAAAAATAGAGTGGATGCATCAAGCTGTAATAAGTCGAAGTCTTTTTTCCAACTCAAAAGGAAGGAAACAAAAGAGAGGAAGAGTATAGTTGCCAAACACAAAAACAATAAGCCAAACACTACTTGAGCTGTTTTGTTTTCGAAGTTAAGGGTAAGCTGAGGATATTTACTTTTTTTGTTCTTGGCCATAGTTCCATCTGTGTAAACTCAAAAATAGCTAAAAAGCCTTTTAATTTGGCTACCCAACACAGCTTTTATTCACGAGGATATGCACAATTTAGTAGGCGTGAAATGGAAGATGTAAAACGTTTGATAGATGTCGTTTCGTTTTACGATTTACCCTTCCCGTTTTACGATCATTTTATAGGCTATACCAACGGATTCTATTAACTTTGTGAATTATTACAAAACGAAATGAAAAGACTCTCAATATTAGTTAAAGACGAGACAGCTCCCTTGGAAGCTGTAGTCCTTGGTATTGCTCAGGATTTTGGTGGAGAGCCAAGTCTTGAAGAAGCTTACGACCCGAAGTCAAAAGAGCATATTAAAGCAGGTACTTTTCCAGTAGAAAATGACCTCGTAAAAGAGATGCAAGCTTTTACTGCCGTTTTTGAGAAGTACAATATTGAAGTTTATCGTCCTGAGAATATAAAAGACTACAATCAAGTCTTCTCTAGAGATATCGCTTTTGTGATTGATGAGAAGTTTATTGTCCCTAATATTTTAGAAGATAGAGCTAGAGAGTTTGAGGCTATTTCAAAAGTTGTCGAGCAAATTGATTCTAACTTAGTGGTTAAGATGCCCGACGGTGCTAGTGTAGAAGGAGGTGATGTAATGCCTTGGGATGATTGTATTTTTGTAGGTGTTTCTGATGAGGAAGATTTTAATAAATATACTTGCGCTCGTACCAATTACGATGGTGTAGCCTTTTTACAGCAAACTTTTCCGGAACGTACCGTTGTCTCTTTTGAGTTGAATAAATCGGATGTTGAGCCACGTGAAAATGCATTGCATTTAGATTGCTGTTTTCAGCCTATAGGAATAGATCAAGCTGTGATTTATCCTCGAGGATTTAAACACGAAGATGATGTTCAGTTTTTAGTGGATTATTTTGGTGAAGAAAATATCATCGAAATTACTAGAGATGAGATGTACAATATGAACTCCAACCTATTTTCTATCAGTCCTGAAGTAATTGTTTCTGAAAAAGGATTCACTCGCTTAAACGACGAGTTGCGTAGGCGTGGCTTTACAGTTGAGGAAATTCCATATGCCGAAATCGCGAAAATGGAAGGTTTATTAAGATGTTCTACATTACCATTAAGAAGAAAATACAATGACTAAGCAGATTACTTCGAGTATAATGATGATTCGCCCAGTTGCTTTTCGTTTTAACGAGCAAACTGCTGTGAACAATTATTACCAACAAGTTTTGGAAGGTGTTACTGCCGACCAAGTACAGGTACAAGCTCAAAATGAGTTTGATACTTTTGTGGAGAAACTGAGGATTAAAGGTGTTGAGGTTGTTGTGGTTGAAGATACTTTGGATCCTAATACTCCAGATTCAATTTTCCCAAATAACTGGATTTCTTTTCATCAAAACGGACGCGTAGGTTTATACCCAATGTGTGCCGAGAATCGTCGTTTGGAGCGTAGAAAAGATGTGCTTACCATTTTAATGGAGCAGTATAATTTTGTAATAAATGAAGTCATAGACTTCTCACACTACGAAAGTGAAGATCTCTTTTTAGAAGGTACTGGTTCTATGTTGCTCGATAGAGTTAACAAGATTGTGTACGTAGCATTATCCTTGAGGACAGATGCTAAAATATTAAAGGATTTCTGTGAGAGGTTTGACTATAAAGCTGTTACTTTTACATCAAATCAAACGGTAGGAACAGAGCGTTTAGCAATTTATCACACCAACGTGATGATGTGTTTGGGCGAAGGTTTTGCAGTTTTATGTGCTGATACAGTTGATAATGAAACAGAAAGAAAAGCTTTAGTTGAGAGTCTTGAGGCTACAGGTAAAGAAGTGATTTATATTACAGAAGCTCAAAAGCATCGTTTTGCAGGAAATATGCTGCAAGTACAAAGTAAAACAGGAGAGAAGTTCTTGGTGATGTCGGCTTCGGCACATCAGTCTTTGAGTCAAGAACAAGTAAAGAAGATTGAAAAGCATTGTCAGATATTATCCAGCTCTTTAGATACTATTGAAGCTTGTGGTGGTGGTAGTGCTCGTTGTATGATGGCGGAAATCTTTTTGCCTAAAAACGCATAATATAGGAATGAAAGACTTAGAAATCCTTTTAGTAAATACCATACTTACAGCCGTAAAAGAGTTGTTTGGAGCTGCTTTACCCGAAAACCAAGTTAACTTCCAATCTACACGTAAGGAGTTTGAGGGGGATATTACTTTGGTGGTTTTCCCAATGGTTCGATTCGCAAAGAAAGGACCAGAGCAAACTGCTGAAGATTTAGGGAATTACCTTGTTGAGAACGTAGAATTCGTTGAGAAGTTTAACGTAGTGAAAGGTTTCTTGAATATGGTTATTTCAGAATCGTATTGGTTGGATGCTTATGCAAAAGCATTCCAAGCTGAAGATTTTGGTAAAGTAGATGCAACTGTGAATGATCCACAAATTGTGGTTGAATACTCGTCGCCAAACACTAATAAGCCTTTGCACTTAGGCCACGTTCGCAATAACTTATTAGGTTATTCGGTTGCCGAAATTATCAAGGCTAGTGGGAAGCGTGTTAAAAAAGTGCAAGTCATTAACGATCGCGGTATTCATATTTGCAAGTCTATGTTGGCTTGGAAACTATTTGGTGAAGGAGAAACTCCAGAATCAACCGGAATGAAAGGCGATCACTTGGTAGGGAAGTACTATGTGCGTTTCGATCAAGAATATAAAAAGGAGATTGCTGCTTTACAATCCGAAGGTAAAACTGAGGAAGAATCGAATAAAGAAGCACCTCTTTTAGTTGAAGCTCAAAATATGCTTCGTCAATGGGAAGCCAAAGACGAAGAGGTTGTTGCGCTTTGGGAAATGATGAACCAATGGGTGTATGCTGGATTCGATTCTACATACACGCGTATGGGAGTTGATTTTGATAAGCATTATTACGAAAGCGATACTTATTTATTAGGGAAGAAATGCATTGATTCTGGACTCGAAAAAGGGATCTTTTATAAAAAGGAAGATGGTTCTGTTTGGGTAGATTTAACAAATGAAAAGCTAAACCATAAGCTACTTTTACGTGGCGATGGAACGGCTGTTTATATGACTCAAGATATTGGTACTGCTATTCAGCGTTACTTAGATTTTGACTTTAATAGAATGGTGTATACTGTTGGAAATGAGCAGGATTACCACTTTAATGCGTTGTTTGAAATCTTAAATCGTTTAGGTTATTCTTGGGCTACAGATTGCCACCACCTTTCTTACGGAATGGTAGATTTACCAAGTGGTAAAATGAAGTCGCGTGAGGGTACTGTAGTAGATGCAGATGATTTAATGCAAGAGATGGTTTCTACAGCTAAATCGATTTCTGAAGAGCTCGGAAAGTTAGATGGCTTTAACGAGGAAGAATTGGCATCTATTTATGAGATGATAGGTATGGGTGCATTGAAATACTTCATCCTAAAAGTTGATCCTAAGAAACGAATGTTGTTCGATCCAACTGAGTCAATTGACTTTAATGGTCATACAGGACCATTCATACAATATACGCACGCTCGTATTTGTTCATTACAAAGAAGAGCTGCTGATTTAAATACTGTAGCTAATCCAGAATCTTCTCTTCAAGCTAAGGAGAAAGAGTTATTGAAAGTCTTATTGCGCTACCCTGAGGTAATTCAGGAAGCAGCAAACGATTATAGTCCTGCGGTAATTGCAAACTACACGTATGACTTAGTAAAGGAGTACAACCAGTTTTATCAGCAAGTGCCTGTTTTTGGAGCTGATAGTGAGCAAGACAAGGCTTTCCGTATCGGATTGTCTGGGTTGGTTGGAAAAGTAATTGCTTCGGCAATGAATCTATTGGGAATTACTGTTCCTGAAAGAATGTAAATTGATTATTTTTGAAGCTAATTATTTAGAAGATGTTTGAGAATTTATCAGAGAAATTAGATAAAGCCTTTTCGGTATTAAAAGGTCACGGTAAGATTACTGAGATTAATGTTGCTGAAACGCTTAAAGAAGTGCGTAAAGCCCTTTTAGACGCCGATGTTAGTTATAAAATTGCTAAAGACTTTACTAAAAAAGTAAAGGATAAAGCTTTAGGTCAAGATGTGTTAACAGCTCTTCATCCAGGGCAGTTAATGGTGAAGCTTGTAAAAGACGAGTTAACTGATTTGATGGGAAGTCAAGCCGAGGGAATTAATCTTGAGGAGAAAACTTCCGTAATCCTTATCGCAGGTCTTCAAGGTTCTGGTAAAACTACCTTTACAGGGAAACTTGCTTTGTTTCTCAAGACTAAGAAGTCTAAGAAGCCTTTGTTGGTTGCTTGTGATGTTTACCGTCCAGCAGCCATTAATCAGCTAGAAATCCTTGCTGAGCAAGTTGGAGTAGAGGTTTTCGTAAATAGAGAAAGTCAAGATCCTGTTGCCATTGCTAAAGCTGCTGTAACACATGCAAAGCAAAATGGAAATGATGTAGTTATTGTCGATACCGCGGGTCGTTTAGCGATTGACGAGCAGATGATGAACGAGATTGCTGCTGTGAAATCTGCGGTAAATCCTCAGGAAATATTATTCGTAGTTGATTCTATGACAGGGCAAGATGCGGTGAATACAGCAAAAGCCTTTAACGATAAACTAGATTACGATGGTGTTGTTCTAACAAAGTTAGACGGTGATACGCGTGGTGGTGCTGCCTTAACGATTAAGTCAATCGTTAATAAGCCTATCAAATTTGTGGGTATGGGCGAGAAGATGGATGCATTAGATGTATTCCATCCAAATCGTATGGCCGATCGTATTTTGGGTATGGGTGATGTGGTGTCGCTTGTAGAAAAAGCTCAAGAACAGTTTGATGCCGAAAAAGCTCGTAAACTTCAAAAGAAAATTGCCAAGAACGAATTTGACTTCAATGATTTTGTTGAACAGATAGGTCAGATTAAGAAGATGGGTAATGTGAAGGACTTGATGGGGATGATTCCAGGAATGGGAAAAGCCATGAAGGATGTAGAAATTGAAGATGATGCTTTTAAACATGTAGAAGCTATGATTGGTTCTATGACCAAAGAAGAGCGTTCTAATCCAACTTTATTAAATGGTTCTCGTCGTCAGCGTGTTGCTCGTGGTAGTGGACGTACAGTAAAAGAGGTAAACCAACTCATTAAGCAATTCAACGACATGGGTAAAGTCATGAAGATGATGCAAGGTGGTGGAATGAAGAACATGATGAAAATGATGGGTAAAGGTGGTGGAATGCCAAATATGCCTTTAGGTAGATAATTACATAGAATATGCAGTTATTAGACGGTAAATTAACATCCGGAATTCTTAAGGATGAGATCGCAGTAGAGGTCAAAGAAATTATTGATAAAGGTGGAAAAAAACCACATTTAGCAGCGATTTTAGTTGGAGGCGATGGCGCTAGTGAAACGTATGTTAATGCAAAGGTAAAAGCTTGTGAAAAAGTAGGTTTCGAGTCGACTTTGGTTCGTATGGATGCTGATGTTAGTGAAGAAGCGCTTTTGAATGAAGTTCGCAAAATTAACGAAAATACTGATATCGATGGCTTGATTGTTCAGTTGCCATTACCAAAGCATATTTCTGAGATAAAAGTTACCGAAACGATTATACCTGAGAAGGATGTGGATGGATTTCATCCTGTAAATTTAGGGCGTATGATGCTGAATTTACCTTCTTTCTTGCCAGCTACACCAGCCGGAATTATAGAGCTTTTAGATCGTTATGAAATTGAGACTTCAGGTAAGCACTGTGTAGTTATCGGTCGTTCGCATATTGTAGGTTCGCCAATGAGTATATTAATGGCACGAAATACTAAAGTGGGTAATTGTACTGTTACCTTAACGCATAGTAGAACAACAAATTTAGAAGAAATTTCACGCTCGGCTGATATCCTTATTGTAGCTCTTGGTAAACCAGAATTCGTTACTGCGGATATGGTAAAGGAAGGTGCTGTAATTGTTGATGTGGGTATTACTCGTGTTAAGTCTGATAAAACTAAATCAGGTTGGAAATTAAAAGGAGATGTAGCCTTTGATGAGGTTGCTCCAAAATGTTCTTTTATTACTCCAGTCCCAGGTGGTGTAGGTCCAATGACCATAGCATCGCTACTGAAGAATACTTTGCAGTCAGCAAAACAGAAATAGGACTCAATAGTAAAAGGATCAAGATTCTAATGTTAAAAGGGTATTCAGCTCCTGAATAGGTAATCCTACAACATTAAAGTAAGAACCTTCAATTTTAGTGATTCCAATAGCGCCAATCCATTCTTGAATTCCGTAAGAACCTGCCTTATCGAA
>Ga0209495_1001971_pt1 | contig 13842 bp, 16 predicted proteins | sample EN1Hudsemesocosm_FD_184629 | JGI IMG/M metagenome (GOLD analysis project Ga0209495, IMG submission 184629) | Methane-oxidizing microbial communities from mesocosms in the Hudson Canyon - EN1E Hudson Canyon (SPAdes) (version 2) | ecosystem: Environmental > Aquatic > Marine > Cold seeps | place... | reverse complement strand
AAAGATAAGGCTGATATTATTACTGCGGCTCAAATGCAGGCTGACTATGTTGCTATTTCTTTTCCCCGATCAGCACAAGACATTCACACAGCACGACAACTTCTTCGTGATGCGGGTGGTCATGGCGGTATTATTGCTAAGATTGAACGCGCTGAAGCTTTGGATGTTATTGATGAAATTATTGAAGCATCAGATGCCGTTATGGTGGCTCGTGGAGATTTAGGTGTTGAAGTAGGTGATGCAGCATTACCGCCCATTCAAAAGAATATTATTAACCATGCCCGCCAACACAATAAGGTTGTTATTACTGCGACTCAAATGATGGAGTCGATGATAACAAACGCTATTCCAACACGAGCAGAAGTATTTGATATAGCCAATGCGGTGTTAGATGGCACTGATGCGGTCATGTTGTCAGGTGAAACAGCTGTCGGTAAGCACCCTGTGAAAGTGATTGAGGCTGTCGATCGTATTTGTTTGCAGGCCGAACAACAACGTGAAATCCGTGTATCACGCCACCGAATGGATTCTCACTTTGAGCGTATGGATGAAGCGATTGCGATGGGAGCGATGTATATGGCAAACCATCTAGATGTGAAAGCCATTGCAGCGTTGACGGAGACAGGATCTACACCGTTATGGATGTCTCGTATTAGTTCGGGCATTCCAATTTTTGCCTTAACGCCACATGTTGAAACGCGTAGGAAGGTAACTTTGTACCGAGGTGTCTATCCAGTCAGTTTCACTGTTGATCATGAAGATCATGCTTCTTTAAATAAAGAAGCTATTGATGAACTGCAGCGTCGAGGCGTGGTACGAGAAGGTGACTTGGTCATTATCACTAAAGGTGATCTTGAGGTTAAAGGTAGTACTAATGCACTGAAATTAGTACGTGTTGGTGAGATGGTAGAACCTAAATAATAATACTAAGGAGAACGCATTATGGCTTTGGTTTCAATGCGACAACTTTTGGACTATGCCGCAGAACATAGTTTTGCAATACCCGCATTTAATGTCAGCAATCTGGAGCAGGTTCAGGCGATTATGCAGGCGGCAGATGCGGCTGATAGTCCTGTTATTATGCAAGGTAGCGCTGGCGCACGAAAATATGCGGGTGAACCTTTTCTACGTCATCTAATTCTTGCAGCGATTGAAGAATATCCCCATATTCCAGTTGTAATGCACCAAGATCATGGCGCTGCTCCACATGTATGTGCACGTTCAATCCAGTCTGGCTTTAGTTCGGTGATGATGGATGGTTCATTGATGGAAGACATGCAAACACCTTCTTCATTTGAATATAATGCTCGCGTTACACGTGAAGTGGTGAATATGGCACATGCTTGTGGTGTGTCAGTTGAAGGTGAAATTGGCTGTTTAGGTTCATTAGAAACAGGCATGATGGGTGAAGAAGATGGTCATGGCTCATTAGAAAAGCTCGATCATAGCCAATTATTGACAGACCCTGATGAAGCGGTTGAGTTTGTTAAACAAACAGAGGTTGATGCGTTAGCTGTGGCAATTGGAACAAGTCATGGTGCTTATAAATTCACTAAGCCGCCGACAGGAGATGTGTTGGCAATAAGCCATTTGAAGACCCTATATCAACGTCTACCGAATACACATTTTGTTATGCATGGTTCAAGTTCAGTGCCGCAAGACTGGTTAAAAGTCATCAATGACTACGGCGGTGACATTGCTCAAACCTATGGTGTACCAGTGACAGAAATTGTTGAAGGCATTAAATATGGCGTTCGTAAAGTCAATATTGATACCGATCTACGTATGGCATCTACGGGTTCTATTCGACAGTATTTAGCCCAAGAGGAAAATGCCGCTAATTTTGATCCGCGCAAGTTCTATAAAGAGGCATTAGAAGCCATGAAAGTAATCTGCCAAGCACGCTATGAAGCATTTGGTAGTGCTGGACATGCTAGTAAAATTAAGCCTATTCCGCTAGGACAGATGGTCGGACGTTATGCTTCTGGGGAATTAGGCCCTAGATTTAATTAAGTAATAGGCACTGCACTTTATTGCTGGCGAAACAATCTTTGCAAGCAAAAGCGTGTAATAAGGTAAACTATGCCCTTTGATTTAATTGAGAAGATAATGTGCAGCAGTTATTAGCTATTGCTGGTGGTGGAGCGTTAGGTGCTGTAATGCGCTTTGGCATGTCATCAGGCATTTATCGTTTATTAGGTAGAGATTTTCCTTACGGGACCTTGGCTGTTAATGTTCTAGGCTCTTTGCTAATGGGGCTATGCTTTATATTAATGGTTGAACGAAATGTATTGTCGATGGAGTGGCGAGGTATCATCATGATTGGTTTTCTTGGTGCGTTTACTACCTTTTCAACCTTCTCCATGGAAACGTTAAGCTTACTAGAATCTGGTGAGTTGACTAGAGCGCTATTAAATATTCTGTTAAGCGTGACCTTATGTCTTGCTGCAACGTGGGTTGGACTGACAATCGGGAGACAGATTTAAGATGAATGAAATCACAATGGTACGAATTTACCTTTCGGAAGGTCGAGATCATTATGAGCGTTTAGTGAACTGGTTATATGCTGATCATCATGTAAAAGGTGTATCAGTGTTTAGAGCTATTGAAGGCTTTGGTGAAGATAGAAAAATGATGACTACGTCATTGATCGATTTATCCTTAGAATTGCCTGTCGTTATCGAATTTTTTGATACACCAGAAGTCATTGCTGGTGTTTTAGAGCAAGTACAAACAATGGTTAAAGCTGATCATATCGTTACTTGGTCAGCACAATCTGGAATTTAAAATGTTAGACCCAAAATTATTAAGAAATGAACCTGAAAAAGCGGCAGCGTTATTAGCTCGTCGCGGCTATGTTTTAGATATCGCACTGCTTGAAAGCTTAGAGCAAGAACGTAAACAAGCTCAATCAGATGCACAAAGCCTGCAAACAGAGCGAAATAGTCGTTCTAAAATGATTGGTAAGGCAAAAGCATCAGGCGAAGATATTGCACCATTGCTCGCTGAGATTGCTGATTTGGGTGATAAACATAAAGCCGCTGAAACGCGATTAGCAGACGTATTGCAAAAACTGACTGATGTTGCGATGGAATTGCCTAATATTCCACAAGAAGATGTGCCTGCTGGTAAGAGCGAAGATGATAATGTAGAGATTTCACGTTGGGGTGAACCAAAAACATTTGATTTTGAACCTAAAGATCATGTTGATTTGGGTGAAAGCTTGAGCGGTATGGATTTTGAAACAGCAGCTAAAATTAGTCAGGCTCGCTTTGTTACTTTGCAAGGTCCACTAGCCAAATTACATCGGGCATTAACGCAGTTTATGCTTGATCAGCATACGGAAGAAAATGGGTATACCGAAACCTATGTACCTTATTTAGTAAATAGTGATTCATTACGGGGTACAGGGCAATTACCGAAGTTTTCTGAAGATTTATTTGCCATTAAAGATACGGATTTATATCTAATCCCAACGGCTGAAGTACCTGTTACCAATATTGTTCGCGATACCATTTCAACGGATAAACAATTGCCATTGAAATTTGTAGCTCATACACCTTGTTTTCGAAGTGAAGCAGGCTCATATGGTCGTGACGTGCGCGGTTTAATTCGTCAGCATCAATTTGAAAAAGTAGAGTTAGTACAAATTGTTAGACCTGAAGAATCTGATGCTGCACATGAAGCATTAACAGGGCATGCTGAAAGTATTTTACAAAAATTAGAGTTGCCCTACCGTAAAGTAATGTTATGTATTGGTGACTTAGGTTTCTCATCAAGTAAAACGTATGATTTGGAAGTCTGGCTGCCTAGTCAGAAAACATATCGTGAAATTTCATCATGTAGTAATTTTCAAGATTTCCAAGCTAGACGATTACAAGCACGCTGGCGTAATCCTGAAACTAATAAGCCTGAGTTAGTGCATACTCTCAATGGATCTGGCTTAGCTGTAGGACGTACTTTGTTAGCAGTGATGGAAAATCATCAAGATGAACAAGGCCGAATTCATATCCCAGAAGCATTGCGACCTTATATGAGTGGGCAGGAAGTCATAGGTGGATGAGTTTAGTTTAATTCAGAAGATTATTATTTGGGCTATCCCAGTAATCTTTGCCATTACCGTGCATGAAGTTGCACATGGTTGGGTTGCACTACAGTTTGGCGATCGAACAGCTCAAATGATGGGGCGACTGACCTTAAACCCGATTAAACATATTGATCCACTCGGAACTATTATTATTCCAGGTGTGCTGTTGATGGCTGGTGGATTTGTATTTGGTTGGGCCAAGCCTGTTCCCGTTACGTATCAAAACTTACGTAAACCGAAGTCTGATATGGCATGGGTTGCGCTAGCTGGACCGGCATCCAATTTAATTATGGCTGTTATTTGGGCTGTTGTTGCAGCATTAGGTGTTTATCTTCAGCAAACTGGGGTAAGTGCGGGTGTTGCCATGTCTTATATGGGAGCAGCGGGAATTTTGATAAATTCAATGTTGATGGTGTTGAATTTATTACCTTTGCCACCATTAGATGGTGGGCGTATTTTAGTGAGCCTGTTGCCCGGTCCATTGGCATGGCAAGTTGGACGAATAGAGCCTTACGGTTTCTTTATTTTAGTTGGTTTACTTTATTTTGGCATTCTCGGCATGGTACTTTGGCCACTGATTGGTGCCTTTGTTAATCTGTTGGCATCGATATTTGGTTTGCCACCACAGATATTTTCAATTATTTAGAATTAAGGATTGTTGCCATCATTTTTGGTATTACAATCAGGAGAACACATTGGATACGGTAGCATTACAATCCCGTCGAATCGTTTCAGGCATGCGTCCAACAGGACAGCTTCACCTTGGGCATTATCATGGGGTGTTAAAAAACTGGATTAAACTTCAACATGAATTTGATTGTTTCTTCTTTGTGGCAGATTGGCACGCTTTGACAACACATTATGAAGATAGTCAGGTTATTGAAGACAGTGTGTGGGAAATGGTTATTGATTGGATCGCAGCAGGTATTGAACCTTCAGCGGTATCATTATTTCTACAATCAAAAGTACCGGAACATGCTGAACTACATTTACTGTTATCGATGATGACACCGATCTCTTGGTTAGAACGTGTTCCAACTTATAAAGATCAGCAAGAGAAGTTGAAAGAGAAAGATTTATCTACTTATGGTTTCTTAGGTTACCCATTATTACAAAGTGCCGATATTTTAATTTATCGGGCAGGACAAGTACCTGTTGGTGAAGATCAAGTGGTACATGTTGAACTAACTCGTGAAGTGGCACGTCGTTTTAATCATATTTATGGTCGTGAAAAAGACTTTGAGCAAAAGGCCGAAGAAGCGATTAAGAAAATGGGTAAGAAGAATGCAAAATTGTACTCAAACTTGCGTAGAGCTTATACAGAACAAGGTGATGCTGAAGCATTAGAAACGGCACGGGCATTATTAAAAAGCCAACAGAACCTTGCATTAGGGGATACAGAGCGTTTATTCGGTTACCTTGAAGGTGGTGGTAAAGTAATATTACCTGAACCTCAGGCCTTATTAACACCATCACCTAAGATGCCAGGCTTAGATGGACAGAAAATGTCTAAATCGTATGGCAACACTATTTCATTGCGTGAATCTGATGCGTCAATAGCCGAAAAGATTAAAAAGATGCCGACTGATACTAATCGTGTCCGTCTTACCGATCCTGGCGATCCTAAAAGGTGTCCAGTTTGGCAATTGCATGAAGTGTATTCTGCTGATGATACAAAACAGTGGGTGCAAGAAGGGTGTAAAAGTGCAGGAATTGGTTGCCTAGAATGTAAAGGCCCATTGATTGATTCAGTATCTGCTGAATTAAAACCCATTCGTGAACGTGCGATGGAATTAAGTCAGCACCCTGAAGATGTACGTCGCATTATAGAAGATGGTAATGAAGCCGCGCGTGAAGTGGCACGTGATACATTAGAAGAAGTGCGTGCTGCAATGGGCCTAAGTTATAAATAGATAAATTTACCACAGAGACACAAAGGACACTGAGGAAAAATAGAACTCATTTTTTTGTTTCCTAGAAGTGTTAAAGTGAGCGCAGACAAATTCAGCCCTGAACAGGATAAGATAGAGAACTGAAATTCTCTGTGATCTCCGTGTCTCTGTGGTGAACAAAACAAATTAAACAACAATGTCGGGAGACAATAGAAATGAGTGAACGAATTCAAAAAGTATTAGCACGAGCGGGCTACGGCTCACGCCGCGGACTTGAAACGATGATTAAAGACGGAAAAGTTATCGTTAACGGTACTGTTGCCAGTTTAGGCGATCAAGTTGATGTTGGTGATACGATTAAACTTGATGGTCGTGCAGTTTCACCGAAGCGATTGTGGCAGCAACCACAGCAAGTCTTGCTTTATAACAAGCCAGTAGGTGAAGTCTGTACGCGAAATGACCCAGAGGGCCGACGCACTATTTATCAATCATTGCCAGCACCTGAAGAAGGTCGCTGGGTAAGTGTTGGTCGTCTAGATATCAATACAAGCGGGTTGATCATTCTGACTACAGATGGAGAATTAGCCAATACCTTGATGCACCCATCGAATGAGATGGATAGAGAATATGCTGTACGTGTATTAGGTGAAGTGCCAGCTGAAATGATGCAAACCTTGCGTGATGGTGTTGAACTTGAAGATGGCCTCGCTAAATTTGCTGATATTCAACCTGCTGGTGGTGAAGGGGCCAATCGTTGGTTCCATGTTGTGATTCAAGAAGGTCGAAACCGTGCTGTACGAAGACTTTGGGAAAGCCAAGGTGTTCAAGTAAGTCGACTAATGCGTGTTCGATATGGACCCATAATTATCCCTAAACAGCTCAAAATGGGCCGCTGGATGATGCTGGAAGGTGGAGACATGGAGATGCTATATGAAGAAGTAAATCTCGAACCAAAGGCTGTTGAGAAGGTAGGTCGAGCTCAACGTGAAAAGAAAATGCGTCCACTGAAAACGACAACGCCGAAAAATCGTACTACAAGTAATCGGAATGAGAGTAAGCCGAAAGGTAAAGCTAGAGTTCGAGGTAGGTAAACGGTTTAAATTTACATAATAAAAAAGGGCTTTTGAATTCAAAAGCCCTTTTTTGTATATAGAGAATAAGGTTTAATTATCTTTGCTAATAGGTTTTTCTGCACAAATAGCTTTATTACGACCAGACTTCTTAGCTTGGTATAGAACATGGTCTGCACGATCAAATAATGCAGCACCATTTTCACCTTGATTTAATTGAGCTACACCAAGACTAATAGTGAAGCCAAAAGTCCGTTTACCATCATTACAGCTTAATTTTGATGTCGCGATGCGAATACGTTCTGCAACTAAATATGCTTCAGCAGTATCTGTATTGCTTAAGATTAGAGTGAATTCTTCGCCGCCATAGCGGAATGCAATATCACTAAGACGTAGAGTGCTGGTAATAGTTTGAGATAAAAGTTGTAACGCTAAATCACCACTACGATGGCCATAGGTATCATTTACTGCTTTAAAGTGATCAATATCAATCACAAGAAGGGACATTGGAGTATGTTGACGATGTGCCAAGTCGATTTCACGTTTCAAGCTGGAGTCAAAGGCAGCACGGTTATTTAACCCCGTTAATTTATCTTGTAAGGCAGCTGCTTGTGATTCACGGTATAGCAAACTATTGCGGACCGGATAAATCAATTTACATAGAAAGTCTTCTAATAATTGAGTGTCTGTTTCTGAGAATTTTTTACGGCGTGTTAATGTAAGCTCACCTAACCATAGGCCATTCATTTCTAGTCGATAATTACATGAATGATGACTACGGCTACCAATGCTGACATCACAGTGGATGCCACGATGTTGATAGCTAAGGCTATCGTAAGCAAGCACTTTGCTCATTTCTCTATGAAATAAGCCGATAACATCATCTAAATCTAAAGAAGTTTGTAAGACAGCAGGAAGTCGTGCTGCAATATCCTCAGCATTTCCATGAGAAGGTTGTGGAGTGCTCACGTCAATAGCTTGGCCATGCTTGCCAACTAAAGATAGTTTTGCTGCTTCTGATGATAATTGATGTTCCATTGTGCGTCCTTAATCTAATGTTTAATTAGACTAAGCGAGAACTGTGCCATGTAATAAAATGTTTTATTTATCAGTCAGTTGTATTGCGGTGTCAGCATCTTGACAGCAGGTTTATTGTGCGAGGATAAGTTCACCATTAATATCTAAACTATCTTGGCCCATTAAATAAAGATAAGCAGGTACAACATCTTCGGGTGTTGCTAATGTTGTTGGGTCAATAGCTGGGAATGCACGGGCGTGAAACTTTGTTTGTACCTTGCCTGGATCAATAGAATTCACTCTAACACGACCATCACATTCTAACTCGTCAGCAAGTTGTTTACTCAGTGACTCAATCGCAGCCTTACTCACGCCATAGCCTGCCCAGTATGCAGTGTCTTTATGATTATCGGTGGTGAAGATAATAGACGCGTGTTCATATTTTTGTATAAGCGCTAAGCAGGCACGCGTTAAAAGATAGGGAGCAGTGAGGTTGATATGAAGTGTTTCTAACCATACCTTTGGATCTTGATGTTGTACTGGAGCAATTTGGCCTAAAGAGGCGGCACAATGCACTAAACCATCTAGGCGTCCGAAGTTATCATGAATGTTTCGAGATAATTCATCATAATCAGGAATGCTCGCTCCTTGAAGATCTAGAGGGTATAGTGCAGGTTTTGGTGCCTCATTTTCCATAATTTCATCATAGACTAACTCTAAAGCTGGAATATTCTTATCAAGAAGAATGACCGATGCACCATGAGCGGCATAAGCTTTAGCCACCGCCGCACCAATGCCACTACCTGCACCGGTGATGAGAATAACTTTACCTGAGAGTAACTCTGCTGTGGCTGTATATTGCATTAGTCTTGGCTTGGTAGAGGACTAAATTGACTGAATGTTGCTTCGCCATTGTGAAATTGAACACTTGTTGTACCTGCTTCATTTATCCATTCGCTATGGGTAAAGGTAAGCGTATCAAGAGTGCGAGATTGCGTGAATGAAGGTTCGCCAAGCTTAGAAATTATGTCTTTTTCAGAGGTTCCAGCTTCGATGGTAGCTGGAGAATCACTACAAGCAACAAGTGCAGCACTGAACAATAGGGATGTTAGGATAAGACGCGTTTTACTAAACATTTAGAAATCCAAAAGTTGAGGTGTTTATAAAGGCTAGTATATCAAGTTGAACCGGTATTTTCGACTAAATCAAGATTGATTTAAAAGAAGTTGGGCACAGCGTTCACCATTACGAATTGCACCTTCTAATGTGGCTGGATAAGCGTTGGCAATATAGTCACCCGCCAAATACAAACCCTTAATATTTGTTTGGCTTGTCGGGCGATTTTTTTCAATGCCTACCGTGCAGGCAAACGTCGCCCTCTTTTCACGAATAACCAGACTATTATTCGTGAAGCTGGGCAGTTCAGGAAATAAGTGATGAACTTCTAGGCAAACTTTTTTTACTAATTGCTCGTTACTCAGTGTTTCATGTTCACCTGGAGCACTTATTACAACAGCCATTAAGCCAGGTGTTTGTTCACTGCGATCAAATATCCACTGACTAATAGTTCCCGTCATTCCTATCATGGGTTTTGCTAAACGAGTGCCTATAGAATATTGCAAATAAACAGTACAAATAGGATATTCATCAGCATGCTTGATAGTGATGTGATCAGTAAGTAGAGCAGCACTTTGGGATGGACTTGTGGCAACTATAATATTGTCTGCTGACAGCGTGTTGCCATCTTGAGTGATAATACCTGATACCTTATTTTTTTCGAGAATGAGTTGTTTCGCTCGGGTCTTTAGACTGATTGAACCTCCTGCCTGTTCAATATATTTAGCGGCAGCATGAGGAAAGACATCTGCCAGCGGCAAGCGTGGGATTAATGTATCAGCCGCATCCTTTCCCTTTCCCAGACTATCTTGTAATACCGTTGCCATTAAATGAGCAGAGGCATGATCGATAGGAGTATTCAGTGTTGCTAGGCATAAAGGCTCCCATAATTGCAGAACTAATCGAGCAGGCTGATTGGTTAAGTCCAGCCACTCTTTAACTGAAATGTCATCATGTGAGAGGAGCTTAGGAATGCTCGCCTGTAGTTTTGCAACAGAATAAAAGCCGAAAAAACCAGCACTGCGAATAAGATTCCAAGCCAAAGATAACGGCCAAGGCAAGAAACTATTAGCAGATAAATTTAAGGGAGGGTATTGAGTATCGTAGAGCGTAATGTCCATTGGGTAACGGTTAAAGACTTCATCTGGTGATAAGCCTACAACGTGCATCATCGCTAACATATGATCATAGGCACCAATCATGAGATGTTGGCCATTATCAATCGTTTGGTCTTGCCAAGAAACATTGCGCGCTCGACCGCCTAACTGTTTAGCTGATTCAATTAGGTGAACGGTATGACCTTGCTGAGTGAGGCTGACACCAGCAGCAAGTCCACTCCAGCCTCCACCAATAATCAGTGTGGTCATTATTTAAGCTAGTTGTCTTTTGCGGTGAAGACGTTTCTCTTTGCGAGCCGTACGCCATGCAATCCATAATTTTCTGATGGGTGTTAAAGAAACTCTATGTTTCATCACTTGGAAGTTATCATTAACAATTTCGTCTAAGGTGGCTTCATAAATAGCAGCCATAATTAGACCTGTACGTTGAGTATAGCGATCACCTTCAGGCAAAAGATCCATAGCCTGTTTGTAATAGTGTTTGGCCCGATCAGTTTGGAATTTTAAGAATTCAATTAATTCGGGTGTTGATTTGAGTGCAAGAAGATCATCTGTTTTGACATTAAATTGCTTTAATTCATCAAGAGGCAGGTAGATTCGACCTCGTTCTGCATCTTCGCGCACATCTCGAATGATATTGGTAAGTTGTAATGCCATACCAAGGTTTTCAGCGTATTTAAGTGTATTTCGTTGTTGATAGCCGAATATTTCTACAGACAAAAGTCCCACTACACTGGCGGCACGATGGCAATATAAGGCAAGTTGTTTAAACTCAGGATAGCTAAATTGATCAAGATCCATTGCCATGCCATCAATGATTTCCAAGAAGTATTCTTCATGTAGATCAAAATGCTGTAAAGCTGTTTCTAGTGCTTTGCCTACAGGGTGAGTGGCTTCACCTTTAAAGGTTCTGTGAATTTCTTCTTGCCACCACTCTAGCTTGGCTCGCGCGATAGTTGGATCGGAAGTTTCATCGACGGTATCATCGACTTCACGACAAAATGCATAAAGTGCAATGATTGCTTGGCGCTGTAATTCAGGTAAAAAGCGGAAGCTATAATAAAAGCTAGAGCCACTTTTAGCAGCTTTGTCTTGGCAATATTCATCAGGTGTCATCGTTGTAATCTCGTTACGATTTTGTCATTTTGTATATGCGATTCAAGTATTTCATCAATATCTTGTTTAGTGTGATATTGATACCAAATACCTTGCGGGTAAATAACTAATATAGGCCCCAAGGTGCAACGGTTAAGGCAGCCCGCATTATTTACGCGTACTTTTTTGAGTTTCAATTCTTTAACACGTTGCTTGGCATAGTCGCGTAAAGATTGAGCCTCATGTTGCTGGCAATAGGGGCGATCATCATCGCGCTCATGGGTACAGAAAAATAAATGGTATTTGTAAACGTCAGTCATAGGGGGAAGGATAGCGGATTTAGTTACTTAGACAAACTAAATTGTATTACAAAGCTTGCGTTAACCGTGATACACCAGAAAAAAGAATGCTAAGTGACAGTATTGTCAAAGTAACGAAATCGCGAGTAAAAATAGAATACATAGTGATGTAGCTTTATCTTAATCATGGCGTAAAGTCACCGCTGAAGGTGTAGAAACCAAGTAGTAACAGACTTACTGGCTCTGTTGATAAAGCTTTACCCGTTGAGCAGTTTGAGGTCTTTTTAGAAGCTTCGGCTAACAGAGAAGTTGGCTAGTCCAATTAATGCTTCTTTATATGGCGAGTCATCTAAAACAGAGAGTGTTGAGATTGCACGTTGGACTTCATTTTGTGCTGCTTTTGCAGTGTAATCAATCGCACCGGTCTGTTCAATGATGGTAATGATCTCATTAATCTTATCGCGTTGACCTTCTTCAATGGCGGTGCGAATAATACTCGCTTGTTCGGCGGTACCATGCTTCATGGCGTAAATGAGTGGAAGAGTTGGCTTGCCTTCGGCGAGATCATCACCGATATTCTTACCAATTGTTTCACTCGATTCACTGTAATCTAATAAATCATCAACTAGCTGAAATGCACTACCCAAATGCATGGCATAGTCTGACATTGCCTGTTCAACTTCAGGACTAGCTTTACTAATAACCGCACCTAATAAACCAGCTGCTTCAAATAGTTTAGCGGTTTTATGGTGAATAACTTCTAGATAACTTTCTTCGCTTGTGTCCGCATCATTACAGTTAAGTAATTGTAGAACCTCACCTTCGGCAATCACATTGGTTGTATGCGACAAGATCTTCATTAATCGCATTGATTCCATTTCAACCATCATTTCAAATGAGCGGGTATAAAGAAAATCACCGACTAATACGCTTGCTTCATTGCCCCATAAATTATTTGCAGTTTCGCGCCCACGGCGCATATCTGAATTATCGACAACATCATCATGCAATAATGTAGCGGTATGAATAAATTCAATAATGGTCGCAAGATTGATGTGTTCATTGCCTTTATAACCACATGCCCGTGAACATAAAATAGCTAAAGCGGGGCGCAAGCGTTTGCCGCCACTATTAATGATGTAATGGCCAAGTTGATTGATAAGAACTACGTCAGACTGCAGTCGAGATTGAATCATCGAATCAACGGAAGACATATCATCTTCAATTAAGGAGTAAATGGACTGAATATCCACAGCGTTAAGATCATCCTATATAATGAGGGTTCGAAAAGCGTGTACTTTCTCATGCAGGGCAGTGAATCGCAAATATTTTACGGTAATAGAAGAAGATATTTGATCTCTTCCGCGAAAGGCGATAGAATTGCCGGTCTTTTGATGGGTTCGCCCTCAAATACACTTACATAATTATTTTGGAGACAGCGATGTACGCTATTGTCGCGACTGGCGGTAAACAATACCGAGTTAAAGAAGGCGAAACACTTCGTGTAGAGAAGTTGTTTGCTGAAACTGGTGAAGCAGTTGATTTAGATAAAGTTTTATTGGTTGGTGAAGGTGACGATGTTAAAATCGGTGCTCCTTACCTTGATGGCGCAAAAGTAACTGCTACAGTTACTGAACATGGCCGTGGCGATAAAGTTAAAATCGTTAAGTTCCGTCGCCGTAAACACTCACGTAGACAAGCGGGTCACCGTCAGTCTTACACTGAAATTCAAATCACTGGCATTAGTGCTTAAGATTTCCGAACACAAGAGGATTTAGATATGGCTCATAAGAAAGCTGGTGGTAGTACTAGAAACGGACGTGATTCGGAATCGAAACGTCTTGGTGTAAAACGCTACGGTGGTGAAGCAGTATTAGGCGGTAACATTCTTATCCGTCAACGTGGTACACGCGTTCACGCTGGAACTAATGTTGGTCTTGGTAAAGATCACACATTATTTGCAAAAATTGATGGCAAGGTTTTATTTGAGACTAGAGGTCCAAAAAGCCGCGCATATGTTAGCGTTATTGCTGACTAAAGAAATTTGTTAGCCCATCTTGGGGCAAACAGCTAAAGAGCCCCGCTGATGCGGGGCTTTTTTGTTTCTGGACTGTAAATTATTCAGGTTTTTTGTTTTAGACGGATAAA
>Ga0209495_1001966_pt1 | contig 13860 bp, 13 predicted proteins | sample EN1Hudsemesocosm_FD_184629 | JGI IMG/M metagenome (GOLD analysis project Ga0209495, IMG submission 184629) | Methane-oxidizing microbial communities from mesocosms in the Hudson Canyon - EN1E Hudson Canyon (SPAdes) (version 2) | ecosystem: Environmental > Aquatic > Marine > Cold seeps | place... | reverse complement strand
ATGTATCAGATGACTTTAATATTAGTATCAAGGCTGTTACAAAGGATGGTTCTGCCGCTGCGCTAACAACCGCGACACAAACCATTAGCGTTAATGTCAATGCTGATGAAACCATAGACCATTCAAGCCAGGCTGTCGGTGAAACGGTTTATGGCTTTGCTGGCAATGATATTCTAACGGGCAGTGATGGAGAGGATAGTCTTTTCGGTGGAATTGGAAATGATCAATTAACAGGTGGCTTAGGTCATGATGAGTTAACAGGTGGCGCGGGTGCTGATACCTTTATTTGGACATCTGCTGATTCGGGCAATGATACCGTGATTGATTTCCAAGCTTCTGATGGAGATATACTTGATTTGTCTGATTTGTTGGCTGACCCTGAAAATAAGATTGAAGGTATTGAAAGTGGTGGCCACTTGCAATTGAAAATAGGTGTAGCTGATGCAATAAGTGGAGAAATAGCAGCACCAGTTCAAACGATTGATCTGAGTAGTGTCAGTATCGCAGTGGGCGATAATAGTGCTGCCCAAGCTATGCTGACCAACCTACTGGAGAATAATATTATCGAGTAAGTCGCGTTGACGATGTTTTTATCTTGAAAAACAAGGCACCTTCGGGTGCCTTGTTTGTTTTAAGTTATTCTTGTTCGCGTATAATGCGATGGATACAAAATATAAAGCTAAGGAATATAATATGAGCGGTAGTCTTTTTATCGTGGCAGCACCATCAGGTGCAGGTAAAACAAGTTTAGTAAATGCCTTAGTAAATAAACAGCCAGAAGTGCGTTTATCTGTATCACATACCACTCGGGCATCCCGTAAGGGTGAGGTGAATGGACAAGATTATTTTTTTGTCAGTCAGGATGAATTTGCGCAAATGCGAGATGCAAGTGAATTTTTAGAGTCAGCGACTGTTTTTGATAATTCATACGGCACATCATCAGAATCAGTATTGTCTCAGTTAAAACAAGGCAATGATGTTATTTTAGAAATTGATTGGCAGGGTGCTGAGCAGGTTCGTCGAAATTATCCTGATAGTACAAGTATCTTTATCTTGCCACCATCAAAAACAGCTCTGGAACAACGTTTAAGAGGTCGAGGGCAAGATCCTGAAGAAACGATTGCGCGTCGTATGCGTGATGCTGAAAATGAAATGTCTCATTACATTGAGTTTGATTATTTGATTGTCAATGATGATTTTGATGTGGCTTTGAAGGATTTAATGGCGGTTATTTCCGCAAGACGCCACTCTCTAAATGTTCAGAAGCAAGTGCACGCTGAACTATTAATAGAACTTCTGGCTTAATAGTTAGAATTTTCGTAAAATACACGGTTTTCGTTTGGGAATAGAATCATGGCTCGTACTACTGTAGAAGATTGTTTAGAAAATGTAGATAACCGGTTTCAATTGGTATTGATTGCTTCAAAACGTGCACGCGAAATTTCTAATGGCGCCGAACCTTTAGTTCCTGAAGAAAATGACAAGCCAACAGTTATTGCTTTACGTGAAATTGCAGAAGGTTTGATTGATGCGAGTATTCTTGATAAAACAAGTGCTCGTGAGCATGCTGAAGTAAGTATTGTAAAAGACGAAGAGCTATTAGCGGCAGAGTAAATTTCTCGCTGTTCAAGTTATTACCTCATACGCTTGTTAATTTCTTCCTAATTCATTTAGACATTTAAAGAGTCTTATAATAATGGTGAGCGAAAAAACAACAGTTGCTGCGGAGCTTGAGCTGGTTCATGATGCGGAACCTTTGCTTACCATTGAAGACTTGTGTTTTGCAGCGTCAAACTATTTAGAAGCAAAACAAGTTGATGATATCCGTCGAGCCTATTATTTTGCTAAAGAGGCTCACGAAGGTCAGACTCGTCGTTCAGGCGAGCCATACATTACTCATCCATTGGCGGTTGCTCATGTTTTAGCCATGATGCATATGGATAATGAGTGCATTATGGCGGGCATATTACACGATGTCATTGAAGATACGGATGTTAGTCGTGATGCCATCGCGGAAGAGTTTAGTGAGGAAGTGGCACTATTAGTTGATGGTGTAACAAAACTGGCGAAAGCTGCATTTGAAACACAGCAGCATGCTCAAGCTGAAAATCTAAGAAAAATGCTTCTGGCGATGTCACAAGATATCCGCGTGATTATCGTCAAACTAGCAGATAGACTTCATAATATGCGAACTTTAGGACATTTACGTCCTGATAAACGTCGCCGAATTGCCCATGATACGCTCGATATTTATGCCCCTATTGCACAGCGATTAGGTATGAATCTGATGCGTTGTGAATTGGAAGACTTAGGTTTTCACGTCTTATACCCAACACGTTACCGTGTTTTAGCGGGTGCAGTACGAAAAGCGCGTGGTAATCGTAAAGAGATTGTTAGTCAAATCACCACATCTGCACTTGAACGAATGGAGCAGGAAGGTTTAACGGCTGAAATTCAAGGCCGCGAGAAAAATCTTTATAGCCTGTATCAGAAAATGGTGAGTAAGCAATTATCATTTTCAGAAGTGACGGACGTTTACGCTTTTCGTATTGTAGTGGATGATGTTGATGCTTGTTACCGAATGTTGGGGGTTGTACATAATTTGTATAAACCTGTTCAGGGTAAGTTTAAAGACTATATAGCGATTCCTAAAGCGAATGGATATCAGTCACTTCATACCGTTCTTTTTGGACCTTATGGCGTGCCAATAGAAGTACAAATTCGTTCTCGAGATATGGACCAAATGGCAGAAGCAGGCGTTGCCGCACATTGGTTATATAAAACAGGTGAGAATGAAGGCAGTAGCCAAGCTCATCGTCTTGCAAGACAGTGGCTGCAAGGTATTCTCGAGATGCAAAAAGGCTCGGGTGATTCAGTCGAGTTTTTAGAAAATCTACGTATTGATTTATTCCCAGATGAAATTTACGTCTTCACGCCTAATGGGCAAATCATGTCAATGCAGCGAGGCGCTTCTGTTGTTGACTTTGCTTATGCTGTGCATTCGGATGTAGGTAACTCTTGTGTTGCAGCTAAGGTGGGTCGCCATTTAGTACCTCTAAGCACTAAACTGGAAACCGGACAGTCTGTTGAAATTATTACAGCTCCAAAGTCTCACCCTAATCCATCATGGTTAAACTTTGTTACGACAGCGAAGGCAAGATCTTCTATTCGCCATTATTTAAAACAACTGCGTAATGAAGATGCTGAATTATTAGGCCAGCGCTTATTGAATAAGCATCTTAATGCATTTTCCAGTACTTTTAAGGATATCTCTGAGCAGCGTATAGCTCAAGTACTAGAAGAGCTTGAATTAGCATCTCTTGAACAATTATTGGGCGAACTTGGACTCGGAAGTCGTTCAGCATTGATGGTCGCTCAGAAACTAACCCAAAATAATTCTTTAGTAGGTGAAGATGCAGTAATACCTCTTATTATTGCGGGTACAGAAGGTCTTGTTGTCAGTTTCGCCAAATGTTGTCACCCAATCCCAGGCGATCCTATTCATGGTTTTATTAGTGCTGGACGAGGCATTGTTGTTCATCAGGCGAGTTGTAAAAATACGGTAAATTTACGTACTCAGAATGAAAAGTGGCTGGATGTAACATGGGCAGAAGACATTGTTCGTGAATTCCCTGTGGATATTATGGTTCATGCTAAAAACCAACGCGGTGTTTTAGCAACGATTGCGGTAGCTGTTTCTGAGACAGATTCTAATATTGATAATGTGGTTGTAGATGAGCGTGATGGTGGTTATTCTGACTTACGTCTAACGATAGAAGTCACAGGGCGTCAGCATTTAGCACAGGTGATTCGACGATTGAGACGCATTGATCTAATAGAACGCATAACACGTAAAAATTAATTATTATTTAAGATGGAGAAATTATAAAATGGCACGTGAAATCATTCACACTTCAAAAGCACCAGAAGCAATTGGCACTTATTCACAAGCAGTTAAAGTGGGTGATGTTGTTTATATGTCAGGCCAGATTCCATTAGTTCCTGAAACAATGACAATAGTTGAAGGTGACTTTGCCACTCAAGTACGTCGTGTATTTGATAACTTAACAGCCGTAGCCGAAGCAGCCGGTGGTAGTTTGCAAGATGTCGTTAAATTAAATATCTTTTTAACAGACCTTAGTTACTTTGGTACTGTTAATGAGATTATGGCTGAATATTTTCAACAGCCATACCCAGCACGTGCAGCAATTGGTGTGGCTTCATTACCAAAAGATGTACCTGTAGAAATGGATGCAGTGATGCATTTAGGCCAGTAATTTTTGCAAATTCATTGTAGGTCTAGTTTCAACTCGATACTGGCTTTTTAATTAAAAGCTGGATGTTGGAATGAATTCCAACCTACGAAAAACGTAAGTCGGAAACGGAGTAACTGCGTAGGTCGGGTTTCAACCCGACACTGACTCTTTAATAGAAGCTGGATGTTGGAATGAATTCCAAGCTACGAAAAACGTAAGTCGGAAACGGAGTAACTGCGTAGGTCGGGTTTCAACCCGACACTGACTCTTTAATAGAAGCTGGATGTTGGAATGAATTCCAAGCTACGAAAAACGTAAGTCGGAAACGGAGTAACTGCGTAGGTCGGGTTTCAACTCGATACTGGCTTTTTAATTAAAAGCTGGATGTTGGAATGAATTCCAAGCTACGAAAAACGTAAGTCGGAAACGAAGTAACTGCGTAGGTCGGGTTTCAACCCGACACTGACTCTTTAATAGAAGCTGGATGTTGGAGTGAATTCCAACCTACGAGAAGCGTAAGTCGATTTACTTTCCGTGGTGCAAAGAACAAAAGATAACGAGGGTATTATTGAGTGGCCGAAGTTGTAGCTTTAACTAAATCTGTTATGACCCTTAAAGGCGTCGGTGCAAAAGTAGCCGAACGCTTAGAGAAACTGGGTATTGTTCAAATTCAAGATCTTCTATTTCATTTACCACTTCGATATCAAGATCGCACCCGCTTACAGCCCATAGGTTCTTTAAGACTTCAACAAGAAGTACTTATTGAAGGAACAATAAAACTCTCAACAATAAAATTTGGACGACGTCGATCGTTACTCTGTCATATTGAAGATGGTACGGGTTCTTTAGTTTTACGCTTCTTTCATTTCTCAAATACACAACTAAAACAACTCGCTCAGGGTGTAAAAATACGTTGCTTTGGTGAGGTGCGTAATGGCCCATCATCTTTAGAAATTGTTCATCCGGAATATGAAGTAATAAAAGAGGGAGCTTTAGTCAGTGTTGATGCAGAACTTACCCCTATTTATCCAACAACAGAAGGTCTGCATCAGCTAAGTTTTCGTAAATTTATAGTGCAAGCATTGAGCAGTTTAGACACGGATAGTTTGCCTGAGTTATTGTCTGATGTAGCGCGCTTACATTCTGTTGCTCAAACATCATTAGTTGATGCTTTAAAGTATGTCCATCGACCGCCACCTGATGTTGATGTACAACTACTACTTGATCGAAAACACCCTTATCAACGTCGCTTAGCTTATGAAGAGTTACTGGCACAACAAATTAGCATGAGAAAAGTACGTGCTGATGTGCAGCATCATTCTGCTGTTATATTAAAAGGTGATTTACGTCACCGACAGCAATTATTAGATCAACTTCCTTTTCCTTTAACCAATGCCCAAAAGCGTGTTGTAAACGAGATCCTGTCTGATATACAGCAAGCTGTGCCAATGCAACGCCTAGTTCAAGGTGATGTGGGGTCGGGTAAAACCGTGGTGGCAGCTTTAGCTGTTGTCGAAGCAGTTTCTGCTGGTTATCAAGCAGTGATGATGGCACCAACAGAACTATTGGCTGAACAACATTTACAAACCTTTAAAACATGGCTTGAACCTTTAGGAATTACTGTCGGTTGGTGTGCGGGTAAACAAACAGCTTCGCAGAGAAAAGAAGTGATATCTGAACTTAGCTCAGGAAATATTCAAGTCGCAGTGGGAACACATGCCTTATTTCAGGATGAGGTAGTGTTTAATAATTTAGGTTTAGTGGTGATTGATGAGCAACATCGTTTTGGTGTTCACCAACGTTTGGCATTGCGAGATAAAGGGCGAGGGAGTGAAAGCTTCCCTCATCAACTTGTTATGACGGCAACACCGATCCCTCGAACTTTAGCCATGACTGCTTATGCCGATTTGAGTGTGTCAGTGATTGACGAGCTACCACCGGGCCGACGTCCTGTAAAAACAGTAGTTTTACCTGATTCACGACGTGGAGATATTGTTCAGCGTGTTCATGTCGCCTGTCAGGAAAAAAGGCAAGTATATTGGGTGTGTACCTTGATTGAAGAGTCTGAGCATTTACAATGTCAGGCTGCAGAAGATGCGGCAACAGAGTTGCAAGATGCTTTACCTGATTTAACCATAGCCCTTGTTCATGGGCGAATGAAGTCGGCTGAAAAAGAATTGGTTATGCAATCATTTAAGGCGGGAGATGTTGATTTACTCGTTGCAACAACTGTTATTGAAGTAGGGGTTGATGTGCCCAATGCCAGTTTGATGGTGATAGAAAATTCTGAACGTTTAGGTTTGGCGCAATTACATCAATTACGCGGGCGTGTTGGCCGGGGAAGTATTCAAAGCCATTGTGTATTGATGTATCACGCACCGTTATCGGAGCACGGTCAATCACGTTTAATGTGTTTGCGAGATAGTACTGATGGTTTTGTCATTGCCCAACGTGATTTAGAATTAAGAGGGCCGGGTGAATTATTAGGCACTCGGCAAACAGGTTTACCTCAGTTCCGAGTAGCAAATTTATTAGAAGATGAAGATTTATTAGCAGTTATGTCAGAGGCTGCAGATGCTTTTTTACAGAGTACACCCGAAAAAACAGAAGCATTGATTAACCGTTGGTTTGGACATAAACTAGAATTTGGACATGTATGAGTGAGATAAAAGAATGGACACGGTGGCAGTTGCCACAAAAGCGCTTAATGCCTAAAGAGTTGGCCTCGTGGCTGACAGATAAGGGGTCGCTGACAAGACGCTTGCAGCAACATAATGAATCTGATTTTTCAGTTCAGCTATTAGGTAATAGTTGGATGAGACCGATGCCTGATGAATGCCAATTATTAGCTATTCCAACGTCGCAGATGGCTTATCAACGAGAAGTTAGGCTGATGGATGGAGAACAAGCGAATGTTTATGCTCGAACAGTGATTCCATTAGACACCTTTCAAGCGATGAAACACCGTTTTAATACCTTAGGCAATAAGCCTTTGGGAGAGCTATTATTTACCGACCCAACAGTAAAACGAGGTCCTATTGAAATAGCCTGCATAAAACCTGGGCAATGGTTATATGAAATGGCATTATTAGAAGAAAACATGCGTCCAGAATATTTATGGGGACGTCGATCATATTTTTATTTGGGCGGCAAAATTTTGCTTGTTAATGAGATATTTTTGCCGACTTTAGTAGGGAGTGAGTAGTGGAAACATTACAAAGCAGAGTCATACCTTATCTTGAACTGATGCGTTTAAACCGTCCCATCGGTATTTTATTATTGCTTTGGCCAACGCTATCCGCTTTATGGATTGCAGCAGAAGGTAAGCCAGATTTAACTGTATTTATTGTTTTCACCTTAGGTGTGATTATTATGCGTAGCGCTGGTTGCGTAATTAATGATTATGCAGATAAAGACGTTGATGGTTTGGTAGCACGAACATTAAATCGACCTTTAATTACGGGGGCGGTGCAGCCAAAATATGCATTAATGTTGTTTGCAGGACTAGGTTTGGTCGCTTTCCTATTAGTATTGTTGCTTAATTCTTTAACCTTTTGGATGTCATTTGTAGGGTTGTTTCTTGCTGCAACTTACCCCTATATGAAACGTTATACTTATTTGCCACAAGTTTACTTAGGTGCTGCTTTTGGCTGGGCGATTCCAATGGCTTTTGCCGCTCAGACTGGAGCTGTTCCAATTATTGCATGGTTATTATTTTTGGCGAATGTTCTATGGGCAACGGCTTATGATACGTTTTATGCCATGGCAGATCGTAAAGATGATTTATTGGCTGGGGTGAAATCTACAGCGATTCTGTTTGGTGAGGATGATAAGGTTATTATTGGAGCCCTACAATTCAGCTTTTTATTTGTGATGCTGTTAGTTGGGAGCCAACTAGAGATGAGCCTTAGTTATTATGTTGGCATTTTAGTTGCGGCAGGCTTATCGGTGTATCAGCAAAAAATCACTAAAAAGAAAGAAGCGGCACAGTGTATGCATGCCTTCCTTAATAATAATTGGGTGGGTGCCGCATTATTTATTGGCATTGTTATTCATTATGCAGTGATTTAAGACTTGAATGAGGTTGGAATGTGAGCGGAAATTTATATACACGTAAGATGGGGGAAGAGTACAACACTATCTTTCGACAGTGCGTGAGCTTGAATACCGAACTACATAAGCTTGTGCCATTAGCAAAGCAAATGCACTTACTGTCATCTAATGCCGTCAGTAGCGCTGCACGAGCAGGAAGTGAAGGCGATGCGTTTAGAGTGTTAACACAGGATATTCAGTTACTTGGAGATGAAGTATCTGACTGTATTGGTGATACTCAAAAAGTGATAGGCGAAATAGTTAAACTAGCTTCTAATTTAGCAAAATTATTCTCACATTATATGATTTATATGAGCTTACAAGAGCGCTTAGAAGATCAAGAAACAATGACTTCAGCAACGTTTTTTGAACACGGTCATCAATTAGTTGCTGAGGAACTTAAAGCTAATAACTATAAATTAAGCCGTAGTTTGAACTCATTAAGTAATTTGTTATCTCCGATAGCAAGATTAGTAAAAAAAGGTGAATATCTGGCTGTTTTCTCCTCTGTTGAGGCGGCAAGTGCAGGTGAACATGGCGTTAGCTTTGAAGCGGTGTCATCGATGTTAAGAGAGTTAGTGGGGCAGCTTGGTCTGCAATCAGCACGACAAAGATCACTCTTACGTGACTTGTCTGATGCGATGGAAAAACAACAAATTAATCAAGGGAAACTGCTTTATGCGCGTTGAAAAACTGTATAAAAAAGATACACATAGCTGGATGGTTATGGGCAGAGATGCCGAGCGGCGAGAAGAAGTCATCGATACGAACCATTATTTGATTGAACATGATGGCCGTGGTTTATTACTTGATCCAGGTGGCGTGGAAAACTTTTCAGTTGTTGCGGCTGAATTCTCCAAACATTTTGAATTGGCTAATGTTGAGGCAATCTTTGCATCTCATCAAGATCCAGACGTGATTTCATCATTACCATTATGGGTCCAAGCAAATCCAGACTTAATTGTTTATATGCCTCAAATTTGGGTAAGTTTTATTACTCATTTTGGTGTGAAGTTAGAAAATATTCGCCCGATCCCAGATGAAGGTGGCGTAATTACTTTGGCTGGACATGAACTTGAAGTTGTCCCTGCTCATTATTTGCATTCATCAGGAAACTTGTCGGTATATGATCCACAGTCTAAGATTTTCTTTTCAGGAGATATCGGAGCGGCTTTATTGCCTCATGACTCAACAAATTTATTTGTGGAAGACTTTGATGCCCATACTCAATATATGGAATATTTCCACCGTCGTTGGATGCCGTCTAATACAGCGAAAATGCGTTGGATAGCTGAAGTACGTAAACGTGATGTAGAGATGTTATGTCCACAGCATGGCGCGATATTTAAGGGTGAAGATGTTGCTCGGTTCTTATCTTGGTTTGAAAACCTAGATCTAGGTTCTGCATGGAATAACGTACGCTAATAGCATTTCACGCTTCGTCGTTTAGTTGTAGGTTGGACTTTAGTCCAACATGTTGGGTTGAAACCCAAGCTACTAAGCACGTTGAAGTAACATGGGTATAATCATTATTTTTGTGGGACAATGCTCCCATGAGACAAATATTTAATGGATTAATATTAATTGGCCTGCTTATGCAGGCCAATTTCGTTTTGGCAGATATCTTTCGTCATGAAGACGAAAAAGGTAAAGTCAGTTATTCTGATCAAGCTTCTACTAATGCCGTCGCAGTTGAGCTTGAAACGAAAACTTATCGTTATAAACATGTTGTGAAGCGTATTTATGATGGTGACACGATTACTTTAGAAAATGGTGACCGTGTTCGTTTATTGGGTATCAATACCCCTGAGATTGAAAGCCGTCACCGTCAAGGTGAAGAGGGCGGGCAAACAGCCAAACAGTGGTTACAAGATAAGCTGCAACAAGGCATCGTTTTTCTAGAATATGATCAGCAAAAGAAAGATAAATATGGTCGTTCATTGGCTCATTTGTTTTTAGAAAATGGTGAGCACCTGAATAAAGAACTTGTTCAAGCTGGTCTAGCTACACTGAGTATTATCCCTCCTAATGTAAGTTATTCTGATGACTTAGAAGAAGCTGAATCTGTTGCTTTGCAACAGCGCCTAGGGATTTGGGCTATGGCATCATACCAGCCTATTTCAATAGATATTCTTAGCAAATCTAGTAAAACTTTAGGCTGGCAACGGTTTTTAGCGACAGCTATAAAAGTTAAATCGACGCGTAAATATAGTCGTTTAATTCTGAGTGCACAGGTCGATATAAGAATTCCAAAAGAAAACCTCGGCTTATTTCCTGACTTGGATACATATATAGGTCAGGCAATAGAAGTTCGGGGCTGGGCATCTCGATCTAAGGGGCATTATTCTATTTTAGTTCGTCATCCCAGTGCCATTATTCTTCATTAGCCATATTTCGGCGAAACTTTTCTAGCTTGCCATGATAATTATCAGCTTCGCCATAGGGGATAAAATAATGATAGCGAGAGTGAGTAGTTAATACTTTCCGTGCATGTTTGATGGGGCAGAAATAATGTTCAGTACGACCAAGAATTTCTCTGATATAAGCAACTAGTCCATTGGCATAGGCACAGTATAGGCAATGAAATTTTTCAATTATATTGAGATAAGCAAGGTGATGACGATCAAAGATGAAGTAGTCGGCTCGTCGCACTTTAGTGATTTTATAGATTGGAAAACATGTTGCCTGATAAAAGCTAACAAATATGTCACTGATGACCAGTGGGATAATCATGCTGTAAATAATCGGTGCCGTAATAAGGTTAAGGGGGCGAATTCCAAATAGCCAAGGTAAAACCCCTTTTTTTAGTTGTCGATGTGCTTGTTTAACACTTTTCTCAAATTCGACTTTTTTACCGTTTAACTTAAATAATAATGCTTCTTCATGTCGATGAAGTTCACACTTCAAATCATCTTCAAGTTGTTTTATTTGTTCAACTAATTGCTCAATACGATCTGTCATAAAATAACTTCTCCAAACAATATTTTTTATAGCTTAGGAATAATGAGCGCGATGAACTCGGTTTCTTCCTGATTCTTTAGCAACATAAACTGCCTGATCGGCAAAGCTGACAAGGTGTTGGGTTGTTGTAATATGATCGTTGTCACCTAAGGTTGATAGACCAATAGATAAAGTTACATTAAGAGATATTTCTGAAGAAATAGTAAACGATGTTTCTGCAACGATATTTCGCAGTCGTTCAGCAATGTCATAGGCATCCTGACTATTTGTATCAGCTAGTAAAATTACAAATTCTTCTCCACCATAACGTGCCAATACATCACTTGTACGCATGGTCTCATTAAAAATATGAGCAACACGTTTTAATATTTCATCCCCAGCTTGATGGCCATGGGTATCATTGATATTTTTAAAGTGGTCAAGGTCAATAAATAGGCAAGAGAGTGGTGTGTTATTACGCTGGGCTAAATTCACTTCTTCTGCTACACGTTGATCAAAAAATCGTCGGTTATTGATAGCTGTTAACGGGTCAAGTAAACCTAGTTGTTTGATATTTTCCTGTAAGCGGGCATTTTCAATACAGGCTGACATAACGGCGGTGAGATGTTGTAAAAACTGAGTACCAATATTGGCCTGAAACCTATCTTTTTTAAGACTACCTAGATTCAAGCTACCCATGAGTTTATTTTGGCGCATTAAGGGCAGAATGGCGACTGAAGCCAGCTCGGAGTGATTTGGGAAAAAAGGCTGATGAAGTTTAGCTGTGAACTCAGATAAACGAGGCCTATGGTGAACGCCATATATTTCCTTGAGATCCTGTTCACGATCTATAAATAGTAATCGTCCTTGCCAAGATTCGGGTGTTGGTTCTGAACCTAATAAGCGTTGAAACTCATATTCAGGATCGAGTAGCAGTAGCGTGACTTCTGTTAGTTGAAATTGATCTAAATGGCGCTCTAAGATGATGGACAGTAAATTAAACAAGCCCGAACTATTTAATAGGCTCAGTTCGTACTCTTGGAAGTTTCTCTGCTTCTGATCATTATTTTTAGCAATGCGCAGAAGAGCATCAAGTTTTGCTTGTAATAGTTCAGAATTAGGCGGCATTTTATTGGTAAGTAAACATCATGTTTAAGTTATATATTCTGGGCATATAAGCTAATCATGTCTTATTGTACGAGCAATTGTCCATACCTCAATTGTTTCTACTCCTTTTTGACGTAGACATTTGGCGGCTGCATTTGCCGTATGGCCTGTAGTTAGTACATCATCGATAAGTGCAATATGGGTAGGAATGCTTGAATCTATTAATGTGAATGCATGTTGAATATTATTTTTGCGATCCTTAAAGGGTAATGAAGCTTGTGGAGGCGTATCTTTAGTTCGGCTTAAAGTGTGATTACTTAGCGGAATATTTAAACGCTTTGATAAATCTTTTGCGAGTTCTAATGATTGGTTATAACCACGCTGACGTAGTCGTTTGGAATGTAATGGAATAGGAATAAGGAGTTGAGGCATAATTCGATCTGTTAGTTTCTCAATCATCAATGTTGAAAATAGCTGAGATAGATAAGTTTTATCGTGATATTTAAAGTCAGCTATTAATCGATCAACAGGATTATGGTAGCGAAACAGACTGAAGCTGAGGTCTTGTACTGGCGGTGTATGAAGGCATTTTCCACACAGTTGAGCATGTGTTGTGGGCACTGCACACCTTGGGCAAGCAGGGCCTAATAGCGGTAAATCTCTAATACAAGCATCACATAAAGCATGTTGTTGACTGTGTGCTCCACAAAGCCTACACGGTATTGGCAGAATATTACTGTATAATTGCCTGAAAAATGAGTTCATTACTTATTGAATCCTTTCAAATATAACGAAGTAACATCATGCCTGAAAATCAAACAGAAACCGATCAAATTATTCGTCACGACTGGACTGTAGAAGAAGTTGAAGCACTTTACGCATTACCTTTTGCTGATCTAATGTTCCGTGCTCAAACAGCTCATCGTCAAAACTTTGATCCTAATGCCGTACAAGTGAGTACCTTATTAAGTATTAAAACGGGTGGTTGTGCTGAAGATTGTGGTTATTGCCCACAAAGTGTTCATCATGAATCAGCGGTAAAAGCTGAACCTATAATGCCGCTTGATCAAGTATTAGAAAATGCAGCACAAGCTAAAGAAACAGGTGCAAGCAGGTTCTGTATGGGCGCTGCATGGCGCAATCTAAAAGACCGTGATCTTGAGCGTGTTGTTGATATGGTGACAGGCGTTAAAGACATGGGCTTAGAAACTTGTGTCACCTTGGGAATGTTAGAAGATCACCAAGCAAAACGCCTTAAAGAAGCCGGTTTAGACTATTACAATCATAATCTTGATACTTCACCAGAGTTTTATGGCGATGTGATCAGCACACGAACTTACCAAGATCGTCTAGATACATTGAGCTATGTGCGTGATGCAGATATTAATGTTTGTAGTGGCGGCATTGTCGGCATGGGTGAGAACGATGAAGACCGTGCAGGTATGTTAGTTGGATTAGCCAATAT
>Ga0209495_1001965_pt1 | contig 13862 bp, 9 predicted proteins | sample EN1Hudsemesocosm_FD_184629 | JGI IMG/M metagenome (GOLD analysis project Ga0209495, IMG submission 184629) | Methane-oxidizing microbial communities from mesocosms in the Hudson Canyon - EN1E Hudson Canyon (SPAdes) (version 2) | ecosystem: Environmental > Aquatic > Marine > Cold seeps | place... | reverse complement strand
AACCACTATTATCGACAGAAAAATCTAATTTACTGGCAGAAAAAAAGCTATTGGCTGTAGACAGTATTTGCGTTAACTCTTGTTGTTTATTGTATGACTTGATATCGCAACGATCAGCATGCCACTGTAGACGAGAATGTTGATCGGAAATAGTAATATGAAAATTACCACTATTAGGACAAGTTCTGTAGTGCGCGATAACTTCACGAGTGAGCGTGGCTATTCGATTGCTGATCGCCTGACCATGTGTTTCTGATGGGCAGCGACAAGAGATGAGTTCTAAATCTATATTTTGAGGTTGCCACTGTATTAGGCTAACTAACATTTGCAGTAGGGCATCGCTGTCTTGATAGCTTAAATAATGCCATTGTCCCCAAGAAGAATAGACTAATGCCTGTACGGTTAACACCAGACTTTGGCGATTACCAGCAAAATTGAGTGGATCGTTTTGCAAGCTTGAAAGCACAAACCCCTGCTGGCTAAGATTGCTGGTGGGACTCTTTTCTAGGTTTGCAAACAACATGATTTGTTGTAGTTCAACGGGCCTTTCTAGGTTTTGGTCGCTAAACGTGGCGGAAGGCTCGCTGAGCGGTGATTGCAATAATTGATGTACTAATTGCACCACAGTATTAATGGCGACTTGATGTGTTTGATCGGCAATTTTGAGTCGTGTCGATTTCACTAAAACATGGTTGTTGATTGCCCAAGCAAGAACTTGTAACAATGATTCGCCGTGATATAACGGTGTGTATTGGATTTGATCTACTGGCAAATCACTGATGGTCCAACCTTGTTCTTGTGTGGCGCGAAATAAATATAAATGTTCTTCGGCATTGCTAGGCAAAAAAGTTGTTGGCAAGCGGTTAATGACATCGGGCACGCTGTCATACAAATGCTGTTTTCGTTGTAATTGTTTTTGTTGAGCTTGAACGACTAATTTTTGTTGTTTAGCAAAATTAAATGCCGCAAGACTAATCTCAAACAACAGGCTACGAATTTGTTCAAATTCAGCCAGGCACTGACGGTATTGAGAATGTGACAGATTATCTAAGCGTTCAATTTCTTGTTCTGACCATTGCCATGTCGAAATGAGCTGAGTGAAAAACTCACGCCGCCAAGGATGGAGGGCTGTGGTGATATTTTGAGAGAGACGCTCTTTAAACAAAAGATATAAAGACTGCCGAGCCAGCAATAGACGTTCAGCGGAGAGATTACTCTTGTTAGTTAAGACATTGAGTTTGAGAATATTACTATCGAGCTGTAATGGATCACGCTCATTTTGATAAATCGCTTTTTTAAATTGATGGCATAACCAACTAATATTAGGATAGACATCAAGACAATGATTTAGGTAAATCAAGTTGAGGCCGGAGATCAGGCCACAGTCCATTACATGATTAAGTTGTTGGTAAGCTTGATGAAATAAGGGCTGTGCTTTAATTTCTGTTGGCAGCGGACCAAAATCGATAAAGGTATTACGGCTAGGACTACGCTGTTCACCCAGTTCTAGCACGGTTTGTTGATAGTCTGCCTCTTGTTCTGGTGAAATAGCCCACCATAGAGGTAAGCCGCCAGCCAATACCAAACCATTGAGATAAAAGCGGTCGAGGTCATAATTAGAAATGGTCTGCTGACTGAGTGAGTCTATGTTAAACAAACGAACATGAAGGCGAATATTTAAGCTTTGTGCCCAAGACTGGATAGCCGTCATTTTTTGTTGTAATAACAGCTGATCTTCTTCAGAGAGCTGGCGGCTGTGAACTAACCATAGCTCAAATTCTGCATGATTTGCATAACTGATGCCACCTTGGTCATTGATAAGGTAGAGACCTAAAATCGGATAGTGTCTTAATGCGCGTCGTTTGAATGTAAAACTACGATTAAATTTTTGCGCCGCATCAATATCAGCATCTTTGGGTCGAAAGTCACTAATACCGGCAGGAACTGCATTGCTGATAAAACCAGGCAACACGGGAGAGTTGGTGTGAAAGATGAGTGCTAGCAACTCAAGAAAGGGTTGCTGCTGTGACGGAAATAACTCACTTAACCGCGCAATTCGTGTGCGGTTAAGTGCTAAAAAATATTTAATTGCGTCACTTGTCTCCATTTCAAGCCATTATGACATTAATGACGGAAGTGGCGCATGCCTGTGAATACCATCGCAATACCATGTTCATCTGCTGCGGCAATGACTTCATCATCACGCATAGAACCACCGGGTTGGATCACCGCACTAATCCCAGCTTCTGCGGCAGCATCTAGACCGTCTCGGAAAGGGAAAAACGCATCAGAGGCCATGACTGCACCAGGTACAGTTAAACCGGCATCTTCGGCCTTAATACCTGCAATGCGGCTGCTAACAACACGGCTCATTTGTCCGGCACCAATGCCAACCGTTTGTTGTTTATTGACGTAAACAATCGCATTAGATTTAACAAATTTGGCAACACGCCAAGCAAATAATAAGTCGAGCATTTGCTCCTCACTAGGTGCTTTTTTAGTGACCACTTTTAATTCATCTGCGGTCACTAAAGCGGTATCTCGATCTTGAACTAATAAACCGCCGGTGACTCGTTTAAAGTCCAAACCTTCTGTTTGTTGTGTTGGCAATGCACCACAACATAACAGGCGAACATTAGTTTTTTGGCTAATAATCGTTTTCGCTTCATCACTGATTTCAGGGGCGATAATCACTTCAACAAATTGGCGCTCGATAATTGCTTGCGCCGTTTTTGCATCTAGTTTGCGGTTAAAAGCAATAATGCCACCAAAAGCAGACGTTGGATCCGTTTGATAAGCTAAATCATAAGCAGTAAACAGATCATCTGCTATTGCAACACCACAGGGGTTTGCATGTTTAACGATCACACACGCCGGTGATTCAGGAAAAGCTTTAACACATTCAAGTGCTGCGTCCGTATCAGCAATATTGTTATAAGACAGTTCTTTGCCTTGTAACTGCGTTGCCGCACCGATCGAACCAATTTCCGGTTCAGCTTCAGTATAAAACGCCGCTTTTTGATGCGGGTTTTCGCCATAACGCATGTCTTGAGTTTTATTAAATTGGCTATTAAAAGTACGTGGGAAAGTTGCGCTTTCACCATTTGTGTCAATTTTACCCAAGAAGTTAGCAATCGCACCATCATAATGTGCAGTATGTTCAAAGGTTTTTACGGCTAAATCAAAGCGGGTTTGATCATCAACAGCGCCAGTTTCTTCAAGCTGTGTAAGTACACGACCATAGTCAGCAGGATCAATTAATACCGTTACCGAAGCGTGGTTTTTAGCCGCCGCACGTAACATAGTCGGTCCGCCGATATCGATATTTTCAATTGCCATAGGCAAGGTGCAATCATCACGTTGAATGGTTGCTTCAAATGGATAAAGGTTGACCACAACCAAATCTATTGGAGCAATATTATGCTCGGCCATAATTTTTTCATCGGTACCGCGGCGGCCTAATAAACCACCATGGATTTTTGGATGTAAGGTTTTGATGCGGCCATCCATCATTTCTGGAAAACCGGTATGTTCAGAGACTTCTTTTACTGCTATACCTGCTTGTTGTAGTAATTTTGCGGTACCGCCGGTAGAAAGTAACTCAATACCTAAACGACTTAATTCTTGGGCAAGTTCTAATACACCGGTTTTGTCTGACACACTGAGCAGTGCGCGTTGGATCTTATTCATCTGAATTCCTGATTGTTGCTAGGCTTTTATAAGCCGTAAGATTTTAATTTTTTTCGTAAGGTACCGCGATTAAGACCAAGGATTTCGGCGGCGCGACTTTGATTGCCATTGGTATGTAATAAGGTCGCTTTGAGCAAAGGCACTTCCACTTCGGCCATTAACATATCGTAAAGATTGGCGGTTGAGTGACCATTAAGTTGCTCAAAATAATCTTTTAATGCTGATTCTACACACTCACCCAAAGGGCCGTGTTTATGCTCATCGGCTTTGTCTGGGCCACCGCTAGTAGTTGCTTGTTTTTCTAAAGCGGAAATCATGCGGCCATCGTATCCTTTTGTTGTTGTTCAAGTTGCGCGAAAAATTGCTGTGTGAAGTCGAGTTGTTGTTGCGGCTCTTCAAAGGTATTCATTTGTTGACGAAATGGATTTCCATTACGTAAACCCTTGCTATACCAAGCAATATGCTTACGGGCCATGCGTACACCAGTGTAATCACCGTAGAAATCGTACAGGGTATACAGGTGCTCGATCAAGGTTTGTTTTATTTCATTTATCTCAGGTGAGGCTAAATGCTCTCCGTGGGTCAAGTAGTGGTTTATTTGCCTAAATATCCATGGATTGCCTTGCGCAGCTCTTCCGATCATTAAACCGTCAACATGAGTGTAATCTAAAATGTGTTTGGCTTTTTCTGGGCTAGAAATATCACCATTAGCAATAACTGGAATACTGATTCTGGATTTAATCTCAGCAATGGTATCAAACTCGGCTTCGCCTTTATAAGCACAAGCACGAGTGCGGCCATGAACCGCCAAGGCTTGAATGCCGGACTCTTCAGCAATGCGGGCAATCGCAACACCGTTACGATTATCAATATCCCAACCGGTTCTAATTTTTAAGGTCACGGGCACATCAACCGCGTTAACGACTGATTCAAGGATCTCGCCAACCAAAGTCTCATGTTGTAATAAAGCCGAACCGGCCATCACATTACAGACCTTTTTAGCTGGGCAACCCATATTGATATCAATAATATGTGCACCTTGATCAACATTATGTTGAGCGGCTTCGGCCATCATTTTTGGATCGGCACCGGCTATTTGCACACTGCGGGGCTCGGGTTCACCTTCGTGATTGGCACGTAATAAAGATTTTTTGCTGGCCCATAACGATTTATTGGCGGTGATCATTTCTGATACGGCCATACCCGCACCTAGACGACGACATAGTTGGCGAAAAGGACGATCTGTCACGCCTGCCATCGGTGCTAAAAATAAATTATTTGGCAGGGTATATGGGCCAATCTTGAATAAGCGATCAGTCATGTCGTTGACCGTTCAGACGAATCCATTCTTCCTTTTGAGTTGCTGGCTGCATGGCAAACCATGTTTGATAGCTTGAACTCACGTCCTGTGCTTGTTCTTCTAAAATGCCAGATAAAACTAGATTGGCATGAGGTTTGGTTAGATTTGAAAATAGTTCGGATAAGGATTGCAAGGGACCAGCAAGAATATTGGCGATCAATAAATCAGCCGGATCGAGCGGGCATTCATCTGGAAAATAGGTATCGATTTTTACACCGTTACGTTCTGCATTAGCTTGGGTGGCTTCTAACGCTTGTGGATCAATATCAACACCAATGACTTTTTTGGCACCGAGCAAAGCCGCTGCAATTGCCAAAATGCCACTGCCACAGCCATAATCAATGACATATTTATCTTTAACATCGGCTTGATCTAACCAGTTAAGACATAAGGCCGTTGTGGGGTGTGTACCGGTACCAAAGGCTAAGCCAGGATCTAACATGATATTAATCGCATCGGCTTGTGGTGGTGTGTGCCAACTAGGACAAATCCATAATTGTTCGCCAAAGCAAATAGGATGGAAATTATCCATCCATTCACGTTCCCAATCTTTATCTTCAACGGCTTCAACACGATATTTTGGAACATCAGCAGGTGCAATTAGATTAGCTAATAAGCCAATCGTGCCATCGATATCGATGTCTGCTGAAAATAGCGCAATAACCCGCGTTGCAGACCACAGTGGTGTGGTACCAATCGGGGGTTCAAACAAAGGTTGATCTGCATTGTCTTCAAAAGTAACCGCACTGGCACCGCATTCTGATAGTTTGTCGGAAAGAGGTTCTGCAGCGTCAGGGTCACTATCAAATATAAATTGTATCCAAGCCATAAGAGGTGAGTTCTACCTTACAGTCCAAGTTTCTTTTCAAGGTAGTGAATATTGGTGCCACCTTCTTGGAAATGCGCATCATCCATAATGTCTTTTTGTAATTGCACATTAGTTTTGATGCCTTCAATGCCAATTTCATTTAACGCTGTTTGCATGCGTGCAATAGCTGACTCACGGTTAGGACCTGAGGCAATCAATTTACCAATCATGGAGTCATAGTTAGGCGGCACACGGTAACCACTATAAACATGTGAATCCATACGAATTCCCGGACCGCCAGGTGCATGGTAATGCGTTATCGTGCCAGGACTCGGCATAAATGTTTTAGCATCTTCTGCATTAATACGACACTCAATAGAGTGTCCATTTAAAACAATATCGTCTTGAGTGAAGGATAATGGCTCACCCGCCGCAATTTTGATTTGTTCTGCAACAAGATCAATCCCGGTAATTTGCTCCGTAATCGTATGCTCTACTTGAATACGGGTATTCATTTCAATGAAATAGAACTCACCTTCTTGATATAGGAATTCAAAGGTACCTGCACCACGATAGCCAATTCGAACACAGGCATCGGAACATATTTTACCCATACGCTCACGCAACTCAGGCGTAATACCCGGTGCTGGGGCTTCTTCGACTACTTTTTGGTGACGACGCTGCATCGAACAATCGCGTTCACCCAAGTGAACGGCATTGCCATGTTGATCGGCTAATACTTGGAATTCTATATGGCGCGGGTTTTGAAGGAATTTTTCCATATAAACCATGCCATTGCCAAATAATGACTTAGCTTCGCTCTTAGTCAAGGCGATGGCGTTTATCAAATGTGCTTCACTATGTACTTCACGCATACCTCGACCACCTCCACCACCCGAAGCTTTGATGATAATTGGATAGCCAATTTCTTTAGCTAAGCGAAGGTTGATTTCGTTGTCGTCTCCTAAGCCACCGTCAGAACCTGGCACACAAGGCACGCCAGCCTCTTTCATCGCAGCTATTGCTGAGACTTTGTCACCCATCATACGAATGGTTTCAGATTTAGGGCCAATGAAGGTAAAACCACTTTGCTCTACACGTTCAGCAAAGTCGGCATTTTCAGATAAAAAACCATAACCAGGATGAATCGCAGTGGCATCGGTAATTTCAGCTGCGCTAATTATCGCAGGTACATTGAGATAGCTGTCGACAGACGGTGCAGGGCCGATACAAACAGTTTCATCAGCGAGTAATACGTGTTTTAGATCACGGTCTACATCTGAATGAACGGCGACGGTTTTAATGCCTAATTCTTGGCAAGCTCGAAGTACACGAAGGGCAATTTCGGCCCGATTGGCGATGACAATTTTATCGATCATGATGGTTCTTAATCCATGTTTGGAATGAGCAAAGGTTTTGCTGCAACAAGTGTTCTAGCTGTTATTCAATGATGACTAAGGCTTCATCAAACTCAACTGGCTGACCATTTTCAATCAGAATCGCTTTGACTGTACCGCTGCGATCGGCTTCGATTTGATTAAACATTTTCATTGCTTCGATAATGCAAATAACATCTCCGGCAGCAACACTTTGACCGACTTCGATGAACGATGCTGATTCTGGTGAAGATGAACGGTAGAAAGTACCAACCATTGGCGATTTAACGGCATTAGCGGTATTTGCAGCAGGTGCTTCTGCAACAACTGGAGCGGCAGCTGCTGCTGCCGCAGCAACAGGTGCTGGCATAGCAGGTGCTGCCATCATGACAGGAGCAGTTGCACTGGCACGGCTAATACGAACAGATTCTTCACCTTCTTTAATTTCGATTTCAGCAACATCAGACTCTTGAATCAAATCAATGAGCTTTTTTATTTTACGAATATCCATGGAATAACCTTATTTATTAGTATGTGTGATGGCAGCTTGCAATGCGAGTTCATAACCTTGTGTTCCTAATCCGCATATCACGCCAACAGCGATATCAGATAAAAAGGAATGCTGACGAAATTCTTCTCGGGCATGAACATTTGAGATATGTACTTCAATAAACGGCACGTCAACTGAAGCCAAAGCATCACGCAAGGCAACGCTAGTATGTGTGAATGCGGCAGGGTTGATAATAATAAACGCAGTACCGTTGGTTCGTGCTGCCTGAATAGCATCAACGAGCTCATGTTCGGCATTGCTTTGAATCGTATCGATTTGGTGATTTTGTTGTTCAGCAATAGACGTTAAACGTGTATTGATGTCGGCTAAACTTGTCGAACCATAAATTTCAGGCTCACGTGTGCCTAAGAGGTTTAAGTTGGGGCCATGCAATACTAAAATTTTTGCCATTGTGGAAATCACGTCTAAATCGGGAATAAAGTAGACGGAATTTTGCACCAGAGGCTTACTAATGTCCAGCTTTTTGAGCTAAAAATGCTTAATAATGCAGCTAAATTCGTCGAAATAGATCAAACAGGTTGTTTTACGCTATTTTGGTAGACGTTCAAAATGCGCTAATAGGGCCGTAGCGGTAATGCCGCCTACTAGGCGATATTTAGAAAGCTCTTTATCGGCAGCATCAAAAAATATTAATGTAGGCGGACCAAAGACCTTAAGTTCTTTTAATAAAGCTTGGTGTGCTGCGGTATTATCGGTGACGTCGAGTTGCAGTAATTGCCAGTCAGCCGTAGCGGTTTTGACATTACTATCTACAAACGTGGTGACTTCCATTTTTTTGCAATCCACGCACCAGTCAGCATAAAAATCCAACATGACAGGTTTTCCGGTGTTAGCTAAGGCTTGTTGCAATTCACTTAGGTTATTCACTTGTTGGAACTCTAGGGAGGTACTTTTTTCTACAGATGGATTGCTTGAGCTAACAAAGTTTAACGGTTGCCAAAGATTATGGTTGCCGTTGGCACCGCCCACAATTAATAAGCCCCCGAAGATCAAAAAGATTAAACCAATGCCTTTCCAGAGTTTAGTCCAACCATTTGCATCAACGTTGAGTGAGTTGAGAGCACCCAAATAGATTGCGGAAACAACCAATAATGAGCCCCACAAAAGCAAGCCAACCCAACCAGGAATAACTCGCTCTAACATCCAGATCGCAAGACCTAACATCAGAATACCAAAAACAGATTTAATGGTATTCATCCAATCACCAGCACGAGGTAATAAGCTGCCTTCTGATGTACCGATTGCAACTAGGGGCAAACCCATGCCTAAACTCATTGCAAATAAAGCGGCGCCGCCTAAGACAGGATCACCATGTTGACCAATAAATATCAGTGCACCCGCCAATGGAGGTGCTAAACAAGGGCCAACGATCACACCAGATACTAAGCCCATTAAAGCAACACCAATCAAGGTGCCGCCTTGTTGTTTGTGGCTAATTTTATGTAACTGATGTTGTAAAAAATGTGGCATCTGCAGTTCAAATAAACCAAACATCGACATAGCAAGAACAACAAATAAAGCACTGAAACTACCGATGATCCATGGGTTTTGGAATGCAGCTTGTAGGTTTTCACCTAATAAGCCTGTTAAGACACCCGCTGCGGTATAAGTCACCGACATCGCTAATACATAAGTCAAAGACAAGATAAAAGCACGGCGCGTAGTAATGTTTTCACCTTCACCGACAATGATGCTGGAAAGGATCGGGATCATTGGGAATACACAAGGCGTGAAGGCCAGTAATATGCCTAAACCAAAAAAGCTGAGTAAGACTTTGAAAAGACTATCTTGCGCCAAACTTTGCGCCAAGCGATCTTGTTCTGAGATGGGTAAATCAATAGTCGAAGTAAAAGATTGTTTCAGCGTATCTGGTGATGCGGCAACGATGGCTGCTGGCAAGCTTAAGGTGATCTCTTTTTCAGTGGGCGGATAGCAAATATGGAAGGTTTCTGAGCAACCTTGATAATAAGCTTTTAGCGTGAGCTCGCCGTTAGCAGTGAGTCGCTTTAAAGGTAGTTTAATATCAGTATCATGGAGGTAGACTTCAGTTAAACCAAAGATTTCATCCATTTTATTTTCGCCGGCAGGCAAGATATATTCTAAAAGTTCACTATCTTGACTGTTAATGATCTCAAAGCGAATTTTATCGCGATAAAGATAATTACCTTCAGCGACTATCCATCGAGCAAGCAGGGTTTGTGCGTCGATGGCTTCAGCAGAAAATTGAAATGCTTCATCAACACTAGGCGGAGTATCAAAGTCGTCATTTAGGCCCAGGCTATTTAAAAGGCCGGGTCCCGCAGTTGAGTTGCTTGAGATAACAAATAGCAGTAACAGTAAAAATCTTTTCATAAGTCATTTAGGGTCTATAAAGGCGTTTAGTCATTGACTATCTAGAGGGTAGATTGTTTCATCTATTTATTAAAAAAACGAATTTGTCGCAACAAACTGTCATTAAACGGTAACATTCGCACATTAATATTACTCGCTCATTTAACTAAAAAGTTGGTAGGCCATGGAAATTAAAAACATCTATGAGATTGAAAAACAAGCAATGAAAAAGAGCCATACGGAGTTAGGGCGTATTGGTTTTGCACTGTTTTTCTTGGTTGGAGTTTTAGCATTTAGTTTTACCACTAGTGGCGGCATGCCAAATAGTGTTTTCTTAGCGATTGCTGCTGTTTTTGGCGGTTATATGGCCATGAATATTGGTGCCAACGATGTTGCAAATAATGTTGGGCCAGCGGTAGGTTCCAAAGCATTAACGATGGGCGGCGCGATTGTTATTGCGGTGATATTTGAAGCTGGTGGTGCTTTCATTGCTGGTGGTGATGTGGTTTCAACCATTAAAAAAGGCATTATTGATATCGAGGCCTTTGGCGATGATACCGATAGTTTTTTATGGGCCATGATGGCCGCTTTATTAGCGGCAGCCTTATGGCTTAATATCGCAACAATGGCAAAAGCACCGGTTTCAACGACACATTCTATCGTTGGTGGTGTGATGGGCGCTGGTATTGCGGCTGCCGGATTTAGCATTGTGGACTGGGGCACCATGGGCAAAATTGCGAGCTCTTGGGTTATTTCACCGCTTATTGGTGGTGTGATTGCAGCAGCATTCTTATTTGCGATCAAAAAAACCATTATCTTTAAAGAAGACAAAATCAGCTCATCTTATAAGTGGGTTCCCGTTTATGTGGCCATCATGTCATGGGCTTTTGTGACTTACTTGGTGCTTAAAGGGCTGAAAAAAATCTGGCCATCATTGGTTGGTGTTATCAATGACATCACGTTCTTTACCATTGAAGTGACCAAAAAACCTACTTTTGCAACGGCTGCAATGATGGGGGCCATTGTGGCTGTGGTAGTTTACTTCTGGATAAAAAAATCGTTAAGAACCAAGTTGCCAAAATTAGAAAACAACCGTGCTAGTGTCAATGTCTTGTTCACGGTGCCTTTAATTTTTGCAGCCGCCTTATTAAGTTTTGCTCATGGTGCTAATGATGTTGCTAATGCCATTGGTCCTTTAGCCGCGATTAATGATGCGGTGATGACAGGTGGTATTTCGGCGGAAGCAGGCATTCCAATTTGGGTCATGGCGGTAGGTGCGGTGGGTATCGCGATTGGTTTGGCTTTATATGGTCCACGTTTGATCAAAACAGTGGGTGGTGAAATCACTGAGCTGGATCAAATGCGTGCATTTTCTGTCGCGATGGCAGCAGCAATCACCGTGATTATTGCAAGCCAGTTAGGTTTGCCGGTTAGTTCTACGCATATTGCGATTGGCGGTATTTTTGGAGTGGGTTTCTTACGTGAATGGTTGGACTCAACCACCAGTATCGAATATGAAATCGCACAAGACAAAGCTGAAATTCGTGATGAGAAAAAACGTCTACGAGCCTTAAAATCTGAATTGAAAGAATTAGAAAGAAAAGAGCAGCAAAATGATAAAGACTACCAACGTATTTCAGTACTTTATCGTGAAATTGATGATGAAGCAGATACCATCAAAAAAGCTAAAAAACTGCTCAAAAAAGACAAAAAAAATCTCTATGTAAAACGTGATGCGGTGAAGAAAATCATTACCGCTTGGTTAATTACCGTACCGTCTGCAGCGGTATTGGCTGCCTGCATGTTCTACATGATTAAAGGCGTCATGCAATAATAAATACCAAAGACGTATTTGCCTGTATTCATGCGGTTTTAAATGATGATTTTTAAAACCGCATTTTTGTTTAACTTAACTAAAAATATTTAGTATGAAACGTGCCCTACAAGTTCTAAAAACTACCTTTGGTTATGAGCAGTTTCGCCATCACCAACATGACATTATTGATACCGTTATTAAGGGCAATGATGCGTTAGTTTTGATGCCAACGGGTGGCGGAAAATCGCTGTGTTATCAAATTCCAGCGTTGGTGCTTGATGGTTGCGCCGTTGTTGTTTCACCATTGATCGCATTGATGCAAGATCAAGTAGATGCCCTGCAGCAATTAGGTGTGAAAGCGGCGTTTTTAAACTCAAGTGTCAAAGCCGGTGATGCTAGGAACATCGAACAGCAATTGCTAAATAATGAGCTGGATCTCATCTACGTCGCACCTGAACGATTATTGATGGATCGCATGTTGGCCTTGTTAGATCGCTGCCAACTTTCTTTGTTTGCCATAGATGAAGCACACTGCGTATCGCAGTGGGGTCATGATTTCAGGCCTGAATATCAACAGTTAAAAGCCTTACATCAACGTTATCCGAATGTGCCACGCATTGCTTTGACGGCTACGGCCGATCAACGTACCCGCGAAGAAATTATTATTCAACTGCAGCTTGATACAGCGAATGTTTTTGTTAATAGCTTTGACAGGCCGAATATTCATTATGCGATTTCCGAGGGTAATAATGCCAAGCAACGCTTGTGGTCTTTTCTCAAAGATAATCATGCTAATGATGCTGGCATTGTGTATTGCTTATCACGCAAGAAGGTTGAAGCCACTGCTGAATGGTTAAATGACCAAGGCCGAGTTGCTTTGCCTTATCATGCCGGCCTGCCCCAAGAACTAAGACAACATAACCAAAAACGATTTTTGCGTGAAGAAGGGGTGATTGTGGTGGCCACCATTGCTTTTGGCATGGGCATTGATAAACCCGATGTACGATTTGTTGCACATCTAAACTTGCCCAAAAGTGTCGAAGCTTATTACCAAGAAACAGGTCGTGCAGGACGTGATGGAGAGCCTGCCAATGCTTGGATGGCTTATGGTCTGCAAGATGTCATTACCCTGCGACAGTTTTTACAAGACTCCAATGCTGATCAGCAACATAAACAAGTCGAACATCATAAATTAGAAGCGATGTTGGGTTTATGTGAAGTCATTAGCTGTCGCAGACAATCCTTGCTGGCCTATTTTGATGAGAACTTAGATCACGCCTGTGGCCAGTGTGATAACTGCCAAACACCCCCAGAAAAATGGGATGCAACGGAGTCGGCTCAAAAGGCACTGTCATGTATTTACCGTACTGAACAACGTTTCGGTGTGAATTACATTATCGATATTTTATTAGGCAAAAGTGATGAGCGGATTCAACGTAATGCACATGACCAACTCAGCACTTTTGGCATAGGCACCGAATTATCAGCTATTGAATGGCGAAGTGTTTTCCGACAATTAATTGCCTTAGGCTTTATTGATATCGATATGGATCGTCATGGCGCCTTGGTATTAACTGAAAAATGTCGAAATATCCTACGCGGCGGACAAAAACTAGAGCTCAGAAAACAAGTCAAACAAGAAAAATCAACGGCCTCGGGCAAAAAGAACAAAAGCTTGGTACGTCCCCAAGACGAAGCTTTATGGCAGGCTCTTCGCGGCTTAAGAACAACATTCGCAACAGAGATGGGGGTGCCGCCCTATGTGATTTTTAGTGATGCAAGTTTGCAGGACATGATCAAAATCAGGCCGCAAACCCTAAGTGACTTTAATCGTGTTTCGGGTGTGGGTGAGCAAAAACTACAGCGCTATGGCAAGCAATTTGTAGCTGAAATCATAAAATTCCCATTAT
>Ga0209495_1001964_pt1 | contig 13862 bp, 1 predicted proteins | sample EN1Hudsemesocosm_FD_184629 | JGI IMG/M metagenome (GOLD analysis project Ga0209495, IMG submission 184629) | Methane-oxidizing microbial communities from mesocosms in the Hudson Canyon - EN1E Hudson Canyon (SPAdes) (version 2) | ecosystem: Environmental > Aquatic > Marine > Cold seeps | place... | reverse complement strand
TTAACCGTCGTTTACCTGTTTTAATTTCTACAGCAACGGTCATACCTGGGCTAAGCATGACCTGTTTATCTTCAACTAGAATAGCCATTTTTTGCATATCTACATGGGCTTTATAAATTAAACCTAACTGTTCATCTGCAATCGCATCGTTAGATAAAAATGTGAGTACACCATTAATAACGCCATATTTAGTAAAGGGAAAGGCATCAACTTTAATTTCAACTTCTTGATCTTCTTTTACAAAACCAATATCTAAGTTAGCCACCATCGCCTCAACTTCCAGTTGATGCTGGTTTGGTACAATAACCATCAGTTGTTGAGCTGGCGTTACTACGCCTCCTTCTGTATGCAAAACGAGTTGTTGTACCACACCTGATACTGGAGCAATCAGTGTTTGTGCTTGCCTCGTAGCTATCGCTTTAACTTTTTCTTGGCTTAATGATTGATATTGCATCGTAGCTTGCTGCAATTCTGCAAGAATTTGGCTAGTAAAAGCCTTTTTAGATTGTTCTATTTGTCCAGCCACCTCATCAATAGCAGCAGCCAGTTCATGAGTCCGTTGCTGACTTGATTTTCGATCATGATAAGCTGTTAAACGTTGCTGTTCTACCTCAAGATATTGATCTTCTTGTAAATATTGTTTTTGGCTTAGTGCTTTTAAACGCTCTGCTCGCTGAGTTAGTATCGGTAAAATAGCATCATACTTTTGTACTTGCTGATCAATACTGTCTCGCTCAGCACGGTATTTAGTTTGCTCATGCTTAAGTGTAGTCAGCTGTGATTGATGTTGCTGCCACTGAGAGTGCAGAAGTTGACGTTGTAATAAACCAAGTTGTTCCGGAATCATACTAATATTAGCTTTATTATTATTTATCCAGTTTAATGTAGCTTCTAATCGGATTTTATCTTGTTCCAAACCTACTAATTCGTCCACAATACGTTGTTCATCAGCCAATGCACTATCGAGCTTAAGTTCAACTAACACATCCCCCTCATTAACTGATTGCCCCTCAGTAACATAGATCTTATTAACAATGCCGGTATTGAGTGGCTGAATCACTTTAGTATGTCCACTCGTAATCAATCTACCAGGTGCTGTTACCACAATATCCACCTTGCCTAGGATTGCCCATAAAACGGCAAGCACAAAGAACAACATGATTGTCCATGTAATAATTCGTCCTAATGGTGATGGTGGTGTTTCTTGAACCTCTAATGTAGCCGGTAAAAATTCATGTTCGGTTTGGCGTTTTTTAAATAGCATAGGATGTTATATCTTTATGTTTAGTCTTGATTTTGCAAATGGGTTAACTTGGCATAGATACCATTATTCTTAAGTAATTCTGAATGGCTGCCTTGCTCAACTATCTCACCCTGCTCGACCACCAGAATGCGATCACAGCGTTTAACTGCACTCAGTCTATGAGCAATAATAAACACTGTTCTCTGCGCACAAATCTGTTGCATATTGTCTTGAATAATACGTTCAGATTCATAATCAAGTGCACTGGTCGCTTCATCAAAAATAAGAATGCGAGGCTGCGTTAATAAAGCTCGCGCAATAGCAATACGCTGTCTTTGCCCACCGGATAAATTGCTACCTCGCTCACCGACTGTAGTGTCGTAACCTTCAGCAAGTTCAAGAATAAATTCATGGGCTCCAGCTAGTTTTGCTGCTTCAATAATCGCGTCCATACTTATGCCCGGATTACTCAAAGCGATATTGTCTCGAACACTCCTATTGAATAAGTAATTTTCCTGTAAAACCACACCTATTTGTCGTCGTAACCATGTCGGCTCTATTAAGGCCAAATCAATCCCGTCAATTAATATTCGACCACTTTCTGGCGTATACAGGCGTTGAATTAATTTGGTTAAAGTACTTTTACCTGAGCCAGAACGCCCGACAATACCAATCACCTCACCTGGCTTTACGGACAAACTGATATTTCGCAACACTTCAGGTAAGTCAGGTCGATATCTAAATGTAAGTCCTTCAAACATGACTGAACCTTGCAAACTGGGTAAAGAAGCTCTTCCAGGGTTATAGCCAGGCTCTGTTTTAGTATTGAGGATGTCGCCTAAACGCCGTACTGAGAGACCGGCCTGCTGAAAATCTTGCCATAGCTGAACTAAGCGAAGAATGGGCCCACTAACTCTTCCGGCCAACATATTAAACGCGATTAACTGGCCAACTGAGAGTTCCCCTTTCATCACCAAAGTTGCACCAATCCATAAAATCAATACTGTGGTCACTTTATTGATAAAACCGGCTGATTGTCCGGCAATATTACCTAAGTTAGCTGCTTTAAAACTGGCACCGACATAACCGGCTAATTGTTCTTCCCATCGACGTTGCATTTGTGGTTCAACCGCCATGGCTTTAAGCGTTTCGACACCCGTAATCGATTCAACTAAAAAGGCTTGATTTTCAGCACCTCGATTAAACTTATCTTCTAATCGTTTTCGTAGAATCGGTGTGATAAAAACAGACAATACGATATAGAACGGAATAGCACCCAATACAATAAAAGTCAGTGCTGGACTGTAGTAATACATCACAATAAAGAAAATAATGGTGAAAAATAAATCAATGACCAGTGTGAGTGATGAGCCCGTAATGAAGTTTCGAATATTTTCTAACTCTCTTACCCTAGCAATAGAATCACCAACACGTCTAGCTTCAAAATAACTAATAGGTAAGGCAAGAAGATGCTTAAATAACTTAGCACCTAAAGCTACATCGATCCGGTTAGTCGTATGAGAAAATAAATAGGTGCGTAAGCCACTTAAGACTACTTCAAATAGTGATACCGCTAACAGACCAATTGCCAGAACATTAAGTGTTGATATGGCTTTATGAACAAGAACTTTATCGATTACAACCTGAAAAAATAGTGGGGTAAGCAAGGCAAATAACTGTAAGAAGAATGAAGCGACTAACACTTCTATCAATAACTTTTTGTATTTGATAATTGCTGGAACAAACCAACTAAAATCAAACTGGCCACCTAGATTTAGCAAAGAAGCGCGACGAGTGACTAAAATAACATTGCCTGTCCAAGCAGCTTCAAACTGATCTTGGCTTAAAGAGATCGGGGCTTTTTGCAAAGGGTCATGAATAAGGATTTTATCCTCTTCAATATTAGCAATAAGAAACCAATGGCCATCACTATGCTGCCCCATTGCAGGTAACGCTGTTTCTTGTAACTTTTGCCAATGGCTTGTGTGAGCACGAACTTTTAAACCTAAATCACGTCCTGCTAAAGTGATTTCTTGTTCAGAAAAATGTTTGCCAGGGTCAGCATGAGTATGACTAAGATGATCGGGATCTGCTGGCAAGCCATGCAGTCGAGCCAAATTAATGAGACACGCGAGTCCGGTGTCTATTGTCTGTTTATCTTCCATGATAATTTAAATCGCTTGTTTCTATTAAAAAAGAAACACAGCGTCCACTACGTTTGGGCTACAAACGATTTCCATGTGGTCGCCATGTTTCAGAAGTGTAGTGTAATATTATCCCCAGCTTGCTGCAATAACCGGTGCTATCTCCTCCTTAATTTGACCAGACAAGTCACTTTGCCCTGATGTTGGCACATTAAAACTCGCCATAGCTTGCACTAATTGGTCTAGTTGATTATTAAGTAAGGCCTCGCCAGAACTGAGTGTCATCACATCTACTTTGTGACTATCGTTGCTATACCAGTCTTTTAAGGTGATATTATCTTCACTACCAAAAATAGTGATTTCTAAATCATTGCCTGCTTGTTCAAACCAAAGTTGCTCAGCAGTTATATTATCGCCAAACTGTAGTGTGTCGGTGCTATTTGAATCAGGGTCATAATTACGAATAGTGTCTTGACCATCACCTCGTCCAAATAGGTAAGTATCATTACCCGCTCCACCGGTAAGCTGGTCATTACCTTGACCGCCATTTAATGTGTCATTGCCAGAGCTTCCCCACAACACATCGTTACCCGCTTCACCATTAAGTTCGACATCACCATAATCATAAGTAGGGCTCGTTAAATCAACAATGTCATCCCCTGCTCCCATATTAAATCGTTCAATATTTTGTACGCGGGGGCCGGTACCATTAGGCAGAGGACTATAGCTATCATGTAAGAAAAGTGCATCATTTCCATCAGTGCCTTGAGCTGTATCAAGCCCTTCCCCGCCATCAAATAAGTCATGACTACGTTGCATAGCGGTAATGCTAACGCGTTCACGTGTGCCCATTTTTCCAGGGCTACCAATATTGTAGGCAATAAAAGAACTTGACCAGCTAGCATCTTCTGAGACGACTAAAGTGTCATTGCCTTCACCGCCTTGTAACCAATCACTGCCCGTGCCGGCAATAAGTGTGTCATCACCTTGTCCGCCGATGAGGGTATCGTTACCTTCACCCGCGTTGATGATGTCTCCGTATTCGCTGCCGGTTAGGGTTTCATTACCTGTGCCACCGACAATTTCAGGATTAACATCGTTGATAGTCAAAGCAAAACTAGTATCAGCCGTTAAACCAAAGTTATCCGTTGCGGTGACTTTAATGCTGACTTCACCTGAGGCATCAAGTGGCGCAGTACCTGATAAGCTGTATGTTGCACTATCAAAAACCAACCAATTAGGTAAGGCACTGCCATCAGCTAAGGTGGCTGATAAGCTTAGGCTGTCACCCACATCGATGTCAGTGAAGGTATCTACAGGAAGCTGATAACTAAAGTAACTATCTTCATCAGCGGTTTTATCTGGCAATGTTCCCGTAAGCAGTGGTGCATCATTGACATTGTTAATCGTTAAAGCAAAGGTGTCGCTGACGGTTAAACCACCACTATCTATTGCCGTGACTTTGACATCTAAACTACCCACCTGTTCATTACCAGCTATGCCAGTAAAGGTTTGGTTTGCAACATCAAAGCTTAACCATGTTGGTAAGCTACTGCCATCAGCAAGCGTTGCTGATAAGCTTAGGCTGTCGCCAACATCACTATCAGCGAATGTATTGATGGGTAGTTGATAACTAAAAAGGCTGTTTTCATCAATGGTTTGATCTGATATTTCTTGGGATAGATCAGGGGTATGGTTAGTTATTTCTACTGTCTCGAGGGCAATACGTTTGCCATGAACATTAATACCAAGTCCTTGCTCCCAATTTTTCCAAATCACAGAAACTTCACCTTGAACACTTTCAGTGAGACTTAAAGAATAATTGTTTTCTGATTGTATTAGTGGTGATTTTTCAGACGAACTTATTTGAAATTTATTTTTAATAATCTCGCCTGACAGGTCGTAATGCTGGCCATAAAGATGTGTCTCACTGGTAGAGTCAGCATCAAATTCGCTCCATGCAACTACAAAGCTACCATTGCTAAGCAGCAAAACAGCGGGAGGATCAGATATGTGTCCAGAGTCGGAGCTTAAGTTAAGCTGCTCACCAACAGCTTCTCCATTTTCATCAAAACGTTGTGCAATAACTTTGCTATGATAATTTTCTGAACCAACAACAATAAACCCTCCATCAGCTAGTTTGGATACACTTGTATTTTCGGCATCCATCATGTGATATTGATTACCTGATTTTATACCAAACTCACTAAATCGTTGACCATAAATTACTGATTTATGACTGGGGGTGAACTCGTCACTTGTCCAAGAAACGAGGTAACTGTTATCTAAAAGTGCAGTTACATTTGGGTTTCGATAATAATCCACATCTACATCAGCTTCATTAACTAATACACTATAAGGTGTAGTAGCTTGTCCTGCATTATCATATTGACGACTGTAAATACCATTATGTGCGTGCTGTCCCATGTGATCATCCTCCCATACGACCACAAAACCATTAGCAGTACTAATCACCGTTGGGCTAGAAAAACTGCCTGAGCTTGAATGTTCAGGGGTGGTATCTAGATAACCCACTCCTGGAACAAAGGGATCTGAACCTTCAGGACGGGTATATCTATTCCTATACGCAACGGGATCAACAGAAGATATATGAAATACATCACCAATTACCTCCCCTTTATTATTCAGTCGTTGACCATAAACTTCGCTCGGTGAGTAACTTTCTCGTGCAGAAAGAAATACCATTACAGCACCGCCATCAGAAAGTGCAGTGATCGATGGCCTTGATGATGAGACGTTTCTATGAGCCGTTGGTAATGATGGGTCAGGATCAAACTTTTCTCCTACTGGCATCCCCTTATTATCATACATTTGGCCTTGTAGCCTCTGAACACCATTTGACAGTGAGGCTCCAGACCACACAACAAGCGTATTACCATTCTGGAGTGTTGTAACTGCTGGCGACCCATAACCATTTTCCGTTATTGTATTAATATCAAATTCAACACCTCTAGTTGAAGTGATATTGGCAGTTGCCCGACTGCTTTCACCATGCCCATCACTCACTTCATATTCAAAGCTTGCAGTACCTTTAAAATCTAGAGTAGGAGTAAAGAAAACATCACCATTTTCATCTAATGCCACCGTTCCATTAACGGCATTATCAGCAGTGATAATCGTTAAGCTATCACTGCCTCTATCTTCATCATTTTCCAGTATTGATGTGGCATTAATCAACAATGGCTGCCCTACAGTTATTGTGCTTCCACTAATTAATAGCTCATCATCAAATGCCTGTGGGGCATGATTGGTATTAGAAAACTGTAACAATTCAGCATAACTATAGACAGAACCATTTGAGAACTCATACGCATCGATAATAGTGCCATTTGAAGTGTCAACTCCATTCACAATACGCACTTTATCTGCGGTTGAGTAATGAACTATCAGATCGTTTTGGCTTTCTTCAAAGCGAATATCACCTTTGACAATATTCAGCCCAAATTGAATAGTATTTCCTGGGCGATCAGTTTGATAAGAGTAACCATCAAGTTCGTCATAAATAGAACTTATTCCTTCAATACTGCTATTTTCACCAATATTAAACTGATAGGTATCACGGTCTTTGCCACCAATAAGGATGTCAATACCACTACCACCATTAAGAACATCCTCACCATTTTCTCCAGAAAGTGTGTCATTTCCACTTCCGCCAGACAGAAAGTCAAAGCTTCGAGATCCTTGTAAATAATCATCTCCTCCTTTTCCTGATAATGAGTTACGTGGTTTGTCTTTCCAGTAAGGTCCTGCATTATTAATTGCTGAATAGCCAGTAACAGCAATATTATTAGCTAACTCATTACCAATATATTTATTAGTGAGACCATATAAATAGTAATTTGTGTGCCTTACGGATAGGTTTTCAAGGTTATCCCCTAACGTTATAGACGATGAGTGCTCCTTGCCATAATATGAAACAGTATCAATACCCTCATTTTCATACTCAGTAATATTATTGACATTGCTACTGTCCGAAAACTTATAAGTATCATCACCTTGTCCACCGAAATAGTGGTCAATCCCCCCCCATCCAGCTAATTCATTATTGGATGAATTACCTATTAAAGTATTATTGTGACCATTACCACCTGCATTGATGTTTAAAAATCCGGTCAGTGTGATGTTTTCTACGTAGCTTGGCAAATTGTACGATGTAGATGATAAGACAGTATCAATACCACCATCAATTGTTTCAGTGATCTTATCCAAACGATGATCGACAATGAATGTATCATCATTTAATGTACCCATCATTTCATTTTGTACGCCAAATTGAACATGTGCTTCAAGCTCAGCAGCTGTCCAGACTACACCGTTACCATTATCAAATTCGATACGCTCAATTTTAGAGTCATCATCTGGGTAGGCTGAACTAATAGGGCGATAATATCCCTCTACCATTATTTGAGTATTGGAACCATCTATTACAGCAACAAGATCGAAATAACCATGCTGATGAAATGTAACATCTTCAGGTCTAACACCTTCGCTAAAACGCAATGTTTCATTACCCCTCTGATCTCTTATTCTATCAACACCATCTCCTCGGCCAAAGACATAGGTATCATTACCTAAGCCTCCTACCAAAGTATCATTGCCTTTACCACCAGATAAAACATCATGACCCATCTCCGCTGTGTTGGTTCGATCATACCCCCATATGACATCATTGCCATCTCCACCTAGCAAGGTGTCGTGTCCTACTCCCCCTTCTAGTTTATCAGCACCATCACCACCATTAATGAGATCATTACCTCTTCGACCATAGAGCGTATCATTTCCAGCAAGCCCATTAATAACGTCATCATCAGATGAGCCTTCCAATACATCATTAGCTTGTGTTCCTACTATCTCACTATTGGCATTGCCGATAGTAAGATTAAATGCGTTGGTAGAGACTAGCCCTTGAGGATCTGTTGCACTAATAGCTATCGCTAACACGCCATTAAAGCCTAATTCAGCTGTGCCACTTAGTGTTGTGGTTATGGGATCAAAAGTAAGCCATGTCGGCAGCGCACTACCATCGGCAAGGCCAGCACTGAACATGAGCTGTCCATTTTCAGGATCGGTAAATGTGTTGCTGGGTATGATTAGACTAATGGATTGCTCGCGTTCTATATCAATATCATTCAGTGGAGTATTAATAACTGGTGCAAAATTAATTGCTTCACCATTAATTAATTGCGTTATTTGGGTCAATTCCCACTGTGCACCATCAGCAAACTCAAAGTGCTCTACTTTAGTGGGTGGATATATAATACCGCCAATAATAACCGTGTCTTCAAACCAACCTTTAATAGTGATCGAATCACCATCATTGATAGTGATAATTAAATCAGTTTGTTGTGCGCCTGTCGATCGCTGGGCACTGAGTTGACTTGCAGCAATACCTTGCCCAAAAACTAAGGTGTCATTACCCGTGTCAAGCACACTTCCAGGTGGGAGTTGAATACCGCCATAAAAATTTTCATCTATCGTATCGTGGCCATCACCTAAGTTAAAGTGATAAGTATCATTACCTAAGCTACCATTAAGAAGATCATTCCCTTGGCCGCCATGCAACACATCATCGCCTAATGTACCTTGAATAGTTTGTCCAACATTGGCTTCAGCAAAGGTCAGCATTTGAGCTATCGTTAAACTACTACCATCAAAGAATTCTAGTTGCTCAATCTGGTTCTCTGGCACATCAACACCATTAGCAATCTTGATAACATCGTTTGTGCCAATAATACTCAGGGCTAAATAATTGCCACCTTTGATAAATTTAACGTTATCTTGGGTGATACCTTCACCTAGTTTGAGGGTATCGGTGCCACTGGCATCAAAAATCAGATCTTTGCCGTCACCAAGATTAAACAAATAGCTGTCATCGCCCGCGCCACCTTGTAACTCGTCATCACCTTTGCTGCCGGCAAGGGTGTCATTGCCTGCTTGCCCAAGTAGTAAGTCCTTGCCAATATTGCCCGTCACATTATCATCACCGCTTCCAGCATAAACGGTGTTGCTACCCGTCGTTGCTAAGGTAATGGTATCGGCAGTCTCGGTGCCTTGATAATCAATCTCTTGTGTTAGTAAGTTGGCAATATCTAATGGGCCATTACTGAGCTGAATGTTCAGAGTTTTACTAGCGCCCTCTTTGATAAATACCACATCATTGGCTGTATATTGAATGGCTAAATAATCAGCACCATCTTGGCCTTTTGATTGGCTGAGGGTAATGGATGAGGCGTTAACCCCATTTATCTGAATCGTGTCACCTTGTTCATAATCATAGATAACATCAAATCCATCACCTGCTTGAAATATGAAGCTATCGTTACCAGCATCACCGTAAAGATGGTCATTTCCTGAACCACCAATTAAAGTATCATCACCGCCATTTCCATTCAGGACATCATCGCCACTTTCACCATAAAGCTGGTCATTACCACCGTCAATATCACTGGCTTTACTATCACCACGCAACTCATCATTACCTGTGCCACCGTAAAGTGTATCGTTACCGCCATCGCCAGCCATAATATCGTTGCCAGCTCTACCGTAAAGCGTATCATCACCGCCATCGGCAAGGGCTATATTTCCACCATCGCCCACCATAATGTCATTACCCTTACCACCATCAAGGGTATCATCACCGCCATGCCCTGTGAGTTCATCATCACCTTGCTCACCAAATAATGTGTCATCTCCATGAAATTGTTTATCTAAAGTGCTTCTATCGCCAAATAATTTGTCGTCACCTGTGCCGCCATAAAGAATATCACTGTGGCCATCACCGATAAGTTCGTCATTATCTTCATCGCCATAAAGGATATCTTTACCATGAAACTGCCCCTCTAGTGAGGGCCTATCACCAACTAAGATATCGCTTCCTTGCCCACCCAATAGAATATCGCTGCCGCCATCACCAAATAATGTATCGTCTCCTTGGCCACCATCAAGCGTATCATTACCATGTTGGTCACCTGTTATTTGAGTGCTGTCACCGACAAGATTATCGTTATCGTCACCACCTGATAATCGATCGTTTCCTTGTCCACCAAAGAGTACATCTTCACCTTGATTACCTTCTAGTACATCATTACCCGTTTGACCATAAAGCCAATCACTTCCATGTCCTCCCAACAAGATGTCATCATCGCCCAATGTACCTAGACTTACTGAGAATGAGTCAGTGTGGTCACTAAAGTTTATAGAGCCATTATTTTGTGTAATCTCACGCCTAAGATTCCAATCCCAGTCAACAAGATTAACGTCCGTGAGCAGATAATCACCATATAAATTATCATCACCTGCGGAGCCCACAAGCGCATCTTTGCCATCACCGCCTAACAGAATATCTTGGCCCGTATTACCCACGAGAATGTCGTCATCTTCTCCGCCTGACAATAAGCTACCACGAGCATGTCGACCATTTTCTGCCGCCATAGCATCGCTTAGGCTTTGTTGGCTATCGGCAAATAATATATCTTCACCTTCACCTGCATCTAATACGTCATCACCCTCATCTCCTTGTAGGTAATCATTGCCCGCTTTGCCTAGCAGATAGTCATTATCATCACCGCCTAAAAGATAGTCATCACCTTCTTCTCCGTAAAGCCCATCACTGCCAGCATCACCTTGCAGGTAATCATTGCCTTCTCCTCCCCATAGAAAGTCTCGACTTCCTCCTCCTTGAAGATAATCATCACCTGCTTGACCATAAATTTGGTCGGTGTCAGCTCCCCCCTGAACATGATCATCCCCGCCTTTAGCTACAATGTAATCATCGCCACCTCCTGCAATAATCAGATCATTGCCTTCTGATCCTTGTAAGGTGTCATTTCTATGTTGTGCTTGACTAAAATCTTGGATCTTATTGCCAAGATCATCAGTTTTATATTCAACATGGCTCACCCATGACCCTCGATCGTTTGGATCATTAGGATTTTCTGGAGGAATATATTCATCTGCTCTTGGATCAAAATCAAACCATGCATAATCACCGACAATAGTACGACCAGCACTGGGGGTGGTTGGTAAACTAGGCGGAGCTATAGGCTTGGCATCATTAAATATTAAGCCAAGTTTGGGGCTAGAAAGGTCATCACCAAAGTTTTCAATAGTGATCGTCTGGTTACTGCCTGCTAGCGTGATGATTAAGTCTTGGCCTGCAAGGCTATAAAGGTGACCATCATTATCTTTGTAGGCAGTGCTACCTGTAGCTACGGCTTCGATAGTACCACCGAGAATTTTATTATTGTATTTTATACTACCCAATAAGTCGCTATCACGAATAATGGTATCGCCATCGGTATCGGCAATATGATAGGTGTCCGTGCCTTTTCCACCGTCTAGAATATCGGCATGGTCGCCGCTGGCATTGCCGTGCAAGTCATCGTTGCCTGTGCCGCCGATGAGGGTGTCGGAGCCTTCACCGCCATAGAGAAAATCGTTGCCCGATCCGCCAAGCAATGTGTCTTTCCCTGCACCGCCATCAAGTGCGTCTACGCCGTCATTGCCTTCTATATAGTCATTGCCTGCACCGCCACTAATGGCATCATTACCGCCACCACCATACAAATGGTCATTACCTGTACCACCACTAATTTCATTATTTTGTTCTGGGGCATCGGTTCCAAAAATATAACGCTCAACAATAGGTGAGCTCCCAGGCACATTGATAATCTGTTGTGAGTTTAGATCATGATAATACCGACCTTCAGGATTGGGATTGTCTGGGCTTACATCTGAATTAATAAGGGCACTTTTAATGTTAATTTCCAGCATTAGTGCTCGATCTTGCAGGTATTGTTTAGTTAATTCACCTTGACCTGTTTGTGCATCAACTAAATCTAATGATTGGTCGTCATTATGCTTGCTGTAGTCAATACCGGTCACTGCAAAAGGCAATAGGTGTTTGAGAGCATAGCGATAGCCTAGGCCATTAACTGCATCTAAAGCGAAGGTTACCATTGAGTCAGCACGTTGCGTGATGAGATTAACCAATTCTATTGGACCGTCTTTCACCAGCGTTTCAACCTTTGTTCTAATGGTTGCAATGGCATTGTGCATATCATTACGTTTATTGATATTACCAAAACCGCCGCCAACAAGCTCAGGCGTCAAGTTAGGATTAGATAAACCAAATAATTCACTTAAGGCGTTAACCGTGTTTTCTAATGAATCCGGATCGTTGAGTTCATTACGCCATGGAATACTAAATACTTGACCGTCAAGAGGCACGATACTATTACTTATCGCCCGTTGCACATCGCGAAATGCGTTGTGATCAAAGTCAGGATCGATAGCCTGAAATAGATCAAGTACGGTTAATGAATCAATGATTAAACTGATGCTATGTGTTTCACCGTAATCGCCTGTATTATTTCGAAGACCGTCACCAAGAGCGGGAATTAGAGCCGCAATTCCAGCTTCACGAGACATCGGCTGGTCTTCGATCCAAATACTAGTAGGTTCTGCATGATAGCCGCCATTAGCCACAACTTCAGGATCGAAAAACTCACCGTGTCCAAAAAGCTGGATGATAGGATAATTTTGCTTAAATTCAAATAAGTTACTGGTAAAACTATTGGGATCATGACCTAATGCGTCATTACCCGTACTAGCAGTATAGTTGTCATAGGCATCAGCAATAATTTTGTCGCCTAAGCCATCACCGGGAATAAGAAGTGTACCCGTACCTGCTGGATAAGCATAATGGCCAAGATATTCAGTTACAAAGGCATGCAGTGGGTTATCGTAAAGATTGTCGTACTCATTATTATGGGCTTTGGCTTCTTGCCATGCGTTTGTGAACGCTGAAAGCTCATCACTGTCTTTTACCGAAAAGGCCATAAAAGACAAACCATCAAAACCACTCTCAAAATCACCATCAAACGTCATCAAGTCCTTATATGCCTTAATGAGTGCGGTAATATTATTACCCGTTGGTTCACGAAAAGAACTGGAATCAACAGCATTACGCATGCCGCCAATACCTGCGGCATTATAATTATAGGTTTGTGCAATTAAATTAGGGTGCATCATCGTGGCGGCAGTCGACATATGCCCACCTAAGCTATAACCGGTTGCAGTAATTTTTCCACCTCCGCCGACCCAAGTTTGGTAACCATCTAAACGTACGCCGCCATCTTGCCAAGTTTGTCCACCATCTACTGAGGTTTCACCTTGGGCTAGATGTTCAATATAGTCTTCCATATCCGCCAATTGACCAAAGGCAAAGCCGATTTCATTAATTTCACCATCAGCACCGGGTTTACCATCGCGTGCCCAGTCTCCACCTTGGTCAGGTAAGTTTGGAACACGAGCATGATCAAACGGCCCAAAGCGTGATTCGGTGCTACGAAAGGAGAGTGTAAATTCACCACTCTGTTTATGCTGAAATAAGGTGGCAGAAAAGCCACTATCGGTATTGGCTAGGTGGTCGACGATGGTGTAGGTGTCGGTGA
>Ga0209495_1001960_pt1 | contig 13865 bp, 12 predicted proteins | sample EN1Hudsemesocosm_FD_184629 | JGI IMG/M metagenome (GOLD analysis project Ga0209495, IMG submission 184629) | Methane-oxidizing microbial communities from mesocosms in the Hudson Canyon - EN1E Hudson Canyon (SPAdes) (version 2) | ecosystem: Environmental > Aquatic > Marine > Cold seeps | place... | reverse complement strand
ACTTGGCTATATTTGGCTCTTTGTTGGGTTTCTGTGCCTACTTTTTTATCATCAAGGAAGTAGGCGCAACCTCGGTCGCGATGGTGACACTCATGACACCAGTACTGGCGCTTTGCCTGGGTAATATTGCAAACGGTGAACACATTTCGTTTGAGATCGCTGGAGGAACCGCGATGATTTTGGTGGGTTTATGTTTGTATTACCAGAATCACTTGGTCCAAATAACCCGTCGATTAACATCTTTGTGAACGTCCAGGCGCTGTACTGACGACGCTACGCGCATTCTTTATTTATTTAATAGAGAAGTTTGCTCTTACTTGTGCACGAAAGCGAAGATCCTCTTGCTTCGGGGGGGCTTGGTCTGCCATTTTTAACATCGCGCGCTCGCTGTAAACAGAGCGCGTTTGTTGCGCCTCAGTCTGATGCTCGGCAGATTGCAATGATTTGAGTTTAACGCCATAGCCATCTGCAAGGCGCTGGGCTTTTTCTCTCGACAGTTTTATCGCTGCGTCAAGCGCTTGATTTCGCACATTACTTTCATCTTGCAAACCAAACTCAATCGAATTCAGTTTAGCAACTGCTGCATCACTAATTAATTTGAGAGCGGTACTAAGTTGACTTAGATTGGTCATGGTAAAGCTTAGTTTGCGGTTTACTTCGTAGCCGATAAAGTTTCTTTGATCATTTTTGTAACTATATTGCGGATTGATAGATATTTGGCTGCTATCCATTGAGCCCGGGCGTTTCGCGATAGATTTCAGTGAATCAAGAAGTTCGTTTAAATTAACAAGGCTGCGTTCGCTCAACGGTTTTACCGTAGGGCCATTCTCAATAAACGAGATGCGTATGGTTGCCATATCGGGCGCCGCCGTCGCGTTAGCCGACGCCGTCACCGTAATGACACGGTCGTGTGAATCAGCGAAAACGGGCACACTGAAAAAAACGAAAGTGAACAGTAGTAGGAAAGTCTGAAGGCTGGTAAATTTAGGCACAATGAACTCCGATATCACGTAGGCGCTTTTAACATAAGGACATTGAGTCTAGCCTGAAGCGCTATTGTGTGTTGAGAACTACGCCGAAATTATTAGAGGATCAGTGCTTGGTTAATAAACCGGTAACAATAGGCATTTTAGATTGCGACGTCATCGCGGATGAATTAATTAATGACTATGTCTCTTACCCGTTGATGTTTCAACAATTATTCGACCGCTTAGAGGCATGTGACGTCGCTGTTCAATACCAGACATTTAATGTTTGTGGAGGCTCATTGCCGAGCGCAATGGATGCTTGCAATGCCTACTTAATTACGGGGAGCAAGACTGGCGTATATGATGATGAGCCTTGGCTACCGGCTTTGCGTACATTCTTACAAAATGCTTATGGTGCCGGCATACCCTTGGTCGGGATTTGTTTTGGCCACCAGATGCTTGCAAACAGTTTAGGCGGTAAGGCGGAGAAGTCAGACAAAGGTTGGGGTATTGGTGCAATGACGCACTCGCAGAAAAATACATTTATTGATATTGAACAGATGCCAGCGGACTTGACGCTTTTGTTTAGTCACCAAGATCAAGTGACTGCGCTGCCAAGGCATGCTCAAGTGCTTTATGGCAGTGCTTTCTGTAATGTCGGTGCGTATCGGATAGGAAAGCAAGTATTGTCGTTTCAAGGACATCCGGAATTCACGCATGAGTATAGCCGTCGTCTGATGACCTTACGACAGGCACGTTATCCGAAAAATATCTTCGAAGAAGGCCTCATGACATTAGATCAGGCAACTGATGAGTTATGGGTTGCACAATTAATGCGCCAATTTTTACTGGGTCTTTTACCCTAAGTTTCCCATTCAGTTTTTTATCAATAAACAGGAGCAAGAGGGTAAACACTATGCGCTTTTCTAGTTTTGGCGATAAGTTTGCAGCAAAGTCAGGTATTGGTGAACTGATGGAAGATTTAGGTCATGCGCTTGCTGGCGGCGATATGATCATGATGGGGGGCGGCAATCCGGCACATATTCCAGCCGTTCAAGAACGGTTTAAACAGCGGCTGACGGAGATTATTGACTCACCCTCTGAATTTCGACGCTTGGTCGGTATATATGATCCTCCTCAGGGCGAGCTCAGTTTCATTCGTGACGTGTCTGACATGCTTAATCGAGAATTTTCCTGGGATCTGAAACCAGACAATATCGCGCTCACCAACGGCTCTCAAGCTGGGTTTTTTATGCTGTTCAACTTGTTTGCGGGCCAGTTTAGCGATGGCTCTCATAAGCAAATTCAATTGCCATTAGCCCCGGAATATATTGGTTACTCGGATGCGGGTTTGAGCCAGTCGTTTTTTACGGCAAATCGGCCCAAAATAGAACGCATTGATAGTGCGACGTTTAAGTACCATGTCGATTTTGACGCGCTTAATATCGACGAGACGACAGGTGCCATCTGCGTCTCACGTCCCACTAACCCAACGGGAAATGTGCTTACGGATGATGAAGTCGCCCGCTTAGATCAGGTAGCACGCGAAAACAATATACCGCTTATTTTAGATTGTGCTTATGGAACGCCTTTTCCGAACCTTATTTTTACAGAAGCCCGCCCTATTTGGAATGATAATACGATTGCTTGTTTTAGTTTATCTAAATTAGGCTTGCCAGCGGCGCGCACCGGGATTGTCGTGGCGAATGCAGAGGTCATCAAAGCACTGTCAGCGGTTAACGGTATTATGAACCTAGCAACGGGCAGTTTTGGGGCCATGCTCGCTCAGGATATGGTACGAAGTGGTGAAATTCTAAGGATAAGTAACACCATAGTGCGTCCTTTTTATTTGGACAAAGCTAAACGAGCTGAAGCCTGCTTGCGCCAATACCTACAAGGGACACCATTCGCTTTACACAAAGCAGAGGGTGCTATGTTCCTCTGGTTATGGCTTAGAGATTGTCCGGTAACGAGTCAGGCGCTTTACGAGAGGTTAAAAGCGAGAGGGGTATTGGTGGTTCCCGGGCATCACTTTTTTCCGGGTCTAGAGTCAGGTGAAGACAAAAACTGGCGTCATAAGCATGAATGCTTGCGCATTACCTATTCCCAAGACGATGCGCTTGTCGAGAGTGGTCTGGCGATAATTGGTGAAGAAGTGAAGAAAGCCTACGCTGAGTAAAGAAAATACCGATTTTTATAAAGTATTACCGATCAAAAAAAGATGTCGAAATTAAAGGAAGATGTATGGATTTAGACGCACGACAGACCGTCATTTTGGCGATTTTCGTTTTGTTCCTTGGTAAATACCTGAACAGGAAAATTGCTTTTTTTCGTGAATACAATATTCCTGAGCCGGTGACCGGGGGCGTGCTCGTATCGTTATTACTTGGACTTGTTTATTTTTTGTTTAACTTCAATTTTGAGTTTCAACTTAGGTCTCGGGACACGTTACTTATCGTATTTTTTACCACGATTGGTTTATCGTCAAAATTTAGCACGCTTTTAGAGGGTGGGCGAAGTCTGGTGATATTGCTGGTGCTCGCCATTGTGTATTTGTTCCTGCAGAATTTTACGGGTATTGGTGTCGCAACGGCCACGGGTATGGGTGCAACTGTCGGCGTGCTTGGCGGCTCGGTGTCGCTGAGCGGCGGACATGGCACCGCTATCGCATGGTCTCCAATATTCGTTGAGCAATACAAAATCATGAATGCTACCGAAATTGGTATTGCATGCGCCACGTTTGGCCTGGTGCTCGGCGGCGTGATAGGTGGCCCTATTGCAAAATACTTAATACAGCGTCACAAGTTAAAACCTTCCGATCAAACAAACCTTACGGTTGGCGTATCAAATCATAATAGTGCGCAAAAGATTGATGTTGAATCCGTGTTAAATGCGATTCTAATTGTGAGTATCGCGACGGGTGTGGGGCTTCGTTTGAATGATTTGTTTGTATACTTAGGATTAAATTTACCTCAGTTTGTTACGGCCCTCTTTGCAGGTATCGTGATGACTAACAGCATTCCTTTGCTCTTTAAGGGAATTCGCTGGCCAACGGGCACGCCGACCTTAGCTTTGCTCTCTGATCTAAGTCTCGGTCTGTTCCTGGCGATGTCTCTCATGAGTCTGCAGCTTTGGACCTTAGTAGACCTTGCAGGGCCGATTCTAATCTTGTTGCTTGCTCAAGTAATTGTTGTGGTTCTATTTGTGATTTTCGTCGTTTTTAAATTGATGGGGCGAGATTATGATGCCGCGATTATGAGCTCCGGTTACGCCGGGCTTGCCCTCGGGGCGACCCCAACCGCTATTGCTAACATGACAGCAGTGACTAAGAAGTATGGCGCAGCACCGAAGGCGTTTATCGTCGTACCTTTAGTGGGGGCATTCTTCATCGATATTGCAAATGCCTTTATCATTCAGTTCTTGCTTGGCTACATGGCCTGAGTGTTTTGAATCCTCAATCAAGCTTACAGGTTCTAGCTCTGCACGTATGGAGCTTTAACGACGATATAGGTTGCTTTAAGTATTAGACTAATCATTTCTTTATTGTGCTCGTTAACTAATAGAGACTGGGTCAAGCAGCTCAACTCTATGTTGTTGAGGGGTCGAGCCAAACCAAAGTTTATGCGCGCGATTAAAGGCACTTTGCTCGCTGTAACCGAGTAATAGCGTAATTTCGCTAAGTGACAAGGTGGCATCTTTAAGATGATGAAGGGCCATCGTTTTACGAACTTCTCGCAAGATGTTCTTGTATTGAACGCCTCGCGAATTTAGTTCTCGATGAAAACTGCGCGTTGATATGCCTAACGATTTTGCGATTGACCCCGCATCGGAACGCGCATCATGAAGGCGCTCGACAATCGCGGTACGCACATTCGTTAAGAAGGCATCGGCTTCAGGTAATTGGCTTAACAGACTCTGAGCTTGCTGGCCAAGCAATTGATGCAGTGTTTGATCTTGCGATGGAATCTCTCGATTTAGGTCATTTAATTGATATGATATTGCCAATTCCGGGCTGTTGCAGATGACCTCAGCGTTGAAAAAGTGTGTATAGCTGGCCAATGAATCTATTGAAATGGCTTGGCGGAAATGCACGGCAACTGGACTCACCGATGCATCCTCTAAAATTTCTCGAGTGGTCGCAACAAGCGCGGCGAGTAACAACGCATCTGAAATAAGGGTTGATTGCCCCACCTCAGCGGGCCAGCTGAGTGAAAGAATACCTTTAGAAATCGACGTTTTAACGCCGCCTCCGGCGTATAAAAGCCGCTCGTAGCGCTGATAACATGAAAGGGCTTGCATTACATTTGAGCTGGTTCGAAACAGGTAGCCGAGTAGGCCACAATGTTCTATTCGAATACCTTTACCAATGTCGATACCTAGAGCCGGTTTTTCAACAAGTGTGTTGAGCTCGTCAAGCAGCGCCCACCACTGTTCATATGAAATTTGCTGTTGTTGGCAGAGCGATAGTAGTTTTCGCCTATACACAGGTAGGTCGATCTCGCCTGCCTCAAGGTATCGCACAAGAAAGCTAGGCGCATCGCGAGCTATAAAGTAGTCATTTAGCATAAAATTGGCGCAGATTATCAATATATGAGCAGCTTGCGTCAATACTACCTAATCTTAAGACGATTATGCTAGTCATATACTGAATAACCCATGCTGACTCACAGGAATTTGTTATGCAAGACGTGCTGCATGCTCTTATGTTTATCGCTCTGTTCGGGCTCGCCTTTTTAAGTTTAATTGCTCTTGAAGCTTGGTATTTAAATAGGCAGGGGCGCCGCTCTTATCATTTCAAAGAGTTTTTAACGAACATTACGACGGGTGCTACCTATAAAGTGGCAGACGGTATCGCGATTGCGCTGTTTATTCAGTTTTTTTACGAGTGGGTGAGAGAGCGAGGTTTAGGTATAGAATTTTCACCTGGCTGGGCAAGCTTTCTTTTGCTATTTTTTGTGCAAGACTTTGTCTACTATTTTTACCATCGTACCATGCACAAAGTACGCTGGTTTTGGGCAAATCATGTCACCCATCATTCCTCCAAAAACCTTAATCTATCGACGGCTTTACGGCAGAATTTTATGATGGATTTGAATTTCAGTTGGGTAATGTGGTGGATCCCACTGGCCATTATTGGTTTCGATAAAGACTGGGCCCTAATTGCCATTGAAGCGAGCCTAGTTTACCAATTCTTTCTGCATACCGAGGTGGTTAAACGTTTAGGGCCTTTAGAGTATGTGTTGAATACGCCCTCGCATCACCGTGTACATCATGGCTGTCGCGCTGATCAGATAGATCGAAATTTTGGCGGGGTGTTAATTATCTGGGACCGTTTGTTTGGATCGTTTGCCGATGAGCGAAATGTCGGTACGCTAGAATATGGTCTGACGGTGCGTCAACCAACTACGTTAAATCCATTCCGCCTCAACCTTGATGAGTTCTTTTTGTTGTGCCGTGATGTCTATCACTATCGTGATTTGAAGATACTTTTCAAAGGCCCAAACTATGTTGAAGAGCGATATGACAGAAACCAAAGCTAATGGGTATATGTACGGTATCAATCTTTTGCGGATTGAATAGATGACGAGTCGCTCAGTATCAATAATGTTCAGCGCAAAACTCATTACAGGTATGTGATCATGGTCGTCAGCTATTGGTGAATAGCGGAATAAATATCTTTGTTCTGAAAAAGAGGATTGTAGGCCTTTAAAGTAGGGCTTTACCAACGTCCGGTGACATAAAATTGCGGACATTCTTTGCGAACTGAAGTCTTTCCCTCAATGCTATTTATATGAACATTATTTACGAAGATACTTATGTCACTGGCAAGGAATGCCGGGGCGAGTCAATCACTAAACTGTGAACTCCATCAGCCAGAAAAAAATACTTCTCTAACAGTGGGTTCAGAGAGATTATCTGGCCTCTAATTCCACGTTGGTGGGCCAGGGACAAAGCTCGCCTTGTTACGTTCAGAGAGGGTTCGAGGATTTTCTCCAATGTGGTCGGCTGGAATATGGCTTTTTGCGTGTGCGCTCCGAGGATTGCCAATCATGAACGATTGATAGTGGATGGATAGATTGAATTGATTAAATGAAGAGTCTTGCTTTTCGATAAGTTCACGCCTCTAGAGGGGCTTTCTGTATTTAAAGTTGAAGCTTGTCTCAAAAAGACGAGCTTCCCTAGCATCAGCGAGTAATTCTTGATTTACTCGCAGGTTTTTATGGCGAACATGGGTGCATCATGAATTATTTAGAGTTGGCGTTGGTAAATGCCCAAAAGGGGATTCAAGGGCCTATTAGTCACATCGGGGTCAGCATTGGGCTTGAACAACTGCAAGTATCTAAGGCCGTCGCCGAAAAGGGATTTTGGTTTGTTGATATTCCGCGGACCTCGTCGTCGAGCATCCAATACATGATGGGTCGGCAGTTTGGATTTCCATTCGGTAAGGCGTGGATTCCGGAAAAAGGCGATATTGAAGGCTTATCCAGCAACCTTTTACCACCGCATACTTTGGCCTACCAAGCCCGGGAAGTTGTTGGTCGAGAGGTTTGGCAGTCAGCCAATACTTTTAGTGTCGTGAGAGACCCCTATACCTGGAGTGTCTCTCTCTGGGGATATGCACGGACAATAAACAACCTTGGCTTAAAGATTGATACTTTCGAACTGTTTCTGCAGAGTATGCAAAGTCGATTGGTTGGTGCCAAGGAACAGCGGGAGCTCTTTCCGTCGAACTTTTCACAATCAGACTACCTCACAGATCATCAAGGTTCGCTTATTGTTAATAAAATTTTTAAGTTTGAGGATCGAGATTCGATCAATGAGCACCTAAATAGTTTAGGTGTGGAAAACATTCTGACTGATAAGTTGGTTGCATCGTCGGGCAATGAATATGTGATGACGGATCGCGAGCGTAGTTTGGTACGTAATGTTTTTGCTAAGGACTTTGAGTATTTTAGTTATTAAGTGATAACCAGTTCGAGTCAGTGAATGCTGGCTTGTTTAGTAAAGTCGGCAAATGAATCGCCATTAATTTACCAAAAGCCTAATTGGATTTATTAGTGAGCTGCTTGAATGTCAATTCAGGGACTCTCAACTTTGACGTCCCCTTTTTGCAGAGATTTATCCTAAATTTATCCGGTCTCCAGTGCACGTTTCCTTTCGTTTGTGTCTAACAGCTAACGAAATTCATTCCACCGTAAAGTCCGCATTTCTCAGTTACTTAATCGATTGGTTTGCAGCATAATTCAATAGCCGGAGGTGTTTATATTTGAATTGCGCGTCCATCAGATAGCTCTCTAGAGCTATCTGTTCTAGCTATATTACGACTACTTTGAACCTTATATTGAGAAACAGCTCTTTGTGTGCTGCTTCCCATATTAATTTACGCGCTATCCTCCCAGGTAAGCCTTCCGCACCTCATCATTAACGAGCAGGTTGTCACCCGTATCTTGCAAAACGATGTTGCCATTTTCGAGCACATAGCCACGATCAGCGAGCCGCAGAGCTTGGTTAGCATTTTGCTCCACCAAGAAAATCGTCATCCCTTGATCGCGCAATTGTTCAATGATTTCGAATATTTGGTTAATGATAATGGGTGCCAAGCCAAGCGAGGGCTCGTCTAAAAAGAGCATTTTGGGTTTGCTCATCAGCGCGCGCCCAATCGCGAGCATTTGTTGTTCGCCGCCCGACATTGTGCCGCCACGTTGATCAAAACGTTCCTTTAGACGCGGGAATAGGCCGAATACATAGTCTAAAGATTCTTCTTTGCTTTTTTGATCTTCGAAGAAGCCACCCATATGCAGATTTTCTTCAACGGACATGCCAGAGAAGATGCGACGTCCTTCTGGCACGATGGCTAATCCGTTGCGCATAATTTGTGCGGTCTCTTTTTGAGTGATGTCTTCGCCCATCAGATGAATGGTGCCTGCACTGGCGCGAGGTTCGCCGCACACGGTCATTAAAAGCGTTGATTTTCCTGCACCGTTCGCGCCGATTAGAGAGACAATTTCGCCTTCGTTAACTTCTAACGATATCCCATTCAACGCTTGGATTTTGCCATAATGCGTTTGGACCTTATCTAACTTCAGCATTAAACCTCTCCCAAATAGGCTTTGATCACCTCAGGATTATTTTTAATTTGTTCGGGCGAGCCGGACGCCAGCGGTGTACCCTGATTGATTACATAAATATTATCTGAAATGCCCATTACTAAGTTCATGTCATGCTCAATAAGGAGAACGGAGACATGGTAATCTTCTTTGAGCGATACGATCAGATTATCGAGGTCTTTGGTCTCTTTCGGATTTAAACCAGCGGCAGGCTCGTCCAAAAGCAGTAGTTTTGGTTCGGTGACCATACAACGTGCGATTTCCAAGCGGCGCTGCTGCCCGTAGGCAAGGTTGCCCGCTTCTCGGTTGGCAAACTCTGTTAGGCCCACCTTATCTAACCAATATTTTGCACGATGCATTGCTTGTTCTTCTGCTTCTTTGTAGCCAGATGTTTTGAACAAGCCTGCGAGCAGATTGGTATTCACATGTCTGTGCTGGGCCACTAATAGGTTCTCAATTACCGTCATGTTTTCAAATAAACGGACATGTTGAAAAGTGCGCACCATACCTTTGAGTGAAATTTTGAAATCAGGTAAGGCTTGAATCGCCTCGTTCATGAATTCGACTGTGCCACTGGTTGGCTGGTAGAAACCGCTCAAGCAATTAAAGACCGTCGTCTTGCCTGCGCCATTAGGGCCGATGATAGAGACGATCTCTCCTTCATCTACCTTCAACGAAACGCCGTTTACGGCGATTAAGCCACCGAACTGCATCATTAAGTCTTGGACTTGAAGAATTGTGTCGTTACTCATTGATCAGCTCCATGTGCGGTCGCTTGGATGGCAATAGTCCTTGGGGTCGCCATACCATCATTAATACCATCATCAGACCAAACATCAGCATGCGATATTCTTGGAACTCGCGCGCAAGCTCTGGCAGAACCGTCATTGCAATTGCGGCCAAGATAACGCCCGCTTGTGAGCCCATGCCTCCGAGCACCACGATAGCCAGTATGATGGCGGATTCGATAAAGGTGAACGATTCTGGCGAGATAAACCCTTGTCGTGCGGCGAAAAAACAGCCTGCAAAGCCCGCAAATGCAGCGCCAATTGTAAATGCGGAAAGTTTAATGGCGGTGCGATTAAGCCCCAATGAGCGACAAGCAATTTCATCTTCGCGTAGGGCTTCCCAGGCGCGACCGACTGGCATTCGCACGAGACGTCGGATGACGAATATCGTAAATAGAACGAGCAGTAGCGCAAGGATATAGAGAAAAATTACTTTGTATGTGCTGTCGTAACTGATGCCCATCACTTCATGAAACAGGGTATTGCCTTCTTCTTTGACACGGCGACCGAACTCCATGCCAAATAACGTGGGCTTATCAATACTGCCTATCCCATTCGGCCCACCGGTTAAACTCGTCGTGTTGAGTAAAAAAATCCGAATAATTTCGCCAAAGCCTAGGGTAACGATGGCGAGATAATCGCCTCGCAGGCGAAGCACAGGGAAGCCCAATAAGAAACCAAATAGTGCGGCCATTATTCCGGCGATGGGTAAGGCAACCCAAAAAGAGACACCAAAATAAAGTGACAGCAAGGCGTAGCTGTAGGCACCCACGGCATAGAAAGCAACGTAACCTAAATCAAGCAGGCCCGCGAGGCCCACGACGATGTTCAGGCCTAGCCCAAGCATGACGTAGATCAGGACTAACGTTGCAAGGTCTATTGAGCCACGTGATACCATAAAGGGCCAAATTAATGCGGCCATAACAAGTAGGGCGCTACCCCATGAATTCACCTTATTTTTCTTGGCTTGCGAGAGCGATTGATATCCTGAATCGAAGTTCGGTCTCGGTATTGCGCTGGTCAGGTTGCTCAATTTATCGCGAAATAGTTGGTAGAAAAATACGATTCCTACCGCTGCTGCGATGTAGAAAAAGGTCTCGGGCTCAGCGCCCTGAATCTCGATTGATGTGCCACCGGTTACTAGGTTTAAGCCCAGCAATGGAAACGATAAGATAAACGTAATGAGGCCTGAAAAAAATGCGTGTCCTAAATTTGCTTGCATCACACCTTCTCCACTTCTTGTTTGCCAAGTAAGCCGGTTGGCTTAAAGAGAAGAATAAGCACGAGTAAGCCGAAAGAGACGGCATCTTTCCATTCAGAACTAATATAAGCGGCGGTCATGCTCTCGGTGAGGCCGAGTATGATGCCGCCAAGCATTGCGCCGGGAATGCTGCCAATACCTCCTAGCACAGCTGCGGTAAACGCCTTCAGGCCGGCGATAAATCCAATATGTGGATTAGCGACACCGTAGTATAGGCCAAGTAATAAACCTGCCACCGCGGCGAGTGATGCGCCAATAACAAAGGTGTAAGAAATCACTTGGTTAGTATTAATACCTAGTAAATTTGCCATTTTTATATCTTCAGCAACCGCTCTGCAAGCCCGCCCCATCCGTGATTTGGTAATAAAAAGGGTAAGTGAAGTCATGGAGATGAACGTTGCGACGAAAATGAGAAGCTGCATATAAGATAAGGAAGCTTGGAATGTTTCGGATCCAAAATTCCATCCGCCAGAAACCATGGGTGGTATGGCAACGTCTCTCGATCCTTGGGCAAGCACTACATAATTTTGTAGAAATATAGACATACCAATAGCAGAAATTAAAGGGATAAGCCGATTTGCGCCACGAAGAGGGCGATAGGCGGTGCGTTCTATCGCCCAGCCAAATGAGCTTGAAACAATAATGGCTATCAGTAGAGCGCAGGCCAAAATTAAGGGCACATACTCAACGCCAAGCATCGTCATGCCCGTAATGACAACAAAAGCGATGTACGTTCCTATCATATACACTTCACCATGGGCGAAGTTGATCATGCCGATAATGCCGTAAACCATTGTGTAGCCGATGGCGATCAAAGCATAGGTGCTTCCAATCGTGAGACCATTAATGACTTGTTGAATGAAATAAAAAAATGCGTCAAGCATTCCGCTTATCCTCTTAATAAAAAAAACACCGACTGAAGAATTTCAGTCAGTGCTTAGTGTGCTCAGAAGTAACTAAATTTTACTTGGTCTTACTGAGCTAGCGTTTTCGAGCCATCAGCTTTCCAGTTATAAACAACGAAGTTAAACTCTTTCAAGTCACCTTTCTCATCGAATACGAGTTTGCCGGTTGGCGTATTGTAAGTAGCATTGCGCAACTCTTTTTGGATGACATTGGTGTCCGTGCTATTGGTCGCTTTCATCGCGTCAGCCATAACTTGAACAGCGGAATAAGCGGTCAGAACAAAAGCGCCACTCGGGTCTTGTTCTTTCGCCTTAAACGAAGCGACTAGGTCTTTGTTCGCTGGGTTAGCGTCAAAGCTTGGTGGCAGCGTAACAAGCAAACCTTCTGAGGCATCACCCGCAATGGCATTGATATCTTTGTTACCCACACCTTCAGGGCCCATGAACTTCGCGGTTAGGCCTTTCTCTGCCGATTGACGAAGGATTAAACCGAGTTCTGGGTGGTAGCCACCGTAATACACAAAGTCGACTTTGGTTTTCTGCAGTTTTGCGATAAGTGAAGAAAAATCTTTATCGCCAGATGTAATGCCTTCAAACATTGCAACCTGAATACCTTTCGACTCAAGCGTTTCTTTAACTGCAGTAGCAATTCCTTCACCATATTGTTGCTTGTCGTGAATAATGGCAACGGTTTTCGGCTTTACTTTATCTGCAATATAAGTGCCCGCGACGGGGCCTTGATGGCTATCAAGACCAATGGTACGGAATACCATTTCATGACCGCGAGTTGTAATGTCGGGGCTGGTAGAAGCCGCAGTTACCATCAATATACCTTCATCTTCGTATACGTCAGAAGCGGGTTGAGTAGAACTTGAGCAGAGGTGACCAACGACGAAGCTAATACCATCATTTACAATTTTGTTGGCCACGGCAACGGCTTGCTTGGGGTCGCATGCATCATCATATACAACGCCCTCTAATTGCTTGCCATTAACGCCACCCGCTTCATTGATTTTTTCGATGGCCATTTTAGCGCCAATCATTTGCATATCACCGTATTGCGCTACCGGCCCAGTCACGGGGCCAGCTAATGCAATTTTAATCGTTTCTGCATGGGTAAATGCAGCGGCGCCGGCAAGCAGCAAGCCCATGCCTAGTTTGCTAAGTGTTTTGGTTGAATTCATCTAGAGTTTCCCTTGAAAAAGCAAAGTGGTCTTTGCGTTTGATTGTTATGTGCCTTGACGACCTGTAGTGTCGAAGCCGTCAAAGAATAGCTCATATTACAAACATTGGCGTATATAAAAAAGAGGTAAATTACTTGTTGGAGTAAGACGCTCCCTTTAACCGGAACTTGCTTGGTTAATGCTGTGCTCAACCGTAAAGTTAAACGTACTTGTCTTGCGTCTTAATAAGCTCGTCACCTCGATATAATTGTGAAGACTTTGCAAATTAACTGCGTAAAACAGTTGACCCGTAAAGCGTCTTCTATATAATGCGCTCCACCTCGTCGGTCAGGCAGTACGCAAGGCAGATGAGGGCTGGGTTTAGGACGATTTTTGAGTGATCAAAAAGCGAGCTAAATTTGGCAGTTGTCAGGGTGCTAGGTTAGGTTGAAATAAGTTTTGCTAACTATTTTGATAAACCGGTCAAAAAGGCGTTGACAACAAGCACGTGCGCTGTAGAATACGCGCCTCGCTTGAGGGAAGGTAGCTTCATCAAGCAACGATCTTTAAAAATTAACCAAGCAATTCGTGTGGGCGCTGACTGAGATGATTTCACGCAAGAAAGCTTCGGCTTTCTAAGAAATTATCAAGTGAGCAAACAACGTGAATTCA
>Ga0209495_1001952_pt1 | contig 13891 bp, 9 predicted proteins | sample EN1Hudsemesocosm_FD_184629 | JGI IMG/M metagenome (GOLD analysis project Ga0209495, IMG submission 184629) | Methane-oxidizing microbial communities from mesocosms in the Hudson Canyon - EN1E Hudson Canyon (SPAdes) (version 2) | ecosystem: Environmental > Aquatic > Marine > Cold seeps | place... | reverse complement strand
AATTTATCGGAACGTACCCTGCAACGCAGGCTAGCGCGCGAAGGTACCAATTATCAAAGCCTGTTAAAAGCATGTCGGTTTGAGCGCGCCAAACAACTTTTGAAAAACCAACACTTGTCTGCAAATGACATTGCACTGAACTTAGGGTTTTCCGATATGCGCTGTTTTTATCGAAGCTTTAAAGAATGGAGTGGCCAGACGCCGCTTGCATACAGCAAAGCAAAATAATGCTCGCACACATTAGGCTTTGGCTGAATGCACAGGCGAACACTTTTCATCCCGTTTTGAGGGTTTTAAAGCCTTCATCTCATACAAGCGTTCATCGGCTTTTTTAAGCAAAGAGCTCGCATCAACTTTGCTCATCGATTCCGTTGATACAACGCCATAGCTTATTTGCACCGGCACCATTTCATTATCAAATCTGACTGGGCAGCTCACAAAGTGCGCTTTGATGCGCGAGGCAATAATGTCGGCGCCTTCTTGCTTTTGATTAGGCAACAACACCACAAACTCATCACCGGCAAAACGAAATACCAAATCACTTTTACGTGTTAGTTCAGTAAGTTGTTTGGCTACATGTTTAAGGTAAAGATCACCGACATCATGCCCATGATTGTCATTGACTTGTTTAAAGTCGTCGCAGTCAATAAACATTAAAGCCAAGTCTTCGCGTTGCCGCGCATGGCGACTGAGCTCGTGATCAAGGGTGTCCTCTAATTCACGTCGGTTACGTAATAACGTAAGCGGGTCGCGCGTCGCAAAAAAGTTAACCCGTTCACGCGCCCATACACCAGACAGCGACAGTGACGCTTTCACTGACAACTGCTCGAGGAAAAAACTGTCTTTATCGGGTGAATAGCGGGCCGTATCGGCAGAGCCCAACATCAAGGCACCCACTGTCTTGCGGTCGATTACAAACGGTAAAATTGCGAGCGATTTTATGGTTGGCTTAAGCGGCGTCGGTATTAACGAACGCATTTGCCCCAATTGCCTGTTCACCAGCAACGGCTTGCGGCTACTTTTGGTCGCTTGCAAAAAATCAATCATTGGTGCGGCTTGAAACATGAACTCTTCGGCTTCGACCAAGGCAGCACTCTCTAGCAAGTGCGTATTGGCAGGAATATTAGCGAGCACCACCCAAGCGTGCTCAATTGCGAACTTATCTTTCACCATGACCAAAAGTTGCTCGAAAAAGTCCGAACAACGGGTGATGTTCATTATCTCGACTTCTATCGCAAATAAATTACGCGCAATCGACTCGTTTCGTCGAGCGGTAGCGATTAACTGATCAACCGTAGGCAAACCCAGGACCTCAACATCATTTCTTGCTCGCTTTAAGTGTAGATTAAAGCTAAATAAAGCAGAGTAAAAAGCACATGAACATTCAGACAGGAAGATTGTAAAAAATATCTTTCAATTTAAATGACATAAGCGCTTGACGCGCACCACCTCGCTATATACCATACGCGCCGTGTTGAGGGACAGACCTCTGATCAAAGTCTAACCAACGGTTAGCCTTGCGCCCACTCTTCGAGAAGAGAACCAGATGGGAACAAGTAAAATGAAAGCATCAGTTTCGATGCGGGGTGGAGCAGCCTGGTAGCTCGTCGGGCTCATAACCCGAAGGTCGTCGGTTCAAATCCGGCCCCCGCTACCAAAAAAAGAAAGGCAAATCAGTCACTTACTGATTTGCCTTTTTTCTTTACTGGGCACAAAAAGTGCTTGTGCCCAATTTGGGCCCATTTTGTGCCCAATGCCCTTTTAAACATCTCCGCTCATTCATCGTAAATTGATACGCGCTATTAACTCTACGGTCCATTTAAGTATTCCCAGCACCATGCTCTCGCTTATTCTTAATATTTTTTACTGGCTATTGCTGATACATGCATCCAGTCTCTAACCTTACTAATCGTGTCTTCAGATGGCTTTTGATTATGCGCTTTTTTTCAACTGATCAATCCTCACAGAGCCGTCCTCACTTATCCTCACACCCAATGTTGCGCGCTCAGGTGCCATGACGCTGTAAACGTAATAATCGCCACGTAACACGCCTACCTCATAGGTTGCGACGCAATGGTGCTGATTCGCCCCCTCATGGTGTAACTGTTTATTATTTGTGATCGGAATGATGTCGTCATTCCCGGTTAATGGTGGCTCGGGGAAGGTAATGAGTGGCAAGTCATCGATAGTAAAGGTGTAACCCCGATCGTTTTACATTAAGATTCTTACCACGTTAAATTCGTCAGTGGAATTATTTGCAGTATGGATGCTGTCCTCAAAACACGCTTTATTGGGACCTTTGCTCTTCTTTTCTTCTTTCTATTCTCATGTTCGCATGTTATCCATGAATCGCCCGAGCATGTGCAAGTTAACTGCATTCATCTCGCTCTCGGCATACCCAAACAAAGTGATTTGGTCGACTGTCGCGAGGGTTATGCGATCGGATATAACTACCGACTCAAGTCAGCTGATTGGGTCGCTTACCGACTAGAGTCTCAAAGCACCAATAACGGTGTTGAGAGAACCAATAACTTTCGAGTTGACCCCAAGATTCCAATTCAATACCAGACACGCCCATCCGACTATGAGGAGCCGGTGTACGATCAAGGACACTTGGCCAATAGCGCCAGTATCAATACCTCTGAGAGGGCCAATTCTGCTTCTTTTTTAATGAGCAACATCGTCCCTCAATTACCCGGAAACAACCGAGCAATTTGGAAGGGACTTGAGAATAGGGAACGAAAGTATGCAACCGAATTGGGGGTTATTTACGTCTATGCAGGACCACTCTATCTGGGCGACGTTGAAAGCATTGGAAATAACGTGCTCGTTCCAAGTCATTTCTGGAAAGTCATTTATTCTCCCGTCAATCAGGCTTCAATCGCTTATATCATCGAGCACAAAAAACTTAAGACAGATCAGTTAGACAATTACATTACGTCGATAGACCAAGTCGAAGCTATCTCTCACCTCGATTTACTGGATGCCTTAGAGGAAGTCAGAGAGCAATCCCTTGAATCTTTTGTCCATCCGCCTCAAGGACGAGATATAAGTTTGAGTCGCAGAAATTTAGCTATTAAAAAATAGGTCAACTGGCTCTGCTCCATTAGTTACCAAACCTACTTTAGATAAATCAAAATCGCAGTATGTATACTCGCCAGAAGAAGGCGCTGGAGGCCGGTTTTTCGGGGTCAAGTAGATCAAAGCTGGACTTTAGTACCCAAAGCGGGGAGGTTAGGATACGACTTAACCCCTAGGTCAGACATTTAAAATGTTTTCGTTATGGCGATACAAAGCAATAGCTTACGGGACTCTGCCTGATAATGATTTAGATTGCTTGGCTATCGCTCAGCATCTGCTCATCTTCGTTGCATCCTTAAAACATTGATTTAACTAGAAAAGTTCGGATATGCGCGTAAGCCAACAAAGACAAATACGAACAAACGATCCGCATTTTCCAATGATGGGTTTCTCATCAAGTATCGTAAATAACTGATATGATTGCGGAAATTGAAATGAAAAAAACGTAGATAAAGTGTTTAGCGGACCGGAGAGTTAGTTAAACACACTGTTACATGCATAGGAGAGTACGTGGATTATTTTGAAGGATTAATAAAAACATTGCTGGAGCACGAAGGTTACTGGGTTCGGCAGTCTTTTAAAGTAAATCTGACTAAGCAAGAAAAGCGTGATATTGGTAAGCACTCGATTCCTCGCCCAGAAGTTGACATTTTGGCCTTTAAGCCAGAGAACAATCAGGTCATTGCTTTCGAGGCTAAATCATACCTCGATTCCCCAGGCGTCAAATTTAGCGAGCTTCAGCAGAATCATGAGATTCCTGAAGGTAGGTATAAATTATTCACTTGTGATAATTATCGAAGTGTTGTTTTTTCACGTATGAAACAAGATTTAATTAATTTAGGCATGGGTACGAATAACACAGAAATTACTCTAGGGTTAGCTGCGGGTAATGTATATCAATCTAAGTCCGAAGAAATACGTGAATTCTTTAATTCAAGAGGCTGGCCTTTCTTGTCACCAGAGGATATACGAGAAAAAGTAACTGCTTTGGCTGCAAAAGGCTATGAAAATGAGCCTTCAATCATTACTACCAAGATACTCATGCGGTGATGCATGTAATAAGTCAATCAACTACGTGCCTTCGGCGCCGCACGCAGCAAAGCTGCGCCGGTTATTGAGGCGTTTCAGATAGTCCGCTTTCTTATAAATTCTGACTACTACATACACAGCCCAATTAACGAACGTCCGCTATTGTCTAATATTCGCCGCAATTTATTATACTGGTTATATCTGCTCTTCTAGCATAGGTAATGTTCAGTATGGTTAGAGTTAGCTATTCTAGGACCGTCCTAAAAAACAGCCAAAATGTGACTGAATTTAGAGGCAAAAAGGGATGAAAAGTCTTACCTTTCGTTTAACCAATAAAATCAATACTTTAGTAATTAGTAGGGGTTATCAAGCGCACTAAAGATATCAGCTCTAACAGTGTGTTTTATGTGCCTTTTACCAAAGTGGCGTAGTCTTTTCCCAGTCCCCACGCGCTTATAAAACTGCGCCGATTTTTTGATGTTACGAAACCGGATCAGATCGTTGATCAAATGAGGCAGTTGATTCCAGACTACCTGAAGGTATCTGATGAGGTTAAGTTGATGGACGGGCTATAGTTGTATTAGCTAGATCAAACAGTGGCCCATCATGGTCCGTCTATAGACCTGGCATTTAACTGACATGCTTCAAAAAAGTTCACGAGCACGTCTCGATCACTTAGAGCATACGCACCATTGTCAATCGCCCAAGTATTGCCTTCAAAAACCCGTCCTTGCTGAACAACGGCACCCACCGGCCGTATTAAACCCAATGTCGCTTTTGTAGCATGCATCGAACCTCCAGTCAGCGTACTTTGTCCAAGCACAAGACCATCAGAGAACATCGACTGCAATCGATCACGCGCCACTAGTCGAAAACGGTCAGCGGATGTACCAGGCGGATACTCGGAAACAAGCAGCCCGTTTTTTTTCACGATACGTTCAGCAAGCTCTCGATTTGCGGCCGGGGATGGTTTCAGAACACAGCCTGCAAGAACAGCGACTGTCTCGCCTTCTGCGTCCAAAGTTGCCTCGTGTGCAATCGCATCACAGCCAAGCGCCAATCCACTAATAACACAAAAACCGGATTCAACCGCGCGCGTTGCGATACGATACACCGACTTTGCAACGAACTCTTCCGGATCTCGGGTGCCAATTACCGCCAATGCTTTTTCAGCATTGAGGAGAGAAACATTGCCCCGGCAAAACAACAGCACGGGGTAATCGCCGTCTACTTTTGCTCTATTAGGGAACGCTACATCAAAAATTGAGACGACCTCTATCCCCTGATTTTGATACTGCTCGATCGTCGATAATGCGACATGCATTTTTTCTACGAGCACATGCGCCTCAGCTTTTTCGTAGCGTTTTCCTGTCTGAAGAAAACGCGACATGGCCGCAGACAACATATCTAAAGAATCGAGCGTGTTGTGATCGACCGTTTCTATAAATGCGCGCTGTGCGGCTAGCCCAACCCCTTTCAATCCTTGAAGGACTATGAGTGCCGCGCTAAGCAAAAGAAAACTATTTCCCATTTTTACGTCATTCCTTTGGTCTTTAATCTCGATCGTGTTTTTTTAATGGTGCCGACAATTAATGCCTTAACGAGTTTTAGCCAACATGATTAACTAACGTCTTCACAGTATTCGAAACGACCCAGTCCCACCGTACCGCGTTATATTTTTACACGTCGGCAGCGAACTGCGTTGATGAGCATATTCACATGCCACGCAGCAACGCCATAAAACCAGCAAAAGAGAAAAACAAGACAATACTCGTACCTATCTTCCACCATCGATTGCGACGTTCACTAAGTTGCAGCGAACTTGCCAACGTGTTTGTTGCCTCCTGCAAGTCCTGTAGCTTTTCCTCACTTTGAGCCATCTTGGCGGTCAATGACTCGGCGTGTCGCGACATCTCTTCTTTTTGGCCTTCAATGACAAGTGTAATCGCTCTTTCCAGGAGCTCGGCTTGCGTGGTAATGGCTCCCTCTGTCTGCGTCACCAACGTTTCCTGAAACGTCTGCGCTTCTTTCACATGCTGCTCAATCACTGACTTAAATTGTCCTAAAATATCGTCTGTGCGAGCCTGCGTCGTATCAAGAAACGTCTTATATTCGCTCTCTTGCAGCTTACGCTGTGTCTGAATAAGGTCTTGAGCTCGTTGTAAGCTGCTCTGGATTTCGGCCTGTCGTTCTATGGTCGCATCGATCTTACTCTGGTGGAGAAATTGTGCACTGGCCAACCCATCCAGATCCTTACTGATAACATTAAACTTATCTAACACACCGGCGAATTGCTGATAATATTCAGCCTGCTCTTCTAACTCATCTATGATGTTATCGAGTTTATGTAACTTTGTTGATTGTTCTACCATGGTATATCTCGCAATGCGTTATTAAGCCGAGACAGTCTGGCCGTCTGGGCATTGATAATTTCTTTTGTCGCAATCCCAGAAGTAAGCGATCCGCTGAGCGTCATCAAGAGCTTTGGATTGTTTATGATCATCGCTGTCGACTCGGTCAAAATTGTTTGCTGGTCTAGATCGAATAAGCCAAACAATTTTGATGCCTGAGAAAACACGTTTTGTTGGTCTTTGAAAGACATTTGGCTAATAGTGCGAAGAGCGGCATGATAGCGTGGTTCACCATCAGCATCGTCGAAATCATCAAACAGTAATCGCAAGATCGCACTAATAAAATTCAACCCCACATTGCTTCGATAACTTTCCAAGAAACGGCCTACCTGCTCTTGTACCTCTTTTAACGCGCTAGCTGTTCGCAACTGTTTCGGGTGTTCACTGCGTTTATATAATATCTCAAACCACGCGTGGTAATTTTTTGGGTCATCGGCAATCTCTTTCAGCAAATCACTCGACTCACCGAAACGGAAGTAACCTTCAATCGCCGACTTAAATTCTGGGGCAGAAATATGACCACTTGAAAGGGCATAGCACTGCTCATAAACAGTCTTTAGTGATTGCTTGCGGTTATACACAAAATGCTCATAACTCCATAGCAATAACAGGCACACGTAAAAATCAGTTTCGCTTAATTTATTTTTCTTAGCGAGCGAAAGCAAAGTTTGCATATTCCGGGAAGGTGATTGATCTAGCGTCGCTAAATCAAACTCTCGATCGTACCGATTTATCGCTTTTTGAAGATGAGCACGAATTGAAAGAACACCAAACTCGCCAATAAAAACTTCGTAGTTTCCATTATAAAAATCCGCGACGAGCCAATCTTTTACGATACCTAATTGGGTCAAACGAAAGATTGCTTGCTGAACATTATTCTTATTAAAGCCAAAACGTTTCAGGTGTGGTAGTCCAACAAACTCTTTACTTCGAACAAATACACCCTTAGTTGATGCCACCGCGCGTCCAGCGCGTTGATGCAAATACTTCATAAGCTCACGAATCAACGCTAAGTCATCATTCACGGCTCGCGTCGAATTCAGCAACATAAATAAATTAGTGCCAATATCACTTCCTTGAGAGCAACGCCCTCTTGCCGATTCGACTTCGTGAAACGTACTTTCTGGATTCCAAATCTCTTGGATGTTATCTAGCCTCGTATCTTCCCCTAACACGACAAGACACTCCGCAGGGTCATTTAGATAAAACTGCTTAAGTCGTGCAGCCCTGCCCGCCTCTTGATACAACGCTTCCATCGACCCCGGTATACCATAATGCACGGTATATGAAATATTGCCCTTGTTAACACCCATACCGAAGGCTTTAGTCGCCGTCATTAGTTTGAATTTATTTTTTTTAAAGCGACGCTGTACACGCACTTTATAATCGTCAAACTTTTCGTTTGATGGCCAACTAAACGGTTTAGAGCCCGAATAAAACAGTACTTCTGTATTCAAGTCTTTCGAAAGCCTGTCAGCCAACGCGGAACAGCCGAGCACACCATTTACGTGCGGTGTAAACACAATGCCATTCTCTCGGTAAGACTTATCGTTAAAAATGTCTCGCTGATCATCCCGCTGTTTTATGAAATTCAACAAAGTTCGATATTTATCGCCCTGATCATTTAAAACACCAAAACTTAATTCGGGCCTCGAAAAATCTCGTGGTGTTTTGACATGGTCGTCCCCTACATGAAACTCACCCCGAATATCTTCCAAGACGTTCACTGATGCGGTTGCAGTCAAGCCGACAAACGACGTTCCATAACAGCATGCTTCGATGGTTCGCGCCAAGTTCAGATAAGACGTTCTAAAGTCATGGCCCCATTCACTAACGCAGTGCACCTCATCGATGACCGCATAGGCAAATGAGCGTTCCAAATTGATGTCAGTGAGGGTTTGACGAAATTCTTTAGTTTGAAAACGTTCAGGCGAGATAAAAACAAAAAAGTATTTCCCTTGGCTAAACCTTTCCTGAACAACTGCTTTCTCAATACGGCTTTGGTCCCCTGTAATAAAATTACTTCGAGTAAAGCCAATTGCATCAAGGTCAAACTTTTGATCATACATCAAGGATTTTATGGGACAGACAACAAAGCTCAAACTTGGTTGCAACACAGCAGCCAATTGATAGCACAATGATTTACCCGAGCCAGTTGGCAAAAGACCAATCGTGTTTTCGCCACCCAAAATACTTAATACGATATTAAGCTGACCTTCGCGAAACTCAAACTCTTTATAGGTAGGAAAAAAAATATTTGAAGCCAAGAACTCGAGACTCTGTTCATAATGACGTTCTTGCCCTGGCTTCCATAAATACGGCAACGATTTATCCGTATCCAATACAAAATAGTCCGCAGATTCAACCTCAATGCGCTGTAACGAAGGCTCCACAAACTTAACCACTTTTTGCTGATAGCTGCTGCGAATGAACAACACATTCGGACTTGCATCCGCCTCATCGGTATACTTCGAAAAGACAGCCATGTCGATGAAGAGAGAATTCTGGATGCCAAAATCAAACTCATTCACTTCCGCCACATCAAACTCAGAAACCTTAAGAGTGCTATCTCGCAACGTCATGAAATGCGAGAGCCACTCAAAAATATCAGCAACTGCAACACTGCTACTGCCATTCGACAGTGCCCCTTTGACTTGGAGTTGCAGTGGCTCTTCAATACAAATTAGCCCGGACTCTAGTGCTTCTAAAAACGCTAGTTGCACCCGAATCACTTCATGCAGAGCAACACCCACTTGATATTCTTCAGAAAGTTTTTTCTCTAGTAATTCATATCCAAGAAGGCCTGTTTTCACTTCCGTCTGCCTATCGAGCCAAACCTCTACGCTATTCACAATCGAGCATTGTTTTCTGATCAATGCCAATTTGTCGTAAATACTGCCATGCTCTCCAAGAATTTCATCCGGCGACAAACAAATAAGCCGATAACCATGTGCTTCCAAATCTTTCGCTAGGCGCTCTACCCGATGCGTGGATTGCTCTGAAACCTGTATGGCCAAAAATAAATCAGGGATGAAAATATCCAACACGGCATTTTGAAAATACGGGCTCATGTTCATCCCAGTATCGCCAATCCGAACGAATGGCTTCCACATATAATCGAGGTAATTCCAGTCTTCGACATACCTAGGCAACAAATCAGATAGAAGCGTCCCTAATGCCTTTGTCTCATCAGGTGTTTTACCCTTCGTTTTAAGCCTCCAGCGCTTTGTCTGCTCTGTCAGAAACCTTGGTAGACGCAAGCGCTGCTGCTCATTCAGCCCAAGCTTTTGAAGCACTGTCGATGATGGGTAGGTTGGATTTCCCCGTTGAAGTAAATTACGCAGCAACTTGATCGATCTTACAAGTTCTGGCGCTAACTCACGCATTGGTTTTGTCGGGATATTCTGAACAATAAAGTTGTCCGTATTTGTCGTATACGATGCACTAAATATGCGTGAACCGACGGTTTCTGGTGTGGCTACTGAATCTTTCGATGTATTTAATCCATAGCGTAAAGCCGAGGCGAGTATAGGATTAACCAAAGAGCGCTCTTCATCGGGGACATCGTTATGAGAGGCTGTCCGAACTAGCGTAAAATAATACACCCGTATGTCTGGGTTTATACGTTTTATCGAGCGCGTGATCTCCTGCATCGTTGCGCCTGATGTCATGACGTCATCAATCAATAGAATGCTCTTAGCAACTACTATTTCAGGAAGAGTATCGCATTCATACGTATTCTCTATCTGTTCAAAACGCTGCTTTTTAGATAACTTAATGGACTTAATCGTTTCGCGCTTCTTTCGTAAAGCATGGGCGGCGTAGGCTGCCTTAAGCTGCTCTGCGAGAGCATGGCCAATTGCGTCCATTGCTCCATCAGATGCTTCTAACTCCTTATGCCCTAATGCTCGAACAACGACGTCGACTTTAGGTAAATTCTGCGATGCAAATCGAATAACCTCTAACCAACGGTCGATTGCTCTAGGTTGTTTTTCTTTGACCTGTATTAACTGATCACGAACAAAGCGATCAAACTCATCGCCATCACGCGGTTTATAAACGCCTAAATAACGATGGTTGTTCTCTATCGAAAGCTTAAGCTTCTTAAGCCGTTCTCTGCCCGTTAGAAGGTCAATCAGAGAATCATAGTCGCTGCGCTCGACTTGGTGGCTGAACGAACCATCCGGTGCACCAATAAATCGAATGTTCTTCGTTGCGGCAACCTGCGCGTCGTAATCGCAGCGGCCAAAAAACACAGTACTGGCTGCGTTACAACGACAGAGTCGCTGAACTTCATAGAACCACGCAGGGTCTGGGAGGGGTTGGCGTAAGTCAGATTCACGGATAAGGACATCAAACTGTAAGGCAATTTGATTCACCTTAACACTCATCGGATCGACACAAGACTGCATCAAACAAGCAGTCTGGATATCTTGCTCTCTCGCATATCCAAGCAAATTAACTAGAGAGGTAGTATGTATCTCATCATCAAAGAGCAAGCTAAACGGATCAAAACGAAATACGACACATTCGATCACGCAATAAAATCCTTTTCATTATAATTACTAAGGCGCTCGTCTCCTGACGAAGTCACCCAATAGAGCTGTAGAGAGAATAAATAAACACCTAAAACATTGGCGATTGTTTATTCAAGACAACGCCTGATTGTATTGATCTTAATGACACGGATCAACTTGGGCTCATCACGGATAGTATTTGTGTGAGGCAGTTAACTTCTTCTTCCACCAAAGTTGATGAGCGCATAAAAATAATAACGCCAAAAAGGATGAGGCTATGGAAATCACAAATATTTCAGTGCTCTTAAGCGCTAGTTTAATTTTGAACGCCAGTGGTGGCGGAATTGGAAATTCTGCCGCCATAGCGGCCGATGAACAGAAGCTTACATTAATCGATACCTTTGCTAGGTTAGAAGCGCGACCTAAGAAATTGAATGATTAGACATATCTATTTGAGGTTTAGTTTGTCGGCTCTCAGCTAATTTCGGTCGGGACTTACGAAGATTAACGAGCGCAACCTCGTTAGCCAGAGAGTTTTTTATCGATTTTTTTGGCACCCCATACGGTTGCTTTATAAAGACCTCGCATTGGTGCTGAAGTAGCAACTTTATAACCCAATTCTGCTGTATTGACGGCAGCACGCGCAGTTTCTGTAATGGCTAACTCAAGTCCTTCGCCGATTGCTTGTTCCGCATCACCGCCCTTTTCATATTTCTGTACGGCATGATTAAAGCCGCGAATAGTCGCGAATGTGCCAAGACCGATCGATGCTGACAGAACAGAGTCGATGGCAGTGTCTGATACATCGACGACTGAGCCGCCTAACGCGAGTTCAATATCTCGCGTGATTTGCGCATTTTCGATACCAGAATCTATGGCTCTTGTCGCATCAGCTACCTCTGAGGTCGCAATAATCGGTAGCCCTTCTACCACAGAATTAATATATGAAGCGCTGTCCGTTGCCTTTATTTGGTATTCAGTGCCATCAATAACTATGTCCGTGTTTGGGTGATTAAAGTGCTCGTGGAGTTGTCCGCCTGTGTTTGACGCCACCAGTTGTTCGAAATATGCACCTTTCGTCAGACTCGCTAAGCCAACTAAACTTTCTTGCGGCATGCTGAGCGTTGACCTCCAAATTTCAAAGTCGGACATGTTTTCAAAGCCGCTATGGACACGGCGCAGCGCATCATACACATTGCCTGCGGTCAAAAAATCATCCCATAACGAGATTGGAATACTTAAGATAGCTAGCCAGTAGCTCGATCGTAGTAGGTTTTCAATGTCAGTATCTTTGCTTTCGACGTGGTGGATGTAACGTAAAGCATTAAATTCAGATTTTTTAAGTCGCTCCAAAGCCCTGTTGCACGAATCATCATAATGGGTATCGATGTTTGCTAGACGGCTTTCATATTGTGCGAGGAATCGGGTACGGGCGCTCTTCGCTTCGGCAAGCTTGTCCTCGAGTTCCTTAAGCATGGGAAAGCCATCGTGATTTAGCTTATCCCACCATGTACATGTTTTGTAGGCGGCTTCGCATTCGGCTTCAAGTTGGATATGACGTCGCTCGAGAAACGGGATAATGCTATCGAACTTATTTAGAGCCTTTCGGACTGGCTGTTCTCTTTTCTTCTTTTGTTTTTGATGAACTAAACCCTGTGTGATTTTAGTGACTTGTGAGGATAATTTTTGCAGCAACTCATACTGTTTCTTTTCGATAATGCATGACTCAATAGTATGTTTATTGGTGCTTATTAACGCGTCGACAAGCGGGTTAGATAGATGTTTAGGGATTTCGTCGATTACATACTTATCTAGTTGGTTTGCACTGCCCTTATGCATTTGGTGGACTAACTGATCTCGAATTGCGTTGTAGCGGGCGAGGATCGCTAACTCACGTTGTGAAGCGCGCCAATTTATCGCTGTTTTATAAATAAAAAAAACACCTACCCATGCAATTAGGACCAAAATTGTGAGGTTTAAAACCGTAGATGGCCAAAGAGCTATTATCGCTATTGCGCACGTAATACTGATGATAGATGTGGCGGCGTAGATAGTTGCCTGCTCAATATACTTCATGTTTCGTTGATTGAGTTCTTTTTCAAGCAAGGTGGGCTTTAGGGCCAAATTCATTCTTATAATCTTAATCGGCTAGTGGAAGCGGTGGATGTCGATCATAAAGGTAAATCCTTCTTAAAGCGGCGATCGAGTTGGCATCTCCATCGGCGAAAACGAGTTAGCTCAGGTCGCGTTGTGTAGCTCTAAGATGTTCTCAGGGTTTTTATCTAGAAAACTGACTTTGTATGCTTTGATAATGTCGTAATGCCCAATGTCGGGTTCTATTCGAATACACGCACACATTTGGGGTTATCTTTAAACCGATTCGTTTGTTTTCAGCATGGCTCACCGAGAGTAAACGTCGCTCACGTCTCCACGTCCATAGGCTCATGTATTCGACGCCATTTACTAGATAGTGGCCGTTGGAAATGTATTCCTCTGAATACGTGTCATATTTCTTATTTGGCTCTAGTAGACCGTTTGTCTTGTCTATAACTGCGTGTTCCTGACTAGTCGTGTCTAGAGGCTTCGCTTTAGTCAAGCGATTCTCATCGAAAGCCTTAGTATCAGAAGCCATCATTTGCTTAAGTTCTTCAAGTTTACTGAGTGATTTCGTGTTCATATATTCTCCAGAAATGCTGAGTATTTTGTATTTAAAGATAATCGATGCGCGATCTAGTCAAGCCTTCAGCTCACTGTTTTAACTTCGCTTGAATATGCACCTGTTATCGCGAATAGTGTCCGACCTCTAGGCTTTTTTTGAATCGAAATAGTGCATGCCGGCATTTTGTGCAGCAA
>Ga0209495_1001948_pt1 | contig 13905 bp, 9 predicted proteins | sample EN1Hudsemesocosm_FD_184629 | JGI IMG/M metagenome (GOLD analysis project Ga0209495, IMG submission 184629) | Methane-oxidizing microbial communities from mesocosms in the Hudson Canyon - EN1E Hudson Canyon (SPAdes) (version 2) | ecosystem: Environmental > Aquatic > Marine > Cold seeps | place... | reverse complement strand
TACATGGTGTATCATTTAACATAGACCAAACATAAATGATTACGAAGGTTCCTTGAAAAGTCAAAACCTCATCATCGCCTTTACAAAAAGCACGCATTAGGTTTTGCATGATTCCTTCAGAACCATTTCCTACAACTACTTGTTCGGCTTGAATTCCATTTTCACGTGCTATTTGAGTTCTCAGTGGAGTACTCAAAGGATCAGAATACAAATACAGATTACCCATTGCTTCGGCCATTTTAATTTTGGCTTTTGGCGAGCAACCGAAATTATTTTCGTTATTCCACAGCACAGCAGTTTTGGTCAAGTTTAATTCCTCAACAATCTGCTCTATACTTTTCCCAGGCTTATACGCCTTTAACTCTTGAATATTATCTGGAATTCTAATCATTTTTTGGGCTATTAAAAAAGTCCCCATAAGGGGACTTTAATATTATTTGAGCATCGTTACTGGATTCTCTATATATGTTTTCAGTGTATTCAAGAAGGCTGCCCCAGATGCGCCATCCACTACGCGGTGGTCGCATGACAAGCTCAACTTCATTACATTTCCAGGAACTACTTGTCCATCTTTTACAACAGGAACTTGTTTAATTCCTCCTACTGCAAGAATACATGCATCTGGTGTATTAATGATAGCTGTAAACTCCTCTATTCCGAACATCCCTAAGTTAGATATGGTGAACGTACTTCCCTCCCAATCGGCAGGTTGTAGTTTCTTATCCTTCGCTCCTTGAGCAAAACCTTTTACTTCAGCAGAAATTTCAGATAATGACTTGGTATCTGTAAAGCGAACTACAGGAACTAAAAGTCCATCTTCAACTGCTACAGCTACACCTACATTTACATGCTGGTTACGACGAATAACATCACCTCTCCACGAAGAGTTTACTGTTGGGTGTTCGCGCAATGCCATAGCCGAAGCTTTCACAATTAAATCGTTGAAAGAAACCTTTGTGTCAGGCAAAGCGTTAATTGCTTTACGAGCAGTCATTGCATTGTCCATATCTACCGAAATAGAAAGGTAGAAATGTGGAGCAGAGAATTTAGATTCTGCTAATCTACGAGCAATCACCTTACGCATTTGCGAAATAGGCTCTTCCGTATAAGACTCTTGATATGCTACTGAACTAGCTGCAGGAGCTTGGTAATTATCTACATCTCTTTTCACAACTCTACCGCCATCACCAGAACCAGCAACTTTAGTAATGTCAACACCTTTTTCTTCGGCTAAACGTCTTGCTAATGGAGAAGCTTTCGTTCTTCCTTCTGCTGATTTAGTCGCAACAACAGGAGTTGGAGTAGGCGTTACTTTTGGAGTTTCAACTTTGGCTTCCTGAACAGGAGCTGCAGCTGGCTTTTCTTCCTTCACCTCTTCGACTGCTGATGTAGCGTCGGCTTCAATCATCGCCTTCACATCTTCACCTTCTTCACCTAAAATAGCTAGGATACAATCTACAGGAGCTGAAGCAGATTCTCCCACACCGATGTGTAATAACACACCTTCTTGGAAAGATTCAAACTCCATAGTTGCTTTATCTGTTTCGATTTCTGCTAGCAAGTCGCCTTCAGAAATAGCATCACCCACTTTTTTATGCCACTTCGCTACTGTACCTTCGGTCATAGTATCGCTCAAACGCGGCATGCGTACGATTTCTGCCATAGTCTTATTCTTTTATGAAAGGATATTCCTCTGCGTAAACATTCTTATATAAAGAGTCATTCGATGGGAATGGAGACTCTTCTGCAAAGTCAACAGCTTCTTTTACTGTTGCTTTTATTTTATCTTGAATAGCTTGAATCTCTTCATCGGTAGCCCATTTCTTTTTCTTGATTACCTCAAGAACTTTAGTAATAGGATCGATTTTCTGATATTCAGCAACCTCGTCTTTAGTACGGTACTTTTGAGCATCAGACATTGAATGTCCTTTATAACGGTAAGTCTTCATTTCTAAGAATGTTGGACCATCACCATTACGGGCTCTGTCGGCTGCTTCTTTTACTGCTTCGGCAACTGCTACCGGATCCATTCCGTCAACAGGTCCACATGGCATTTCGTAAGCCAATCCTAATTTCCAAATATCCGAATGGTTTGCTGTACGCTCTACAGAAGTACCCATTGCATAACCGTTATTTTCACAAATAAAGATTACAGGCAACTTCCAGTTCATTGCCATATTAAAGGTCTCGTGAATCGCTCCTTGACGAACAGCCCCATCACCCATATAACAAAGAGTAACACCATCAATATCGTTGTACTTATCGGCAAAGGCAATGCCAGCTCCTAAAGGAACTTGCCCACCTACAATACCGTGCCCACCATAGAAATTAAACTCTTTTGAGAACATATGCATCGAACCACCTTTACCACCAGAACAACCAGTAGCCTTACCATAAAGCTCGGCCATAATATACTTAGGTTCAACACCCATTGCGATAGGTTGTACGTGATCGCGATATGCAGTAATCATCTTATCTTTAGAAGGATCTATTGCTAGAATAGAACCTGCCAATACAGCTTCTTGACCATTGTATAAGTGCAAGAATCCACGAATCTTTTGCTGAATATAAAGTGCACTAGTTTTATCTTCGAACTTTCTCCAAAGTAGCATGTCTTCATACCACTTCAAATAGGTTTCTTTAGTAAACTTCAACTTTGCCATTTCTTTTAAATTTGGATTGCAAATGTACTAATTTGTTGTTTATTCAGCTAACATTCTGCAATGCATCACAATTAAATGGAATTGGTAATAAATTTTCGACTGAAGCAAACTCAACCACCTGATCATCAACGCCTTTTAATAACACTTTTATTTTAGAAGTTTGCTTGTGCTCGTACTCTAACATTGATTGGCGACAGGAACCACATGGCGCTAACAATTCATTCAAGTCAAATTTATCGGTACTTGCTGAAATAGCTATTGCTTTGATCTTTTTAGCTGGATGGATTACTCCACAAGAAAAAATAGCAACTCTTTCTGCACATAAGCCTGAAGGATACGCAGCGTTTTCCTGATTACTACCTAACACAATTGAGTCATCTTCTAATAAGATTGCGGCACCTACTATAAAATGTGAATAAGGAGCGTAAGAAGTAGCCTGTGCTTCAACAGACTTTACGATAAGATTCTCTTGCCAAGCAGATAATTCATCTGCAGAGTACTCATTATAAGTTATTGTGATTTTTTTCTGCTGCATAACAATAGTATTAGACCGAAAAAAGCTCCGAAATAGCGGAGCTTAAATTTTACATTTTTTGAATTAAGACTACAGCATACGCTGAAACACCTTCTTCTCTTCCTACAAAACTGAGTTTTTCAGTTGTTGTGGCTTTTATGGATACTTGTCCAGGTGAAACAGACATTACCTCGGCTAAGACCTTTTTCATTTCTGGAATGTACGGATTAATTTTAGGCTTTTCCAAGGCAATCGTTGCATCAACATTCCCTAGTTCGTAGCCTTCTTTACGAAGCACAGCCATCACATCTCTTAAGAGAATCTTACTATCAATACCTTTATATTTCTGTTCGGTATCTGGAAAATGAAATCCTATATCTCTTAAATCTGCGGCACCAAGTACGGCATCACAAATCGTATGAATTAACACATCTGCATCAGAATGACCTACTGCTCCTTTTTCGTGTGGGACTAAAATCCCTCCCAGCCAAAACTCTTTTCCTTCGGATAATTGATGTACATCAAAACCGAAACCTACTCTAATATTCATCTAGTTTTGTTTATCCGTTGCGTAAAGAGCCGCCATATCAAACAACATTGTAAAACGAAGTGTGTTAGCTAAAGGACTCCTCACACCTTTTGTTGCGGGTAGTAAGTAAGAGAAATCTAAAGAGAACACATTCATTTTCATACCTAAACCAAATGTTACATACTTGCGATTCCCTTTCGTTTCATGCTCATAAAAATAACCTCCTCTAAATGCAAACTGCTTTAAATACCAATACTCTACACCTGCAGAAAACATTAATTCATTAAACTCTTCAGCCATCCCTCCAGGAGCATCTGTAAAGGATTGAAAAACACCTTGCATCACACCTACATTTGGATCTTGACCAGCCTCAATTACTCTTTCATCATTTTCATCAAAAACAGGATTACCATCTTCGTCAACTGCATATACAGGAGGAGTGGGAGCCAATAATTTGTTCACATCAACAGCAAAGGAAACAGAATTGTAATCATCTAGCTCCATAAATAAGCTTGAACCTATTCTTGCGTTCATTGGTAGGAAGTGTTCTTCTCCTGCATCTGTATAAGAAATTTTATTTCCTAAATTTGATATATTAAAACCTGCAGCCCAATAAGCATCTTTTTTGTCTATTTCAAAATTATCACTCTGATAGTATGAAGATAAATCTACTGCGAATGAATTCCCTGGCTTCGTAACACCACCACCTTGAACATTTATTCCTCCAGTAAGATTAGAGTAGATATAACGCATTGCAAGACCAGCAGAAAAGTTTTCTGAAAGTTTCATAGCGTAAGCACCATCTAAGGCAAACTCATTCGGGCTAAACTTTGAAATTGGTTGCCCAGAATTATCAGTAAACTGAATTTCACCCAGCGAAAAATAACGCATACTACCAGCGATTGTACTTTTAGAGTTCAATCTTTTAAAACCCGATAAATAACTTAAACTTATTTCGGGTACTAAATCTTGCAACCAAGGTGTGTAAGACATTGAAGCTCCCTTATCGTCTTCTAGAAAAGCTAACTTCGATGCATTCCAATGAATAGAATTATGATCTGGTGAAGTTGCAACCCCTACATCTCCCATGGCTCCAGCTCTTGAATCTGGTGCTATCAATAGAAAAGGTACAGAAGTAGATATTGTATTTAAGTTATTTAAATAGTCTGAATTTGAATTTGGCACATCCTGAGCATTAGCTCCCGCACCTATAAGTAGACCCGTTAAGGTAATTAATCCCAGTTTTTTCATGTAGTAGTGTTTAAACAAGACAAATTTATAAATATAATAACGCGAAACTTATTTTATTATTACCATTTGGCTACTTATGACATTTTCTTCGTCACTTTCGGCAGATGCAACACTTACTTTACATAAGTACATCCCACTAATAATAGAAGTTCCTGTATCCGAATCACCGTACCAAATAAAATCTGAATTCGCATACGAGGATTCTGAAATTGTGTTCCGCATAGACTTCACTAGTTGACCATTCATATTATAAATATCTAATTTTACATCCATTTTAACATTTGGCCTATTATGTTCAAAATGAATACGTGTAAAATCTCTAAATGGATTCGGATAATTCATTAAATTCTGAAGTACTAATCCTTCATTACTAACAACCAAAAACTCCGTAAATGCCTCTGAAGAATTATTATATACATCCCAAACTTTAATCTGTAAATGATGAACTCCTTCACTCAAACTTGCAAAGGGGTATGATACTGTTCCGCGCTGGTAAGAATCTAAATCTGATTCATAATAATGATTTAGGACAATTGATGATTGACTATTCTCATTTAAGGTCGCAACAAAATCATGGCCAATACCATTTCCTGTAGTATTAATTCCTGAATCATCTTGCACTACTGCATAAAGACTTGGAGAATCATCTGTTATACCTCCATATATAAAATCAGTATTATTCATGAATAGTTCAATATCAGGACCATCATTGTCAGCTGCTGCAGATTCGTCAAAACCACCAATTACAACATCAACATAAGCTCCAATTGCATCCTCTGTACTATTACTTGCATAAAAAGAAAACTTTCCAAAACCATTCGTATAAGCAATATCCTTTGGGACAACGAACTCAAATTCAAACAGACCGTTCTCAACTGTTACATTTCCTGAATACAATACATTTTGCTGTAATTCAAAATTGAAAGGCTCAAGGTTTTCATAGTCGTTATTTAAAGTTTGAACCTGGCTGGGCTTATCAAACACCTTAGGTTTTAAAATTCCATTAAATTCATCATAAACACTTCCATCAAGATTCACTACCATACCTTTGATTAAAACTTTCGATAGAGCCTTAATTGTATCTATTGGAACGAAAGTATCTGCATTTAATAGCTCGGTTACAACTACATTTAACTGAGGAATAGGCAAGCGTAGAGCTGGGTCTCCTAGTAATGAGAATTTTGATTTATTAGGCGAATTACTCAAATCATTTTTCAGACTTTTCATTACTTGTCCAAAGGTTAAGTAGTCATTACTACTTTCGGGAATAGCGTATTTATAAAATGAACTCGACAAATTCTTTGCATCAGTTTCCGTGATTGTTCGTGTTGTAGTAAACAAAGCAATACCTGCGCCATTCGGATTTAATAATATTTGCTCTCCAGCAGAGATTCTTTTTGAATCATCATATCTAGAAAACTCACAGGTAGCAGTAATAAATACGGGCAGATTATCAATATTCTCCCATGAGTTAATATCAATGAGTTCCAATACACGCTCTTCTGCCCAACCGACCTCACCTCCGTGACCATAATAATGCATGATTAGAGTTCCTTTATTCACATTATCTATAATAGCCTGTCTTGCATCGGGGTATCGTTGTCCACCCGAAGATGAAACTTGCTGATAGGCATCCATATATATTTTATTAATATTATAGTTATGATAGTTTGTATCAATGTCATGGGCTATTTTATCCATATTTTCTTGTAGCCTAAACTCCCATGCATCATCATCAACATCATCGGCAACAAAACAAATATTAGTTCTCCAATCTCCTAAAGAATTTGCAGAGGAATAATGTATAATTTTATCTACCATTTCTTCAGCCTCGCTAAGAGACTGCACTACCAACCGTCCAACTCCAATATCAATTCCGTCATGTCCTATAGATGATTGCCCACCTTCTAAAGGGTCTAAAAAAGCGATGAAATCATCGGTACAGTAAGAGGGCCCTAACTTAAATGAATATTGAGATTCGAAAGTTGGAACGAAGTTCTGATTACTGTATCTGTTATTCATTTCACCAATACCTTTATAATCAAAACTAGCATCTCCAAAGAGGAGTACATTATCAGGGATTTCATCTTCGGTTTGAGCTTTTTCATAAAGCATCTTCAAATAAGAGCGCAAGGCTATTAAATCTTGTTTACCAGAACTGAATTCATTATAAATTTGATGGGTAGTTGCGATGTTTACAGAAATCCCATCTGCTTGCTGGTGAAAATCAGCTAAGCGCTGAGCTGCCTCTAAAAATTCTGGCGCTGTTATTATAATTAGTTCTGCTGGATCTTGACCTAGTAAATTTTGATTATCAATTTTTTGATCAAAAATTGGATTCAAGTAATTAGAACTACTTGGATTGTGTATTATAAATGTTTTGAGGCTATCGGTAGTACTTGTAAAGCTTAAATCATCAACAATCAAAGCGCGAATTTCATTTGGATTTGTCACATCCCAAACTGCAAAGTCATTACTATTTGCATCTATATTGAATTTAGTGATATTACCTTCACCTATTGTCGTAGGTTCACTCACCACCAACTGGTTTCCGTTAAACTTCAATTCACACTTAGCTTGCACTTCAATATAGTCTAGATATGCAAATGCTGATGAGTTTCCATTTCTATTATAGCTTACAGATAACCCTACAACAGCATCATTACTTATAAATTCGGCAGTACTCTCGCCATCCTCTACATAAATCTCAGAATTTATCTGAGCTGTTATTGGAACATTTAGCACCTCTTCACCATTATGAGCACATGAAATGTTTGATAATGACGAGGACCTAGCAACGGCTCTTGCTTTGATTCTTATAGGTTGTTCTTGTAATCGGTTAGAAAAGTTGAAATTTAAATTGTATTGTTCACTAAAACTGAAATACTCCCCAAACCACTCTCTACCAGTATGTTTTAAATTTTGATCCTCCCATTCATAAAACTGTCTATCTGTATAGAAATCAACTTGAGAATTATTTGACAAACTGGTAATATCATTAACTACTCTTTTCCCTAGGGTACTTCCTATATGCAAAAAATAATAATTATTGTTATCATATATATTTAGAATATGTTCAAACTGCTGATTATTATTCAGACCCCAACGATGAGGAGACTCTCCATAAAAAATGATTAAATCGTTAGAATCAAAACTAGCGTCCTGCTCACCTCTTACATAAATAGCACACTCCTCCAAAGTCTCGTGTCTAAAGGTAGCATTATACTCAGGTAACATAGCACCACCATTCCCATATATCTGAATATTTCTAGGGTCAAGGTTACTTACATTCACCCCCATCTCACTCAATAGATCTCTATCTATTTTATAAAGACCGTCTGTATTAACTTTGATTTTATACCAATCCCCCTCATTCAATACAGAATTTACACTAACTGATTTATTACTCAATGAATAATCCGAATAAGATAAGTTGAGTGTAAAGCTAAAATGTAAAACCTTTGAATCTTCTGTAATAGGTAGAAAAGATAAAACCAAATACGGTATTTTCCCCTCTCTTACAATTCTCCATGAGAGTTTATCTATAACCTGTGAACTAGTTAGTTTTTGTAAGTCACTATGTGATAGAAGCTCCTTTTCAATAACAGAAAGTTGCACATCAACTTCATTTGTATTTTCAGGAAGGCGGATTTTATTTTTGTAAAGCGGGAAATGATGCTTGCTAAATTCATAATAAGCTCCCGAAAAATTAAAAACCTGAACATTTTCTTTCTCTATATAATACTCTTTATCCTCGAGCCAATCAATCGAAACATCATACTGAGATTGTGCATCAGTATTATAGCACACTAAAGAAAAAAACATCAAAAAAACAAAAGCAATTTGATTCATATAATAAAGTAGTAATTTGAATTATCTAAATAACGCTTAAAGTAAATGTTTATTACCCTTAAGGCGCAAATTTTGGCACAATTATTTCACAAAGAAAAATCCGAATTCTTATTGAGACTTATGTCTAGTTAAGAATTTCAAAAATTATTGTATTATTGTGTTCCATAACCCCTAAGTAATATGATCCAAAATAGATTACTAGCCTTAATGGCAGTCATTTTTATCGCTCTATCACAAACTGCTCAGGCTCAAGACCCAGCCTTTACACAGTTTTATGGTAACCCCTTGTATTTAAACCCTGCAATGGCGGGTTCTGCTAATTGCCCTAGAATTTCGATGAATCATCGTAATCAATGGCCTAGTTTAAAAGGAGCATTTATCAGTAGCAGTATTTCTATTGATAAAAATGTTGAAGCTCTTCATGGTGGTGTAGGTATACAAGTCTTAAATGACATACAAGGAGAAGGTGCATTGACAAACACACAAGTAAGTGCAATGTATTCTTATCAGCTACAAGCATCAAGAAAACTAACAGTTCTTACAGGAGTACAAGCTACGTACCAACAAAGAGCTTTGGATAAAGCTAAACTTCATTTTGGTGACGAAATTGACCCTAATTATGGATTTGTTTTTCCTACACAAGAAAATATTGGGCAATTTGCTGACAATGTATCCTACGCTGACATCTCTATTGGGATGATGGCTTTTACAAAAAAATATTTTGCAGGCTTTGCAATGCATCACATCACTCAACCTGATGATGCATTCATTACCACGAGTTACTTACCTAGAAAACTTACCGTTCATGCAGGTGCTAATTTCGCAGTTGGAAGAGGTAAAAACATGGGATTAGTAATGGATGGACCTTTTATTACTCCTAACGTGTTATATATGACACAAAATGGTGCAGAACAACTTAACGTAGGTATGTCCTTAACTAACGATAGTTTCTCAGGAGGTTTATACTTTAGAAACAACTTTTCAAATGCAGATGCAGTACTAGTAGTGCTAGGTTATGAAGCGAATGGAATGCGTTTGGGGTATAGTTATGACTACACCGTATCTGAACTTGCGGGTGCTTCTGGAGGTGCTCACGAAGTATCCCTAACTGTGCAATTAGCTTGTAGAGATAAAAGAAAAAAATTAAAAGCAATAAAATGCCCTAAATTTTAGGTATTTTAGTCGCCCCAACTCAATTACAACAAACAATACCATAACAGACCATGAACAAGTCTATCACTTTATCTAAAATATTTATTGTAGCCTTAGCTGCTTTAGCTACTTCATGTAGCAATAAACACAAAGATGTTTCACAAACAACCGGCTGGAAAATCAACACTTCTAAAAATGGAGGATTCGAAGCGGAGTTAAATTATGAACAAGACCTACCCGTAGGGATGGTTTTTATTGAAGGTGGTTCATTTATTATGGGACAAACTGAAGAAGATGTTCTTATGGATAATAATGCTACGCCTAGGCAAGTTTCTGTAGCATCATTTTACATGGATGAAACTGAAGTAACAAATACGTCTTATAGAGAATACCTTTTCTGGCTTAATAGAGTCTTTGGTGAGAGTTACCCTGAAGTATATTGGAACGCACTTCCTGATACAAACGCTTGGAGAAGTGAATTGGGATATAACGACCCTCTTGTAAACAACTATTTACGTCATGCAGGATTTAGTCACTATCCAGTGGTTGGTGTTTCTTGGGATCAATCTCAAGATTATTGTGCTTGGAGAACTGATCGTGTTAACGAGCTTGCATTAATTGATGTAGGTGCTTTAAAACACAATACTGAGCAATTTGATGACGACAACTTCAATACTGAAACATACAGAGCCGGGCAATATACGGGCTCTCAGAAAAAAGGATATAAAGATTTAGCTAACCCAAAAAGTAAAACTGGTAGAAGAGGTAGCTTAGAAGACGGTGTACTTACTGCAGGCTATAGACTTCCAACTGAAGCTGAGTGGGAATTTGCTGCTTGGGGGCATATTGGAAACTCTATTGAAGGTAATGTCGCTGATGGTCGTTACTATCCTTGGGATAGAAATTCTTTAAGAGATAATCGCAAGCAATTCCAAGGTGAATTATTAGCCAACTTCAAAAGAGGTGGTGGAGATAATATGGGTATCGCAGGGACATTAAATGATGCTGGTGCTCGTACAATGACTGTAAAATCATTCCCTCCTAACGACTACGGTCTTTACGATATGTCTGGTAACGTTGCAGAATGGGTTTTAGATGTTTATAGACCAATGACTGAAAGTCAAGATGACTTTATGCCTTTCAGAGGAAATGTGTTCACGGATAAAGCAAAGGACGAAGAAGGGTATTATGTAGAAGCGGATTCTTTAGGAAGAATGCAAACTCGTGAGGCCATTGCCGATAGTAATAGACGTAATTACCTAAAGGCTAAAAACTCTGACAAGCTTGATGGTGACATTGAATCAAGCATCTATTATTCTAAGGGTGATTCTCAAGGAGAAGCTGCGATGTACGACTTTGGTAAAACAACACTAGTCAACGATAATGTACATGTCTACAAAGGAGGTTCATGGAAAGACCGTTCTTACTGGTTAAACCCGGGTGCTAGACGATACTTAAATGGAGATCTTGCAAGCGACTTTATTGGATTCCGTTGTGTAACTGACAGAATGGGCTCTCAGAACTTGAAGCCCAACAAGAAGAAAGCAAGAAAAATGACAAGATAAATTGAAAGCCTCTCATCGAGAGGCTTTTTTTTTGTTTAAAATTTCTTTCATACTTTCACTCTAGAAATGATTAATCACATTTACAACATCTACAGACAGCACCCAGAAATTTGTATTGATACAAGACAAGTTTCAGAGGCTTGCATTTTCTTTGCGTTAAAAGGACCAAATTTTAATGCCAATGAATTTGCAATTCAAGCACTAGAAAAAGGCGCTGCTTTTGCTGTTGTGGATGAAGAGAAGTACGTTTTGGATGAACGATATATCTTAGTTAAAGATGTACTCAAAAGCTTACAAGAACTAGCCAACTACCATCGCAAACAACTTAAGTGCACTATTATTGGTATCACAGGAACAAATGGTAAAACCACTAGTAAAGAACTTTGCCTACAAGTCTTAAAAACAAAATTCAAAACGCAAGCAACAAAAGGCAATCTCAATAATCATATTGGTGTTCCACTTAGTCTACTTTCTCTACGTAAAGACACGGAACTAGCTATTATAGAAATGGGTGCTAATCACATAGGTGAAATTGACTTCTTATGTACTATTGCTGAGCCCGATTTGGGAATCATCACTAATGTAGGAAAAGCACATTTAGAAGGTTTTGGATCCTTGGAGGGCGTACTTAAGACTAAAACGGAACTCTACAGATTTCTGGAAAGCAAAGAGGGACCGATTTTCATTAAGGACAATCAGCAATTATTAATAGAACAAATCCCCCTTAAGTGCAATGCAATTAGCTATGGTCAGCTAGACGATAGCACTTATAAAATTCAGAATAAAGGCGCACAACCTTTTATGAAGGTAGCAGTTGATGCTATTGAAATTCAAAGTAAACTTATTGGAGATTATAATTTTGACAATATAGCGCTTAGTATAGCAATGGGTTTACACTTTGGTGTATCAACTAAAGACATCAAAAAAGCCATAGAAAACTATAGCCCAACCAATAACCGATCTCAAATAGTAGAAACAGAAAATAATACCATCCTTCTGGATGCTTATAATGCCAATCCGATGAGCCTTGAAAAGGCCATACATAACATCTCTAATATTGAGCATCCGAATAAAGTAATGATCTTAGGAGATATGTTTGAATTAGGTGCAGACACCAATAAGGAACATACCAACATCATCAATCATTGTTTAAACTCTAGGATACAGCAAATATTACTTGTAGGTGAGCTCTTTGATGCGATTAACGAAACGAACTATATGAGCTTTAGAAGCACCAATAATATAGTTGATTACATAAAATCGCACCCTTTTAAGGATGCCTTTATTCTAATCAAAGGTTCGCGTGGCATGAAGCTCGAACAATTGGTTGAATTACTATAAACTCTGTGCAAAATCTTCAATAACGACTCCACCGAAGTTGCCAGAACTCATCAATAACACAACCGAATTACTGTCCACTTCGTTTCTTATAGACTTACAGTAAGATTCACTTTCTGTAAAGACTTTTAAATCCTTCCTGTCAAAAGATTCATATACTTGCTCTACAGACAGAGCATCTAATTTTTTATGAGCTATAGCTTCTGGATCGAAATAAACATAAGCAATATCAACACCACTCAATGTTTTTTTATACTCGGCTAAAAAGGATTTACTTAAACTACTAAAAGTATGTAGCTCTAAACCGGCAATAACCTTTTTATTATTAAACTGCTCCTTTACAGCACTAACAGTTGCTCTAACTTTGGACGGTGAATGTGCAAAATCTTTATACACAAGTAAACCCTCGCGTTCAAAAATCTTTTCCAATCTTCTTGAAGCTCCCTTAAAACTCTCCATAGCTTTAAAGAAATTATTTTCGGAAACACCTAATTGCTTACATACATTTAAAGCGCCCATCATATTAAGTAAATTGTGAGCGCCAAAAATCTCTAAGTGTGTCTCAGCATCGTCATGCTCTAATATCGTCTTACCATTCTCAATTCTGTATTTCGGAAGATGATAGGCCTCTGTTTCAATTTCAGAATTAGAGGAAGAAATAATATTCAAGCTTTCATCAGAAGAACAATAGGTTAAGAAACCACCCTTCTCGATTTCCTGGATAAATATCTCGAACTGTTTTAAATAGTTTTCGAATGTTGGGAAAACATTAATATGATCCCAAGCAATACCACTCAACAAAGCTATATGAGGCTTATACAGATGGAACTTAGGGCGTCTATCTATTGGAGAAGATAAGTACTCATCGCCTTCTAAAACAATAATAGGAGCATCGCTTAACTTCACCATAGTCGTAAAACCGTTTAGCTGTGCGCCAACCATATAATCACAATCTATATTCTGATTATTCAAAACATGAAGAATCATAGAAGTAATCGTTGTTTTTCCGTGACTACCACCTATAACAACGCGTTTTTTATT